>ERZ857998.1039-NODE-1039-length-34630-cov-7.590022_pt1 | contig 34630 bp, 24 predicted proteins | sample MGYA00519954_ERZ857998 | MGnify/ENA primary metagenome ERZ857998 (study PRJEB31778, sample SAMEA3449424) | human gut metagenome | biome: human gut; feature: human-associated habitat; material: faeces | place: United Kingdom | collected 2010/2012 ...
TTTGGGCTACAGGCACGGCCCTACGGGCCGCCCGTCGGGTCGGTCTTCGCGGCGCTACACCATTCAAGTGTGAAATGCTGTAAGGCCGGAAAATGAGATTATGAAAACAGAGTGAAATTGATCCGCAAAAAGAAAAGTAAAAAGTATTTCTCAATGGGAACGGCAAGCCGGAACGCCGGACAAAGACGACTTTGGCATAATTGTCAATGCACCACGGCGAAGCGGTCTTTCGCCGAAAGACATTGAGGCCCGCATGCGTCAGGCGATAATCGCATACTTCATGGCCAACAGCGCGGCTTTCTGGTCCGCCGTGCGGGAGCATGTGCTGATCAGCGCGGCGTCTCTCGCCGTGGCGCTGCTCATTGCCGTCCCCGGAGGATACTTGTGCGTGCGGTATGGCGGTCTGAAAAAAACGCTGCTCGCCGTGTTCCAGACGCTTCGCATCGTTCCGAGCCTGGCGGTGCTTTTTCTGCTTATTCCTGTCATGGGCACGGGATTCATGCCCGCGACCGCCGCGCTTGTGCTGCTGGCCATACCGCCCATCCTGCTGAACACCGTTGCCGGTCTGGACGGGGTGCCGCAAGATATGCTGGAAACAGCGGCGGGGCTGGGCATGACCCGGCGGCAGGTCTGGCGGAAAGTGCGTTTTCCCCTGGCTATGCCCATGATTTTGACAGGCGTGAAAATCGCTGTCATTGAAATAATAGCGAGTGCGACCCTTGCGGCGAAAATCGGCGCCGGAGGGCTGGGCGAAATTATTTTTACCGGTCTTGGTTTGAACAGAATAGATCTGCTTCTCATCGGCGGTTTCTCCGTCGCGGTTCTCTCGCTGGCCGGCGGATTGACGTTCGCCGCCCTGGGCAAGGCGCTGTTCCGGTACAGAGAGGCATGAGAGCGGGAGAAAGCATGAAAACCTGGAAAAAGGCCGTCATGGCGGCAATGGGGATTTTGGCGGCGGGGATGCTGCTGTTCTCGTGCGGCGGCGAGACAAAAGGGACGGCCATCAGGGTCGGAACCAAGGATTTTACGGAAAACCTGGTCGTCGGCGAATTGTATGCCCTCGCCCTTGAAGACGCCGGATATACGGTAAAGCGCGTTTTTACTATTGCGGGATCGGTGGTGCATGCCTCCATTGTGAACGGCGAGATTGACCTCTATCCGGAATACACCGGGACGGGCCTGCTGACGGTGCTGAAAATGGAAGCCATGGCGGACCCCGCGCAGGTATACGCAACGGTCAAACGGGAGTATGCCCGGCGCTTCAACCTTGTCTGGCTTGAGCCGTCCCGCGCCAACGACAGCCAGGGCCTGGCCCTGAAAACATCCGTGGCCCGCGAGTTCGGCATAGCCACCATCTCCGATCTGCAACGGAATGCCCACAAGATCCGCTTCGCATCCCAGGGAGAGTTCGACCAGCGCGCCGACGGCCTGCCCGGCCTGGAGCAGGTGTACGGGCCGTTTCGCTGGAAGTCTTCGCGGGTTTTCGACAACGGCCTGAAGTATCAGGTTCTGCTGGATGATGAGGCTGATCTTGTTCCCGCCTATACCACCGAGGGCCGTTTGGCGGACACCGAAAAATTCACGCTTCTGCGGGACGACAAGCACATGTGGTCGCCGTATTACCTGGCTCCGGTCATTCGTGCCGACGTACTGGCGGCGCATCCCGACATTGCGGGTATCCTGAACCGGGTAAGCGCCTCTCTTGACACCGGCACTATGACCGCGCTCAACGCCAAAGTGGATGTGGACAAAAGGGAGGTTGCGGATGTGGCGAAGGAGTTCTACCTCGGGATACGGCCGCAACCCGGCGGAGAAGGGCGGTGAGCCGATGCGCCATTTTATTTGACGGCGTCAGCAAGCGTTTCGGCCGCTCCGGGCCGTTTGCCGTCGATCATGTGCATCTTTCCATTAACGAGGGGGAGTTCATCACCATTCTCGGGTCGTCAGGCTCCGGCAAAACCACCCTGTTGAAAATGGTGAACCGGCTGTATGAACCGGACACCGGGTCCATTTATCTTTTTGGCGAGAACGCGCGGGATGTCGATGTGATCAAGCTGCGGCGGCGCATCGGTTACGTCATCCAGCAGGCGGGCCTGTTTCCTCACATGACCGTGGCCGGGAACATCGCGACGGTCCCCGAGCTGCTCGGGTGGGACCGGCGGCGCATCGCGGCGCGGGTGGAGGAACTGCTGCGCCTGGTTGGCCTCGAACCGGACCTCTTCCATGCCCGCTACCCAGGGCAACTTTCCGGCGGCCAGCAGCAGCGGGTCGGACTTGCCCGTGCGCTGGCGGTGGACCCTAAAATCATGCTTCTGGATGAGCCGTTCGGCGCCATTGACGCCATAACCCGGAACAATCTTCAGGATGAATTGCTCCGGTTGCACGGCGGCCTGAAGAAAACATTCCTTTTTGTCACCCATGATATTGCCGAGGCCGTCAAGCTGGGAGACAGGGTGGTTGTGATGAACCAGGGCAAGGTCTGCCAGTTCGACACGCCGATGAACATCATCCGGGAACCGGCTGATGACTTTGTGGCCTCCCTTGTCGGCTCCGCGCGGCAGCAGCAACGGCTCTGGGTAGGTTTTGCCGATGCTTGACTATCTGCTCAGCCAGTACGCCACGCTTGGCCGGGCATTTCTCGAGCATCTGTGGATGGTTGCCGTTGTTCTCGGGCTCTCGCTGGCTGCGGCGGCGGTTTTGACCGTGACGGCCATGTATTCAAGAGTCTGGTCCGCCTTTCTGGTGAACCTCTTTTCCGTGATTTACGCCATTCCCAGCCTGGCGCTGTTCGCCATCCTCATTCCCGCCACCGGCCTGGGGAAGACCACGGCGATCATTGTTCTCATCCTCTACAATCAATATGTGCTGCTGCGCAATTTTCTTGCCGGTCTGCGCGGGGTGGACCCGGCAATGCTTGAGGCCGCCGCCGGAATGGGCATGACCACGTTGCAGATGCTGTATAAAATCCGCCTGCCCCTGTCGCTCAATCCCCTGTTCGCCGGACTTCGCCTTGCCGCCGTTTCGACCATCGGCATAGCGACCATCGCCGCGACCATCAATGCGGGCGGCCTGGGCAGCATTTTGTTTGACGGCTTGCGCTCCATGAACATGTATAAAATCATGTGGGGTGCCCTGCTTTCCGCCTGTCTGGCTATTGGGGCGAACCACCTGCTGCTGTGGCTGGAAAACAAAGTGGCCGTAACCATTCCCGGAATGAAAGACGGCGTATGAAGCGGACGCGTTGAGGAACCGGCCGACGTGGGGCCGGAGACGCCTGCGGGAAAAGCGTTTTGTTATTTTCCGATATGAAAAGGTCCACGGGCCAAGGCGGCGAAGGATGCCGTCTCTGGCCTGTGGACCTTTTTCAATTTTTCAATCCGGCCGGAAGCTGAAAGGCGTAGCCCCGGCGAGCCTTCAAAACAGACGTACGCCGTCGCGCTAGACTTTGGCGGCGGTGCGCAGGTCGGCCGCCGCGTCCGTGGCTTCCCAGGTGAATTCCGGCAGCTCGCGGCCGAAATGCCCGTAGCAGGAGGTCTTGGCGTAAATGGGGCGCTTGAGATTCAGGCGCTTGCTGATGAAATAGGGGCGCAGGTCAAAGACTTCGCGCACGGCCTTGGTCAGGATTTCGTCCGGGATGTCGCCCGTGCCCTGAGAGGACACCAGCACGCTCACCGGCTGGGCCACGCCGATGCAATAGGCGATCTGCACTTCGCAGACCGGCGCGAGACCGGCGGCCACCACATTCTTGGCAATGTAGCGGCCCATATACGCGCCGGAGCGGTCCACCTTGGAGGGGTCCTTGCCGGAAAATGCGCCGCCGCCGTGATGGCCGCTGCCGCCGTAGGTATCCTGAATGATTTTACGGCCGGTAAGCCCGCAGTCGCCCATGGGGCCGCCCACCACGAAGCGGCCCGTGGTGTTGATGAAGATTTCGCAGTCCTTTTCGTCAAAATAGCCCGAGGGTCCCAGAATGGGGCGGATGACCTCGTTTTTCACGGCTTCGGCCACTTCGCCCTGGCTGGCGCTGGCCGCGTGCTGGGTGGAGACCACCACGTTGTTGATGCGCACGGGCTTGCCGTCCTGATACTCGAAGGAGACCTGGGTTTTGCCGTCCGGGCGGAAGAAATCCACGATGCCGTCCTTGCGCACGCGGGCCAGCTGCTGCGAAAGCTGGTGGGCCCAGTAAATGGGCGCGGGCATCAGGGTGGCGGTTTCATTGCAGGCGTAGCCGAACATCATGCCCTGGTCGCCGGCGCCCTGATCTTCGGGCTTGGTGCGCAGCACGCCCTGGGCGATGTCCGGCGACTGATGGTCGATGGAGGAAATCACCGCGCAGGTCTGCCAGTCAAAGCCCATTTCCGAGCTGTTGTAGCCGATGTTCTTGATGGTCTCGCGCACCACCTTGGGCAGGTCCGCATAGCCGCGCGTGCTGATTTCGCCGGCAATGACGGCCATGCCCGTGGTCACCAGGGTTTCGCAGGCCACGTGAGCTTCCGAGTCCTGGGCCAGCAGGGTGTCCAGCACGGCGTCGGAAATCTGGTCGGCCACCTTGTCGGGATGTCCCTCGGTCACGGATTCGGAGGTGAAAAAGTATTTGCCCTTGGTTTGCATTGTCGTCTCCTTGCGAAATGGAATGTCGTCTTATGAACGCAGCAGAATATTGTCAATGAGCCGGGCCTTGCCCATGCGCACCGCGCAGGCCATCAGGGCCGGGCCGTTTACCTCGTTGAGCTGAGCCATGGATTCGGGATGCACAATGGAAAGATAGTCCAGACGGCCCAGGGGCAGGCGCTCGGCCCAGCGCCGCAGCACGGCCTCGCGCAGCAGGGCCGCGCTGGTTTCGCCTTCCTGCGCCAGCTTTTGGGCGTAGAGCAGAGCCGCGCGGATTTCCGGGGCCTGGGCGCGTTCCGCGGCGGTCATATAGACGTTGCGGGAGGACAGGGCCAGGCCGTCGGCCTCGCGCACCGTCGGACGGGCCTCAATGCGCGTGGGCACGTTGAGGTCGCGGACCATGCGGCGGATGATGGCCTGCTGCTGCCAGTCCTTTTGGCCGAATACGGCGACATCGGCCCTGGTGAGCATAAAAAGTTTGAGCACCACGGTGCAGACCCCCCGGAAATGGATGGGTCGGCTCTGGCCGCAGAGGCCTTTCGCCAGTTCCGGCACCTCCACCCAGGTGGCGTGGTCCGGCGCGTACATGGAACCCGGCTCGGGCATGAAGAGCACGTCCGCGCCGTGGCTTTCGGCAATGGCGGCGTCGCGCTCGGCGTTGCGGGGGTAGGCTTCCAGATCCTCGCCGGGGCCGAACTGCGCGGGATTCACGAACAGGCTGACCACCAGACGCTTGGCCAGTCCGCGCGCGTGGACCATCAGGTCTTCATGCCCGGCGTGGTAATAGCCCATGGTGGGAACCAGGGCGATATCCTCGCCCTGGGCGTGCCAGGCCCGGCATTGGGCCGCCAATTCTTGGGGATTGGTTAATATCTGCATATCAAGGTATTGTGATATAGTTGATGAATGTCCTCTTATACATGCGCGCACCAAGCTTGTAAAGGAAAACAGGCCGGGAAAGCTCCGGGCGCGCGGCGCCAGCGCAGGCATATATTGACTGCTATCCATCTGATTTTGGACAAATGGGTCTTCCTTCCTTTTTCCGCGAACGCAGCCGACACAGTCGGCAAGTGAGCGGGGGCTGCTTTTGCGGGAATTTTGCAAAATTGGCGATTTTTTCGTGCGGGCAAGGCGGATTTTGTAAAATAACCGCAAAGCTACAGGAAGGCTGACGCAACTATGCCCTGACCGGGCGCACGGCATGTTCGCCTTGACCCCCCTTGGGCTTGCGGGCATAACAATGCGCGGAGGCTTGCATGGTCAAACCGTTTTATCAGGGCAAACTGGATACCTTCTGCGCCATTTACGCGGTACTCAACGCTCTGCGCCTGACCCACGGCATCCGGGTGCTCAAGGCGCGGGACATTCTCAACGAAACCCTGCTGGCCCTGGCAGGCGCGCCCGAGGCCTTCAGGGCCGTGCTGGATCAGGAAACAGATTATCTCAATCTGGTGGACGGCATGCTGCGGGCGCAGAGCCGCGCCTTTCCCCTGGAGGTACGCAGGCCTTTTGCCCCGGAGGAGCGGCCCACAGTGGACGAGCTCTGGCGGGTCTGCCGGGAATGGCTCGCGCCGGAGCGCGGCCGCGCGGTCATTTTCCGCTTTCTGCGCAGCCTGACCCCGGAGGGCCCGCCGGTGAATCGCCACTGGACCACCGCCGACCGCATGAACGATGAAATCCTGCACCTCTTTGATTGCAGCCACGAGGCCGAAGCCATTCTGAACATCCGCAAGGACAGTTTCGTCACCCGGCCCGAGGCCGTGAGCCAGGGCCGTCTGCTCTATATCCAGCCCGGCAGTCTGCGTCTGCTGCGTCTTCCGTTTTAAGGAAGCGCTGACTACCGGTCTTTTTGCCCTCTGCCCGCGTCAGGCCCGCTCCGTGGCCCTCGGCAAAGAACAACATCCTCAGTAATCAGCACTTCCTTACCAGTCTATGGGATAGGCAGGTTTCGACCCGTCCGGTGCGCGTCAGCGCAGGCTTTCACGTACCCGCAAAGCGGCGACGACCATATTCTCAAGAGAAGGATATGCCTCGTCCCACTGGCGGGTTTTCAGGCCGCAATCGGGATTCACCCACAACTGTTCCTTGGGAATGTGGCGCAAGGCCCTGCGCAGGAGATCCGTCATCTCCTCCACGCCGGGAATGCGCGGGCTGTGGATGTCGTACACGCCCGGCCCCACTTCTCCCTGATAGCGGAACTCGGTGAAGGCTTCCAGCAGTTCCATGCCGCTGCGGCTGGATTCAATGCTGATGACGTCCGCATCCATTTGGGCGATCCAGGGCAGAATGGCATTGAACTCGCTGTAGCACATATGGGTGTGGATCTGTGTGGCGTCCTCCACGCCGGACGCGGCCAGACGGAAGGCGTCCACCGCCCGGCGCAGATAGTCTTCCGCCGAGGCTTTGGTCAGGGGCATGCCTTCCCGCAGGGCGGCCTCGTCGATCTGGATGATGCGGATGCCCGCCTTTTCCAGATCCAGCACTTCGTCGCGGATAGCCAGAGCGATCTGTTTGCAGACTTCGCCGCGTTCCAGGTCCTCGCGAACGAAGCTCCAGCAGAGAATCGTCACCGGGCCGGTCAGCATGCCCTTAACCGGTTTTTGCGTGAGCGACTGCGCGTAGAGAATCCAGTCCACGGTCATGGGCCGCTTGCGGTACACGTCGCCGTAGATGACGGGCGGCTTTACGCAGCGGCTGCCGTAGCTCTGCACCCAGCCATTCTGCGTAAAGCAGAAGCCGCCGAGCTGCTGGCCGAAATATTCCACCATATCGTTGCGTTCAGCCTCGCCATGCACAAGGACGTCCAGGCCCAGTTTCTCCTGCTTTGCGATGCAGTTTTTGATTTCCTGTCTGATGGCGGCCAGATAGTCCGCTTCCGGCATGTCGCCCCGCTTGTAGTCCAGGCGGGTTTTACGGATGGCGGCGGTCTGAGGGAAGGAGCCGATGGTCGTGGTGGGCAGCGGGGGCAGGTTGAGCCAGGCCTGCGCGGCATGCCGCTGCGGATAGGCCGAGCGGCGGGAAAGCTGGTCCGGCGTGACGGCGGACGCGCGTCGGCGCACGGCGTCAATGCGGCTGTCGGCATGCCCGGCAGCCGCCCGCAATACGGCGGCATTGGCCGCCAGGGCCGCGTTGTCGCCGTTTTCCGCAATGTTTCGCAGGTCGGTCAGCTCCGCGCACTTCTGCACGGCAAAGGCCATGCGGTTCCGGATGTGCTCCGGCAGGGTTGTTTCTTCCTCCAGGTCCACAGGGCAGTGCAGCAGCGAGCAGCTTGATCCCAGCAAAACCCGTTCCGTGCCGAGCGCGGCGACGGCCCGCGTGACAAGGGGCAGGATTTGGGCGTAATCGCTTTTCCAGATATTGCGTCCGTTCACCACGCCGAGCGAAAGCGCCGTGTCGGCGGGGAGCTTGTCCAGAACGGCATCCAGTTGTTCCCTGCCGCGCACCATGTCCACATGCAGCGTTGCGCAGCCGGAAGCGAGGGCTAGATCCAGATTCCGGCAGAGCGGGCCGAAATAGGTCGTCAGCATGAGCTTGCCGTTGCTGGCCGTGTTCAGGGCCGCGTAGGCCTCCCGAAAAGCCCCGCTCGCCTCTTGCGGCAGAAGTTCCGTGCAGAGCACGGGTTCCTCAACCTGGATGCGGTCGCACAAGGGCGCAAGAAGCGTAAAAAGGTCGGCATAGGCGGCCGTAACCGCGTCCAGCCGCGCCCACTTGTGCGCGCCGTTGCGGGCTTTTGCCAGGGCCAGCCAGGTGAACGGACCGATCAGGGCCGGTTTCGGCGAAAAGCCGAGTTCCCCGGCCAGCCTTGTATCCGCGACCAGCGGGTGCTCTTCGCGATGCCAGGGCGTATCGGCATCGATTTCTGGCACAAGATAGTGGTAGTTGGTGTCAAACCACTTGGTCATTTCCAGGGCCGGAATGTTGCGCCGCGCATCGCCGCGCGCCAAGCTGAAATACAGGTCCGGGTGCGCGTCCTTGAGGCAGGGGGCAAAGCGGGGGGGCATTGCGCCGAGCATGCGGGTTATGTCCAGCATGCGGTCGTAGAGTGAAAAATCGCCTGTGGTCACAGAGTCAAGACCGGCGTCTTGCTGGATGCGCCAATGGCGCTTCTTCAGCGCCGTGCAGGTTTCGGCAAGCGCTTCAGCGGCAAGATCGCCTTTCCAGAAGGCTTCGAGAACCTGTTTCAGCTCTCGCTGTTTTCCGATGGACGGGAAACCGAGAATGTGGGTTCGCATGGGATGCTCCTTTCAAAAGAGTTGAAAGGGCAGTCTATTTCACGTGCGTCCAGAGCCGGAATACAGGGATGCATCCGGAGAGGGCGGTCCGTCTTTGTGCAGGCTAAACCGCGCCGCTAAATTGCCGCACGGCACATCCGCCGCTGAGCCGTGGAACGCAAAACAGCGGAGATGCCGGGCCGTTGGGCGGCAATTTCAAGCGTAAGCTCCAGTCCGGGCAAATGCCTATACGCGAGACAGTACTGCCGTGCCGCGCCGATCGCGGCCATTGTGACAAGTCGTCTCCTGACTTCCGGCCCGTGCTCGCCTTGCCTTCCCGCTCGTCCGTGTCGAACAGTGGCTTCGGCTGGGTTTGTCCCGGTTACAGTGGCGCGTCCGTAGCGGATTTACACCGCTTTCCGTTTCTCATCACAATATCTAGATAAATTGATATATACTTTGGCCTGTGCTGTCAAGCATTGCCGAAGGACAGGCCCACGGGGCGAAGGCGTGGAAAATCGCCGCAAGAGGGCGGTGTTCAATGGGGGGCATGGATTGGGGACGGCGTTGCCCCCCGGCGGCCTTTCCGAGAAGCGCACGGATCAGGAAAAGCGTTCCGGCGGTAGCGGCGGTTCAGTATTCCCGGTCCGGAGCGTTCAGGCCCAGGGGCAGGTTCAGGCGGCGGGCTTCCTCCTGGAGACTGGGGTCCACCCAGAAGGCCTTTTCCTGCACAAAGCTGAGCACTTCGAATTCCTCGGGATCCACCGGGCGCGCGTAATAGTAGCCTTGGGCGTAATTGCAGCCGATGCTGAGCAGGAAGTGCGCCTGCTCCACGGTTTCCACGCCCTCGGCGATGATTTTCATCTTGAGCTGGCGGGCCATGGTGACGGTGTTGCGGGCCACGATCTGGCCGCGTTCATTGTCCGTGCCGTCGCTGATGAAGGTGCGGTCCAGCTTGACGATGTTGAAAGGCAGGGCGCGCAGAGTGCTCAGGGAGGAATAGCCCGTGCCGAAATCATCCATGGAAAAGACGAAACCCTGTTTCTGGAGGTCGTTCATGACCCGGATCAGGGTTTTTTCGCTTTCAAAAAAGGCGCTTTCCGTGAGCTCCAGCTCCAGCAGATGCCGGGGCAAATGGTATTTGTCGGTCAGGGCCAGCAGCTTGCCGCAGAAATGGTCGTCGTTGAAGTGCATGCGCGAGACGTTGATGGACACGGGCGTGGGCCGGTAGCCCTTGTTCAGCCAGAGGCGCAGCATTTTACAGGTCTGTTCCCAGATGTACTCGTCAAAACGGACGATGAAGCCGTTGCGTTCGAACAGCGGCACAAAGCGGCCCGGCAGGATCAGTCCGTCCGTGGGGTGCCGCCAGCGGGCCAGAGCCTCGGCCCCCACAATGCGGCCGCTGGAAATCTCCACCTTGGGCTGGAGATAGAGCACGAACTGGCCTTTTTCCAGAGCCTCGTGCATTTGATCCTTGATATTGTTTTCATCCAGCAGCCGGGCGCGCAGCTCGCCGTCATAAAAGGCATAGTTGGTCAGGTCGCTGCCCTTGACGGTTTTCAGGGCCAGATGGGCCCAGTCGCAGAGCACGTGCACCGGGGTCCTGCGTTTTTCCACCGGACAGATGCCGAAAAAGAGCATGACCCGGTAAGACTGGGTATATTCGCGCAACTGGCGCGAGAGCCAGCCCACAAAACGCCGGACCCGCTCGCGGTCGCCCGCGAGGCAGGCCACAAACACATCGCCGGACAGGCGGGCGAAGGTTTCCCACCGCTTGTCGATCTGTTCGCGCACGAGATGGGCGATGGCCCGCAGCAGGCGGTCGCCTTCCTCCAGGCCGAACATTTCGTTGATGCCCTTGAAGCCCGCCACGTCGAAACGCACGATATGACGCGGCCCGTCGCCCTGGCGGATCAGCAGGTCGGCCTTTTCAAAAAAGGTCTGCATGTTGTACGCGCCGGTCAGGGGGTCGTATTCAGCCCTGAAGCGCAGGGCCTGCGTGGCCCGTGTGACTTCATCCACGTCGCTGATGGTGCCGATGTAGCGGATGCCGAGGTCCGGGTCGGCCAGGCAGGTATAGGTGACCCTGCACCAGATGAGGCGCCCGTCGCGGCGGCGCAGGCGCACGGTCATCTCGCCGGAGGAGGCGCCCTGTTCCAGCGCGTTCAGGCAGTCCTTGAAAATTCCCCCGTCCTCCGGGGAAAGCACATTGTCCTCGCGCCAGACGTCAAAAAGCCAGCGGCCGTTGTATTCGCCCGCCAGCAGTTGCGGAATGTGCGGCGAGGTGTAGGTGGGCTGATTGTCGCGCCATTCGAACACCAGAGTATTGGTGTGGTCCAGCACGGCCTTGTAGCGCAGCTCATCCAGACGCCGGCGCTGGAGCAGGGCGTTTTCGCGGGCCAGGCCGACGGCGCGTTTCTGCTCGTCCACATCCTGCACGCAGATCATGTGCAGGGGGCGGCCGGAAGCGGCACAAACCAGGGGAAAGACAGTGAAGCGCGCCCAGCGGTATTGCCCGTCGAGGCATTTTTTGCGCACGTCGCCGGAGGCATAGCCCTGTTTGAGATTTTCTCCCTGGAGCAGGGCCTTGGGATTGAGCACGCGCAGGAAAATTTCCCGGTCTTCAGGATGGATGAGCGTCTCGGCAATGGCCCGCAGGGTGGCGGCCACACCCATGCCGGGCGGCGGCGGGCAGAAGCGCACGTCGCCCATGTGGATCAGACGGTAGCTGTCGCCGCTGAAATCCACTTCAAAGATTTCGCCGAAGATGCTGCGCAGCACGCAGTTGTAGCGGGCCTGCTCCATCTCGTCCGTCGCCGGTCCCGGCGCGGCCGATGTCTGAACCCGCTGTTCCATTACGCATCCTTGACGCGGTCGGCGTTTGGAAGCTCATGACAGGAGACTTCCTTGTAATTTTTTAGCACTCCCGCCGCCAGTTGGCAATCCGGGCGCGTAGCGGCGTGGTTTACTTATCCGTGGTCTCGTTGCTTTCCCCGCCGGGGAGGCGGTCCTGAAGGCGCGGGTCCACCCAGAAGCACTTGCGGTGCACAAAGCTGAAGGTTTCAAATTCCCGCGCGTCCATGGGCCGCGAGTAATAAAAGCCCTGAGCCTGGTCGCAACCCATATTCCGCAGAAAAAGGGCCTGTTCCACGGTTTCCACGCCTTCCGCGATAATCCGCATGCCGAGCTGTTTGGCCAGGACGATGGTGTTGCGGGCCACGATCTGGCCGCGCTGATTGTCCGTGCTGTCGCTGACAAAGGCGCGGTCGAGCTTGACGGCATTGAAAGGCAGGGCGCGCAGGGTGTTCAGCGAGGAGTAGCCGGTGCCGAAGTCGTCCATGGAAAAGGCGAAACCGGCCTCCTGGAGGCTGCGCATGGTCCGCTGGAGGATTTTTTCATTTTCAAAAAAGGCGCTCTCCGTGAGCTCCAGTTCCAGCAGATGCCGGGGCAGGCGGTATTTGTCGGTCAGGGCCCGCAATTTGCCGCAGAAGCCGTTGTCGTTGAAGTGCATGCGCGAGACGTTGATGGACACGGGCAGGGGACGGTAGCCCTTGTCCAGCCAGGAACGCAGCAGCTTGCAGACCTCCTCCCAGATGTATTCGTCCAGCAGGATGATGAAGCCGTTGCGTTCGAAAAAAGGCACAAAACGGTTCGGCGGGATCAGGCCGCGTTCCGGATGCCGCCAGCGGGCCAGGGCTTCGGCCCCCACAATGCGCCCGCTGAATATTTCAACCTTGGGCTGGAGGTAGACCACAAACTGGCCTTCGGCCAAGGCCGTGTACATCTGGTCCTTGATGAAGAGTTCGTCCAGTACCCGGCTGCGCAACTCGTCGTCATAAAAGGCATAGTCGGCCATGCCGCTGCCCTTGACGGACTTGAGGGCCAGATAGGCCCGCTCGCAGATCTCGCGCACCGGGGTTGCCGGGTCGTCCACCCGGCAGACGCCGAAAAAGAGTTCGGGCCGGTAGGACTTGGTGTATTCCGCTGTGCCGCAGCGCAGCCATTCCATGAATTCCCAGACGCGCTCGTGGTCGCCCTCCAGGCAGGCCAGGAAGATATCGCCGGAGAGCCGGGCAAAAATCTCCCGGTCCGAAGAGAGATTCTCCTTGGTCAGGTAGGAGATGGCCCGCAAAAGGCGTCTGCCTTCTTCCTGGCCGAAGCGTTCGTCGATGGATTTGAAGCCCGCCACGTCATAGCGCACGATGTGGCGCGGCGCATCCGGATTTCTGCGCAACAGCCGTTCGGTCTTTCTCAGAAAGGTGGGCATGGTGCAGGCGCCGGTCAGGTCGTCGTATTCCGCCTGCTGGCGCAGGGCGCGCGCTGTGTGGATGGCCTTGTCCACATCCCGGATGCTGCCCACATAGCGCGCGACGGTCGTGGTATTGTCGATCCGGGTGCAGGAAACGACGTACCAGGTGAATGCGCCCGTCCTGCGGCGCAGGCGCACGGTGACCGCGCTGGAGGGGTCGCTGCCGGCCAGGGCGCGCAGGAAGTTTTCGAATATGGCGCGATCTTCGGAAAAAAGGACGCTGTCCTCGCGCCAGAGGTCAAAGAGATGCCGGCCGTCGTAACTGCCGGCCAGCAGCCGGGGAATCGTGGCGTCCACATAGGTAAGCGTCTGGTCCTGCCATTCGAAGACCAGGCTGCGCGTCTGTTCCGTGATCGCCCTGTAGCGCAGATAGTCTAGGCTCTGGAGGTGAAGGAGGACGTTTTCGCGGGTGCTGGCGCCGAGGTGCTTGTAGCCGTCGATATCCTGAAAGCAGATCAGATATCGCTCCAGCCCGCTCTCGTCGAAAGGGAAAACCATGACGCGTACCCAGCGGTAGCTGCCGTCCAGGCACTTTTTGCGGTATTCGGCGCCCGTGCTTCTGCCCGTGGTCGCCAGGGCGCGGCGCAGTTCCTCCCGCCGGAACATCTGCCGGAAGTCGGCCTTGTCCTCGGGATGGATCAGGGTGTCGGCGGCCGCTTCCAGCATGGCGGCAAGGCCGCGCCCCTCAGGCGGCGCGCAGAATTTTGCGCCGCTCTGAAAGACGGAACGGTAGAACCCGGCGTTGAAATCCAGGTCGTAGATCTGGTCGTAGAAATTGCTCAACAGGCGGGCATAGCGCCTTTCCACGGCCGCCGCAGCCGGGTCATCCGGCGCATACGGCCTCATGGTCTCTCTCTCTCTCTCTCTCTCTCTCTCTCTCTCTCTCTCTCTCTCTCTCATAGGCCGTCCTTCAGCGCATATTCGGGAAACAGCGGCTGGCAGCAGGACAGGGGCCGCCGGAAGGATCGCCGTATCTTTTTGTCCCAATGACAAAAAAGACTAGCATGTCGGCCACCGGATTAACAAGATGTATGGTGGATTCATTTTAAAACATCCCTTCAAAACCTTTTGCCGGAGCAAGCCCCTTCTGTGCCGTTTTCCTTTTTCCCGATGGGGTGTGCCCGCTCCGTGCGCCGGGCGCGGACCGGATGACAAGCGGGCGCGGGCGCTGTATTATGCGGCGATGAGCATCCATACCCCAACGAAAGCCCTGCCGGTCTGGTCCCTGAGCCTGGGCTGTCCCAAAAACCGGGTGGACAGCGAACGTCTGCTGGGTTCCTTGGGCTTGCCCGTCAAAAGCGTGAGCCAGATGGGCCGGGCGCGCCTGGTCTTCATCAATACCTGCGGCTTCATCGCTCCGGCGGTGCGCGAGTCCGTGCGGGCCGTGCTGGACGCCGTGAACCGGCTGGCCCGGTGCAAGAACAAACCCCTGCTGGCCGTGGCCGGTTGCATGGTGGGGCGTTACGGCGCGGAGGAACTGGCCCGGGAGCTGCCCGAGGTGGACCTCTGGCTGCCCACCGGAGACCTGGCGGACTGGCCGGCCATGCTGGCACGGGCCCTGAATCTGCCGGAAGGGGCCGGGAGCGGAGGCCGCCTGCTTTCCACCGGGCCGTCCTATGCCTGGCTCAAGATCGGCGAGGGTTGCCGCCATAACTGCGCTTTCTGCACCATCCCGTCCATCCGGGGCGGCCTGCGCTCCGAACCCGTGCCCGGCTTGCTGGCCGAGGCTCGCGGACTGCTGGAGCAGGGAGTGCGCGAACTGGTGCTGGTGGCGCAGGACGTCACGGCCTGGGGCGGGGATCTGGCCGGGAAGAAAAGCCTTTTGCATCTGTTGGAAGGATTGCTGGGCCTGGACGGCCTGGCCTGGCTGCGCCTGCTCTATCTCTACCCCAGCGGGGTCACGCCGGAACTGCTGCGTTTTATGAAGGAATCCGGCGGCCCGCTGTTGCCTTATCTGGATATTCCTCTCCAGCACGCCCACCCGGAGGTACTGGCCCGCATGGGGCGGCCCTTTGCCGGTGATCCCCGGCGCGTGCTGGACCGGGTGCGCGACGCGTTGCCGGAAGCCGCCGTGCGCACCACCTTCATCGTGGGCTATCCCGGCGAAAGCGAAGCGCATTTCGACAGCCTCTGCCGTTTTGTGGAGGAAAGCCGTTTCCAGAATCTGGGCGTATTCGCCTACCAGGCCGAAGAAGGCACCAAAGCCGCTGAACTGCCGGATCAGGTGCCGGAAGAGAGCAAGGAGCGCCGCCGCGCCACGCTGATGGAGATCCAGGCGGGCATCAGCGAAAGCCTGCTGGCGGAGCGTGTGGGGCAACGCCTGCCCGTGCTGGTGGACGCGCCGCATCCGGAATGGCCCGGTCTGCACAGCGGCCGGGTCTGGTTCCAGGCCCCGGAAGTGGACGGCATGACCTATGTCAGCGGCCCCGGCGTGGCTCCCGGCGCGCTGGTGGAGTGCGACATCGTGGAGAATACGGAGTACGATCTGACGGCGCTGGCCTGAGCGCGGGGCGATACTCACCGACGCGGCGGGAGAGATTATGGGCGGAGGCATTTTCGGCACGCTGCACCCTTTTCTGGAAGGCGGCGCGGTGTATGGCCGCAAGGTGGCCAATACAGGCTTTATGGAAGCCCTGCTGCGGCTTGATCCCTTTGACGAATATCATTTTTTTGTGACCGCTCCGGATGCGTTGCGTACGGCCTTTGCCGCGCGCAACGATCTGCCCGGCGCGGCGCGCGGTGCCGTGAAAATCTTCAGCCGCCAGGATCTGGCGGACGCGTTGCGGGCCACGCCCTACCACTGTTTTCACCTTTCCGATCCTGTTTCCGGACAGCCGGAACTCGCCGCCCTGCGCAACGCCCTGGCTCCCCGAATCTTTCCCATTACCAGCGTCAATCACAGCATCAGCTACCTTGACTATGCCCAGCGCTTTCTGACCCATATCTGGCCCGGCGTCACAGCGCGCGACGCCATCGGAGCCACATCGCGCGCCGCGTCCAGGGTCTTGGCGGGCTATTTCGCACAGTTGCGGGAAGGCTATGCCCTGAATCCGGCCTGGCTCCAGCCCCGGCTTGAGATCATTCCCCTGGGCGTGGACCCGGAAGCCTTTCCGGAGCCGACGCCGGAGGCGCGCCGCGCGGCCCGTGCGCGTTTCGGCCTGACCGACGGGGAGGCCGTCTGCCTGCTGCACGGGAGAATAAGCCTGGACGACAAGCTGGACGCCATGCCGCTGCTTTATGCTCTGCGCCGGGCCATGGAGGCCGACCCCGCGGCCCGGCCGCGTCTGCTCATGTCCGGCGGAGCCCGCCCCGGCGACCATTACCCGGAAGCCCTGGAAGCCGCCGCGCGGGCTCTGAAGGTGCCGTTCAGCCTGTTGCCCGATCCCGGGCCCGAGGCCGTGCGCGCGCTGTTCGCCGCCGCTGACATCTTTGTGTCGCCGTCGGACAATATCCAGGAAAGTTTCGGTCTGACCCTGCTGGAGGCGGGCGCGGCGGGCCTGCCCGCTGTGGTTTCGGACTGGGACGGCTATCGGGACTTGGTGGAGCATAATGCCACCGGTTTTCTGACGCCCTGCCTGGCTCCGACGGACACGCCTCTTCTGGACCGCCTGGCCCACACCCTGCCCGACAACATCCACCAGTTGTTCCGGGCCCAGCAGACGGCGGTGGATGTTCCGGCCCTGGCCGAAGCCCTGCGCCGCCTGATCTCTGACGCGCCTCTGCGGGCCCGCATGGGAATTGCGGCCCGGCGGCGCGTGCTGGAAAACTTCACCTGGGAGGGCGTGATCCGGCGCTGGCTGGATTTCTGGGACGCGCTCTGGCGGGAGCCTCTGGATGCGGAGGAGGAAAAACGCATCCGCGCGGCCCGGCATCCGGCTTTTTTACGTCTCGGAGAATTGTTTTCCGGCCATTCTTCCGCAGGGCTTTCCGCGGATGCGGATCTGCCCGGCGACCCGCTCTGGCTGCATATCACGGCCCGGGGCGAGCGCGTGCGGGCTGGGCGCGAATTCTGCGTCATCTGGCCCGGCCTGGAACTGTGCATGGACGGCGTGGAATTCCGCCGGTTGCTGGTACAGGCCCGGCACCCCGTGCGGGCGGATGAACTGATCCGCCGGGCTTGTCCGCCGGGCCGCGACCCTGAAGGGGCGCGTTTTGCCCTGCTCTGGGCCCTGAAAAACGATCTGCTGGAACGGGTGGAAGAACCCCGCTGACGCCGTCTTTTCCGGATTGCGCCAGTTGGGGCCGGACGAAAATATCCCCGGAGGGCGCAGCCCCCCGGGGATATGTGGTCTGCGCGTGCGGTGCACGCCCTCAACCAGGCTAGCCGATGAGCTGCATGGCCATCTGCGGCATGCTGTTGGCCTGCGAAAGCATGGCCACAGCCGACTGGGTGAGGATCTGGTTGCGGACGAATGACGTCATTTCCGTGGCCACGTCCACGTCGGAAATGCGCGATTCAGCCGCCTGCAGGTTTTCGGACTGAGTGGTAAGGTTGGAAATGGTGTTTTCCAGACGGTTCTGCAAGGCGCCCAGATGCGCCCGGATCTTGTCCTTGGAGACCACGGCGTTGGTCAGGCCCACCAGAGCCTTCTGGGCCTGTTCCTGCGTGGAAACAGTACGGGCGTCGGCTGTGGCGCTGCTGGCGGTCGCCTGATTGCCCACACCCAGGGCCGAGGCGGTGCTCGCGCCGATCTGAATGTAGTAATAGTCTTCCGCCGAGTCGTTGGCCGTGCCGAAGTGCACCTTCAGCTTGCCGGTGGCGCTGAGAGCCGCGCCGCTGTGCGTGCTGCCGGACAGATTGCCGTTCAGCAGATGGATGCCGTTGAAGTCCGTGGAGTTGGCGATTCGGGTAATTTCCGAAGCCATGGCCTGATATTCGGACTCAATCATCAAACGCTGGGTGGAATCGTAGGTACCGGTAGCCGCCTGTTCGGCCAGTTCCTTCATGCGGGTCAGCTTTTCGTCGATGACGCCCAAGGCGCCGTCGGCGGTCTGGATGAGGGAAATGGCGTCGTTGGCGTTGCGCACGCCCTGTTGCAGAGCCGTGATGTCGGTACGCATCAGTTCGCGGATGGCCAGGCCGGCGGCGTCATCAGCCGCTGAATTGACGCGCAGGCCCGTGGACAAGCGCTTGGTCGAGGTCTGCAAGTCGCTGTAGTGGCCGGTCAGGGTGTTGGCGACGTTGGTGGCCATTTGGTTGTGATTGATATACATGACATTCCTCCATGAATGTGCTGTCTGCCCGGCGGTGCACTATGCACGCCCGCTTCCTTGCGGACTGCCGCCGCACAATGCCTGCGCATGCAGGGTTGATGATGTTGTCCCCAGTACGCCTGCCTGTTCTTTCGGCACAACAGCCGAAAGCATTAGGGGCGCTGCCTCAACCTACAAGGGAAAACCCTTGTCTTCCCTGACTCGTGGCGTCAGGGGAGGCAAAAAATGCCTGAAAAACCTGCATCCAGCATCCAGCATGATCCGTGCCAAAAAGAGCGTCGGAAGCATGGCGCGCAAAGGGGCTGCGCTGCGTTGAGGACCGCAAGCGGAAACCTCATCATCCCCGCCTATGGCCGCTTGGCGGGAAGGGCGAACACGCCGTCCGGTTTGAAACTTTTCCACAACCTCTTGACGCAATAAACAGGATGATTACCCATAAGATAGGACGATTTTCACAGGAGTTCAGTTATGAACGGCATGTGTTGTTTCCCCGCCGTCGGCTTGCTCCTTGTGAGGTCGCGCCCCGTCGGGACGATCCGGCCGTGACACCCGCGTGCGCGGATGCGGAGGCCGTCACGGCCACGAACAAGAACGGCGTACTGACCAGCATACCGCGCAATACGCCTGCCCAGTCCCCGGCAAAGCCCATTGGGCCAACCAGGGAATAAGTCCTCCTCCACACGGGCCAGCGCTCCGGCTCGTGAGCCCCCGCCGTTCTGGCGGGGGCTTTTTGTATCAAGGGATAGTTTATTATGTCGAAGCCTCGGGATGCAAAAAACCCCGGTCCGTAAAACGGACCGGGGTTTCCCTCACATTGTTACGGTCGGGCGGCACTCCCCTGCCGCACGCCCGGTTACGGGTCGTCTCCCTCCACCACGAAGTTTTTCCTAGCCGATGAGCTGCATGGCCATCTGCTGCATGCTGTTGGCTTGCGACAGCATGGCCACCGACGACTGGGTAAGAATCTGGTTGCGGACGAACGACGTCATTTCCGTGGCTACGTCCACGTCGGAAATGCGCGATTCAGCCGACTGCAGATTCTCGGCTTGGGTGGTAAGGTTGGAAATGGTGTTTTCCAGGCGGTTCTGCAACGCGCCCAGATGCGCCCGGATCTTGTCCTTGGAGACCACGGCGTTGGTCAGGCCCACCAGAGCCTTCTGGGCCTGTTCCTGCGTGGAAACAGTACGGGCGTCGGCTGTGGCGCTGCTGGCGGTCGCCTGATTGCCCACACCCAGGGCCGAGGCGGTGCTCGCGCCGATCTGAATGTAGTAATAGTCTTCCGCCGAGTCGTTGGCCGTGCCGAAGTGCACCTTCAGCTTGCCGGTGGCGCTGAGAGCCGCGCCGCTGTGCGTGCTGCCGGACAGATTGCCGTTCAGCAGATGGATGCCGTTGAAGTCCGTGGAGTTGGCGATTCGGGTAATTTCCGAAGCCATGGCCTGATATTCGGACTCAATCATCAAACGCTGGGTGGAATCGTAGGTACCGGTAGCCGCCTGTTCGGCCAGTTCCTTCATGCGGGTCAGCTTTTCGTCGATGACGCCCAAGGCGCCGTCGGCGGTCTGGATGAGGGAAATGGCGTCGTTGGCGTTGCGCACGCCCTGTTGCAGAGCCGTGATGTCGGTGCGCATCAGCTCGCGGATGGCCAGGCCGGCGGCGTCGTCAGCCGCGGAATTGACGCGCAGGCCCGTGGACAGGCGCTTGGTTGAGGTTTGCAGATTTCCGTAATGGGATGTGAGGGTGTTGGCCACGTTGGAGGCCATCTGGTTATGATTGATATACATACATTCCTCCATGAATGCTGTATGCCACGGGCGGCGCCCAATGCCGACGCGTCCATGCGTCCTTCCGCCTCTATAGTCCTATCGGCGTTCTTCCGGATATGGATTAGAGCTGGTGGGAAAATTTTTCCTACCAGCATCTCGCTGTATTTTTTATGTTTTTTATGGAAGGATGAAAAAGGTTTGATTTTTTCGGCGCGCGGGCGGCAAATTTTTCCTCCCCGCGCATGCCGCGCGGTCAAGCGACACGACGTCAAAGACCCCGCCTGTCCATGACATAATCCATGGCAGGCGGGGTCTTTGACGTCAAAAACACTGTGAAACTCAGCAGTCCTTGCCCACCATGCGCAGCAGGCGCAGCAACTGGTTGGTGAAGCCCGCCTCATTGTCGTACCAGACCAGCAGCTTGAGCATGGTCTGGTCCAGCACCTGGGTGGACAGGGCGTCCACCACGCCGCCGTAGGTGCTGCCCCTGTAGTCGATGGAAACCAGGGGCTCCTCGGAAAAGCCCATATTGTCCTTGAGCGCGCCCTGGCTGGCGGCTTTGAGCGCCGCGTTGACGGCGTCGGCGTCACAGGATTTTTCCACCTCACAGGTCAGGTCCACCAGCGAGCAGTCAAAGGTGGGCACGCGCACGGACATGCCGTTGATCCGGCCTTCCAGCTCAGGCATGACCACGCCCACGGCCTTGGCCGCGCCCGTGCTGGACGGCACCATGGAGACGGCCGCGGCCCGGCCGCGCCGCCAGTCCTTGTGCGAGCCGTCCAGAATGCGCTGGCTCATGGTGTAGGAATGGATGGTGGTCATCAGGCCGTGGCGGAAGCCGAAGTTCTCATGCACGACCTTGACCGCCGGGGCCAGGCAGTTGGTGGTGCAGGACGCGGCGGAGATGATGGCCTGCTTGGCCGGATCATAGATCTCCTGGTTCACGCCCATGACGATCATGGCGTCCACGCCCTTGCCCGGCGCGGAAATGACCACCTTTTCGGCCCCGCAGTCCAGATGCCGGGCCAGACCCTCGCGGTCCTTGATGGTGCCCGTGGTTTCCACGGCAAGGGTCACGCCCAGGCGTTTCCACTCCCATTCCCCGGCCTTGCGGCGGGTCACTGCGACATGGCGTCCGTTGACGATGATACCGTCGTCATCATGATCCACTTCACCGGCAAACGTGCCGTAGGTGGAGTCGTATTTGAACAGGTAGGCCAGGGCGGCGTTGTCCGCGCGGGCGTTGATGGCCGCGATCTGAAGATCCTGATCGTCGGCCAGCAGGCGCAGCAGATAACGGCCGATGCGGCCGAAGCCGTTCATTCCCAATTTTACGGGCATGGTTGCGCTCCTTGTGTGCGAATATGTTTAGAGTATTTCAAATCTGAAATGCTCTAAGGAAGCGCTGATTAATGAAGATTTTTGTTCTCTGCCAAGGAAGGCGAACTGCGGGCGAAGGGAGTATATTCAGACATATTCGACCGTCGCACGGAGTGAGCCTGACACAGACAGAGGGCAAAAAGACCATTAATCAGTGCTTCCCTAAATTTTCCCCGAAGAACCCATCACATTGCGGATCTTGTGCGCCACCATGTTCTTGACGGCCTCGCGGGCCGGGGCAAGGTAGGAGCGCGGGTCGAACTGTTCCGGATGTTCGGCCAGGAACTGGCGGATGGAGGCGGTGAGCGCCAGGCGGATGTCCGTGTCCACATTGATCTTGCACACGCCCATACTCGCGGCCTTGCGCAACATGTCTTCGGGCACGCCCCTGGCCCCGCCCACCTGGCCGCCGTACTTGTTGCACAGTTCCACAAACTCCTGGGGCACGCTGGAGGCCCCGTGCAGAACCAGAGGGTAGCCGGGCAGCTTGGCGCTGATGGCTTCCAGGCGCGGGAAGTCCAGTTTGGCCTCGCCCTTGAATTTGTAGGCCCCGTGGCTGGTGCCGATGGCCACGGCCAAGGAGTCGCAGCCCGTGCGTTGCACGAAATCCACCGCCTGGTCCGGATCGGTGTAAACATGCTCGGCGGAACTGACGTGTTCCTCGACGCCGGCCAGCTTGCCCAGCTCGGCTTCCACCCAGACCCCCCTGGGGTGGGCATAGTCCACCACCTGTTTGGTCAGGGCGATATTTTCCTCATAGGGCAGGTGCGAACCGTCGATCATCACCGAAGTGAAGCCGCCGTCAATGCAGTCCTTGCACATCTCGAAGCTGGGGCCGTGGTCCAGATGCACCACCACGGGCACGGCGGGGTCTTCGATCAGGGCGGCCTCCACCAGTTTCATGATGTAGGTCTGACCGGCGTATTTGCGGGCTCCGGCGGAAACCTGGAGGATCACCGGGGATTTTTCCTCGGCGGCGGCCCGCATGATGCCCTGGACGATTTCCATATTGTTGACGTTGAACGCGCCTACGGCGTAGCGCCCGGCGTAGGCGGCGGTGAACATTTCTCTGGGACCCATAAGAGGCATGGCTTCCTCCTGTTCTGCTTGCGGTATGGGCCGGGGAAAACATGGTCCCCAGCCGGATAATTGAGGTCTGACATATATCCCATATGCCGGAAAAGCGCAAAGGGAGAGAAGCTTTCCGGCAGGGCGACGGCCGCTGGCCCGGCCGGAAGGGACGCGGGCCGGATCAGTGCCGTCCGGAGAAAGTGATTAACCACCTATAGTTAAAATAATACTTTTAAAATAAAAAGATTTCTTGCAATACTATAAAAATAAATATATTTATCATGAACAAAATTTAATTTTTATAGTAAACCTATAAAATGGAGGCTGTATGTATCAGGATTTGTGGACAAAAAAATCCGTGCCCGAATGCTTTTTCGTCGCGGTGGACCGTGATGCCGGGGGCAAAATCCTCCGCCGGGAGGAGCATTGGCCCGAGGGCGTGCGCTGCTTCCGCTACGCCTATGATGCGTCCGGTCATCTGCTCCGCGTGCAGTGCGACGGCCGGGAGCAGGAGGCCTATGCCTATAATGGGGCCGGGCAGCGGGTGGAGGACGTGGCGAGGGGCATCCGCTATACGTATGACGCCGACGGGCGTCTTACGCATGCGGGCGCGCTGCGCATGGCCTATGACAAGGGCGGGCGGCTGGTCAGCCGGGCGCGTCAGGGCGCTGCCGCCGCGCGGGCTTCAGTCCCCCCGCTCTTGCGGGAAGCCCGGTCCGGCCGTCGCGAGGAGCGTAGCGGGGAAAGCGGGGTCATGGAATTCAGGTATGACGTCAATCGCCTCGCTGAAGTGCGCTTGCCGGACGGCACACTTCGCTCCTACAGTTATGAAGGAAACGCTCGTATGCCTTCGCGGGTTCTGGATGACGGCGAGCTGTGCCTGGCCTGGGAATGGAAGGGGCGGCAGACGCCGGTGCGTTGCGTGGACGCCCGAAGCGGGCTCGGCTATGACTGGGGCTACGAGGGGGGCGGGGAGCCTTTGCCCACGCATGTGGGCATTCAGGGCGAGGCCGTGCGGCGTCTGGGTATCGCGGGCGGTTCCTGGGGCACGGATAAGGACTATTTTTTACTGGGGCTGGACCAGGTGGGCTCGTTCCGCGCCCTGATCAACGGCGCGGGCAGCATCGTCAAGCGCGTGGACTATGACAGCTTCGGCAATGTGCTCTTCGACAGCCTGCCGGAATTGTACATTCCGCTGGGTTTCGGCGGCGGCATCGTGGACGGGGCCACGGGCCTGGTGCAGTTCGGTTGTCGGTACTATGATCCGGAGGTGGGCCGCTTCATCAGTCCTGACCCGGCCAAAGACCGGCGCGGCGACGGCGACCTCTACGACTATTGCGTGGACGATCCTGTGGGCAGGGTGGATCGGGACGGCCGCTTTTTCTTTCTGCCCCTGCTGGCGGGCATCGGCGGCGGCGCTGTCATGGGCCTGCTCGGTTCCTGGTTCGCCGCCAAGTCGGCGGACAACATGAAGGAAGAGCGGACGGGCAAAGCCTCCACCGCCGCGCGGGACGGCGTCGTTAAGGTGGCCCCGCTGGTGGGCATGACGGCGGCCACCGGCCTTGCCGCCGGGAACCTCGCCGCGTCGCGCCGGAAGCCGCGCTTTCGGCTTGGGTGCGGCCGGGGCTGGGCATGGCGGCGCTGGATACGGGGCTGGCCTTTTGTGAACCTAAACTGCCGCCGCCGAGTACGTTGCCGGGACAGATGACCTATTTGCTGAATAATGCTGGTGAGGTGAGAGAAAACGCCGCTGTCTTCAGCCGAGATGTTCTTAGGAGACCAGCCCCGAAAAATGAGAACTGTGGTCTTGACGGCGGAAAGTGTACGCCGGAAACGCAGCCACGCGATAGTAGCGGGCGCTTTGCTCACTGTAGTCACAGCAAATAGAAGAGAGTGCCGCCGAGAGGGAAGGGGCGTCGCCCCTTCCCCAAAAAAGGAAATATATGTTCGAAAATCCTGACTTTAAAGGCCAATACGCTGTGCTTGGGCTGGCAACATTACTCATAAAAATTGGATTATACAATATATGTGAAGGTGATATTTTTATTATAGCTATTTTCTGCGTCCCTGGAATTATTTTGGTTTGTATATCTGTATATATAATACTTAAAAGAATGATAATGCGTATAAAAAATAAAGAAGAAAAAGAATGTATTATTATAATGCAGTCTATTTTATCATCTCTTATATTTATCATATTGATTACAATCTGTTTAGAGATATATCATAGATATAGTATATTCATGAGCAATTTATTTTTCCCAGGAATCAAACATGATCAATCATAGCTATATATTTTTGCCGTTCAGCGACAAGCTCGGATGAAAACAGTGTCAAGCTGTACGATCATTGCGTGGACGACCCCGCAGATCCGCTCGGCTTCTGGCTCGCCGCCAACTCGGCGGGCAATATGAAGGAAGAGCGGACGGGCAAAGCCCCTACGGCCGCGTGGGACGGCGTGATGCAGCCGCTTCCGGCCCCGCCGCCGAGCGCGAGCCGGGCGCATTCCGAAGGAAGCGCCCGGGCGCGACAGCCTTATGCGCGGTGGAGATGACGAATACAGGTCGGTCCGGCCGCTTCAGCCCAGCTCCATGCCTTCCAGTTCTTTCAGGCCCGCGTGGTCCGTGAATTCAAAACAAAGCGGCGTCACAGTGATATAGCCCCGGTTGAGCAGGTCCTTGTCCGACCCGGCGTTGATGGTATGAGCCGGGATTTCGCCTTCCAGCCACCAGTAGGGCGCGCCGCGCGGATCAAAACGCTCCAGATAGACGTTTTTCCAGACCGCGCTGGTCTGCGGGCAGGCGCGCAGGCCCTTGGCCTCATCCAGGGTTCCCGCCGGGTAATTGAGGTTGATCACCCGGCGAGGGGCCAGGCGGGACCAGTCGATGCGTCCGGCCAGAGCCACGGCGTGACGGGCCTGGGGCAGCAGATCCCCGTTGCCCAGATGGTCGTCATGGGAGACGGCCAGGCTGGGCAGATCCTCATGGGCCGCTTCCGTGGCCGCGCCCACGGTGCCGGAATAAAGGATGTCCGGCCCCACATTGGGCCCGGCGTTGATGCCGGAAATCACCATGTCCGGCTTGCGCGGCAGCAGGCGGCCCAGGGCCAGCTTGACGCAGTCCGTGGGCGTGCCGTATATGCCCGTGCCCCTGAAGCCGGGCTCCTCGAATTCCATGGCCCGCAGGGGGTCGAAGACCGTGAGGGAATGCCCCACCCCGGATTGCTGGCGCATGGGGGCCACCACATGCACGCTGTGCCCGGCTTCCAGCAGGGCCGCGTACATGGCCCTGAGGCCCGGAGCCCGGATGCCGTCGTCGTTGGTCAGCAGAACGTCCATTTGACAATACCTCGGAAAGAAGGGAATCTGCAAAGACAGGGATTCCCGCGCCGCCGTGGCCCGCGCGGGAGAAAAGAGTCATTCAAAGCACGGGCGCGGCGGGCCGGAGCCCGGCCCCGGTCGCGCGCCGTAACGCGGACAATATATGGAAAAAGGTTCTTACGTCAAAGACATCGGTCCGGCCTCCGAGGCGCGCGGCCTGTTCGTGGTCAGTCAGGCGGCCCAGGGGCAGTCGCGCAACGGGCCCTACTGGCGGCTGACCCTGGCCGACGCCAGCGGCAGCCTGGAGGCCAAGATCTGGCATCCGCTCAGCGCGGAGTTCAGCGACATTCCCGTGGGTTCCGTGGTCTGGGCCGAAGGCCGCGCCGGTCTCTACCGGGACCAGGTCCAGCTCACGGTGGAACAGTTGCGCCCGCTCTCCGAAGAGGAGGGCGCGGCTGTGGACCAAGCCGCGTTGCTGCCCGCCAGCCCATTTTCCCTGGACGAAATGCTGGACGAACTGCTGGCCCTCTGCAAAGAGGAATTCAGCCACGCGCCCTGGCGCAAGCTGGTGCTTGGCGTGTTCAACAATCAGGAATTGCGCGCGTCCTTCCGGGTTTGCCCGGCGGCCAAGGGCGTGCACCACGCCTATGTGGGCGGCCTGCTGGAACATACCTTGAGCGTGTTCAGGCTCTGTCGGCGCATTGCCGACCAGTATCCCGAACTGGACCGCCAGGCCCTGCTGGCCGGGGCCCTGTTCCACGATTTCGGCAAGATCCGCGAATTTTCCGGCGGCCTGGCCAACGACTACACGGATGAAGGCCGCCTGCTGGGCCATCTCATGCTGGGCGTGGAAATGCTGGCCCCGTACCTGGCTAAATCCGGTCTGGACGAGGGGCTGCAACGCCATCTCAAGCATCTCATTCTGAGTCATCACGGCGAGTTGCAGTTCGGCGCGGTGCGCCAGCCGCACACCGCTGAGGCTCTGGCCCTGCACTATGCCGACAACCTGGACGCCAAAATGGCCCAGTGCCGGGGCCTGTTTGACCAGTTGGGCGGGGAAGGCCAGGACTGGACGCCCTGGCAGGCCACTCTGGGGCGGCCCCTGTACCGGGCCCCGCGCACCCCGGAAGCCTCGAAACCGGAGACTGCGGCTTCCGCCTCGTCCGCGGCAAAGGGCCGCAAAAAAGCGGTGAGGGAAGAATGTTTATCTCTTTTGAAGGTATAGAAGGCTCGGGCAAGTCCACGGCCCAGCGCCTGCTGGCCGAACATCTGCAAGGGCTCGGATACGACCCCCTGCTCACCCGCGAGCCGGGCGGCTGCGCTCTGGGCCGCAGCCTGCGTCCCATTCTGCTGGACGCCCGCACGCGCGGCCTGTCCAGCCGGGCCGAGCTCTATCTCTTCCTGGCGGATCGCGCCCAACATGTGGCCGAGGTCATCCGCCCGGCCCTGGAAGCCGGGCAGACCGTGCTCTGCGACCGCTACGCGGATTCCACCCTGGCTTACCAGGGCTATGGCCGCGGCCTGGACCCGGAACATCTGCGCCGCATCAACGACATGGCGACCGGCGGCCTCATGCCGGACCTGACCCTGCTGCTGGACCTGCCTGTGCATTGCGGCCTGGAGCGGGCCGGTCTGCGCAACCGGGAAGAGGGCACCGTGCTCTCCGAAGGCCGTTTCGACGCCGAAAGCCTGGAGTTTCATGAGCGCGTGCGCCAGGGGTACCGGAGCCTGGCCGCCGAGGAACCCGAGCGCTTTGCCATCATTGACGCGGCCCAGCCGCCCGAGGATGTGGTGCTGCAATGCATTTCGGCGGTGGAGGCCTCGTTGCGGCAGCGGGGCCGAGGACTGGACTGAATTTCTGTTCACGCGGAACCGGAAGCATAAGGAGCCCGGCATGAGCGAAGTGTACACCCTCCTCGCGGAAGGAAGCCGCCTGCGTTTTGAGCCGCGCCAGGACGACGTCCTGAACGATATTCTGGCTCTGGGCAAGCAGTCCGGCGACTATGAGATCGTCAGCCGTCTGGGCGATCCCGGCCTGTTGCACTGCGCGGTCTTCCGTCGCAGCGAGGGCAGCGGCGGCTGTTTCGCCTTGTACGACGGCAACGGCCCATTGTTCGCCGCCGTGGCGGAAAGCAATCTGGCCTTCGGCCTGGGCCAGGGCTTTTTCGGCAGAATGGTTTCCGATGCCCGTTACGGGGCCGATATTTTCGAAAATATGGACGAGTCCGATGACTGAGCCCCTTGTGGCCGCCCGCCGTCTGGGGGTGGTCTTTTTTCCGGCTTTCGACTGGGCCATTTCCGCCACCCATCCGGAACGCGAGGAGCGCCTGCTCTACACCCGCGACCAGTTGCAGGAAGAGGGCCTTTTCGACATTCCGGGCATCACCGAATACCGGCCTTCTTTTGCCTCCCACGCCCAACTGGCGCGCGCCCACTTCTGCCTGCCCTCGGTGGGCGCGGTGAGCACGGATTCCCATCTGGCGTCCGCCGGGGGCGCCATCGCCGCCGCGCGCCTGGTGCTGGAAAAAAAAGAGGACAAGGCCTTCGCCCTGGTGCGCCCGCCCGGACACCACGCCATGCGCGTGGTCCACGGCAATCGCGGCTTCTGCAACATCAACAACGAAGCCGTGATGGTGGAGTACATCCGCGATCATTATCCCCATCCCGACGGTCGGCCCCTGCGCATCGCCATCGTGGACACGGACGTGCACCACGGCGACGGCACCCAGGATGTGTTCTGGAATGATCCGCACACCCTGTTCATCTCCCTGCACCAGGACGGCCGCACGCTCTATCCCGGCACCGGTTTTCCGCAGGAATGCGGCGGCCCGGCGGCCCTGGGCAGGACCATCAATATCCCCCTGCCGCCGGAAACCTCGGACGAGGGCTACCTTTACGCCGTCGAGCATGCCGTGTTGCCCATTCTGGCCGAATTCAAGCCGGATCTGGTCATCAATTCCGCCGGACAGGACAATCACTTCACCGACCCGCTGGCAAATATGCGCCTGTCGGCCCAGGGTTACGCGGCCCTGAACAAGGCCCTGAATCCGGACATCGCCGTGCTGGAAGGCGGTTACGCCATCCGGGGCGCGCTGCCCTACGTCAATATGGGCATCTGTCTGGCTCTGGCCGGACTTTCGGCGGAAGACATCCGCGAGCCGGGCTGGACCCCGTCCTCCACCCGCCAGCGGCCCGAAGTGGGCCAGTATATCGCCAAGCTCTGCGACCAGATTGTGGAACTCTACCGGCGGCCTCCGGCACAACCCGCCGAAGGCCGGGAGGAAGACGGCTGGTGGGTGCGGAGCAAGCATATTTTTTACGACACGGACATGCTGCGCGAAAGCCAGCGCGAGGCCTGGCGGCTCTGCGCGGACTGTTCCGGCCTGGGCCGCATTGAAACCAGCTCGGAACGGGTGGACCGTTCCCTTTGCCTGCTGATTCCGCGCCATGCCTGCCCGCGTTGCCGTGGCGAGGGCGCGGCCCTGGCGGAGCAGGCCCGCAAAAGCGGCCGTTACGCGCACGTGCTGACGCTGGACGGGGACAAGAGCGACGTTGCGGCTTGACGATGCGGTCTGTTCCGGACCATAGAGAATTTAACGCTTGGAACACTGGTTTACGGCGAGCAAAGCCCGCCAGCACTTCGTGGCAAGGATTTGCAGAGAAGTTTTTACAGAGCAATGCAGTCATTTCAAACGTGAATCGCTCCGGAAGCAGGCTTCCGGAACAGGGGAATCTCGGGTCTCCGACGGCGTTATCATTTGGAGAAAGAAGGAGCAGATATGGCGAAGATCCTGATCATCGGCGCGGGCGGCGTGGGCAGCGTGGTGGCTCACAAGTGCGCCCAGGCGGCCAAGGAAACCGGCGTTTTCGAGTGGATCACCCTGGCCAGCCGCACGCTGTCCCGTTGCACGGACGTGGCGCGCAGCGTCAAGGCCCGCACAGGCGTGGACATCGACACCGCCCAGGTGGACGCGGACAACGTGCCGGAACTCTGCCGGCTGATCCGGCAGGTCAAGCCGGATCTGGTCTGCAATCTCGCCCTGCCGTATCAGGATCTGCACATTATGGACGCCTGCCTGGAATGCGGCGTGCACTATCTGGATACGGCCAATTACGAGCCCCTGGACACGGCCAAGTTTGAATACAAGTGGCAGTGGGCCTATGCCGACCGCTTTCGCGAAGCCGGGCTCACGGCCCTGCTGGGTTCGGGCTTTGATCCGGGCGTGACCAACGTTTTCGCGGCCTGGGCCCTGAAGCACGAGTTGGACGAAGTGCGCGTGCTGGATATTATCGACTGCAACGCCGGGGATCACGGCCAGCCCTTTGCCACCAATTTCAATCCGGAGATCAACATCCGCGAAGTCACGGCGCCGGGCCGCTACTGGGAGCGCGGCGAGTGGGTGGAAACCGACCCCCTGGCCTGGTCCATGAACTACGATTTTCCGGACGGCATCGGCACAAAGAAATGTTACCTCATGTATCATGAGGAGCTGGAATCCCTGGTGCGGAATCTCAAGGGCATCCGCCGGGCGCGTTTCTGGATGACCTTCTCGGACAACTATCTCAACCATCTCAAGGTGCTCGGAAATGTGGGCATGACCCGCATCGACCCGGTGCTCTTCCAGGGTCGGGAGATCGTGCCCATCCAGTTCCTTTCGGCCCTGCTGCCCGACCCGTCCTCCCTGGGCCCGCTGACCAAGGGCAAGACCTGCATCGGCGACCTCATGCGCGGCGTCAAGGACGGCAAGGAAAAGACCGTTTACGTCTACAATATCTGCGACCACGAAGCCTGCTATGCCGAGGTGGGTTCCCAGGCCATTTCCTATACCACGGGCGTGCCCGCCATGATCGGCGCCAAGATGATCGTGGAAGGCAAGTGGCGCGAGCCCGGCGTCTGGAATATGGAGCAGTTTGACCCTGATCCCTTCATGGCGGATCTGAACGTCTACGGGCTGCCGTGGCAGTGTGTGGAAATGGAGTAGAGTTGGATAAGGCCGCCAGGGCGGCGTTTATATCCAGACCTGGAAGAGCGGGGCCTGGCGGTATGGGTGCCCTTTGGGCACGGAGATTTCCCGCCCGCCGGCGTTTGGGCCGCCTACGCGGCGTGCGGCAAGGGGGCCTGTTAGGGGGCTGCGCCCCCTCCGAGGCCTCCTTTGCATTCCCCCCGGATCACCCCCCTAACAACGTAACGCGACAACGCGGCGTATAACGGGTCTTGCTCGCATGGCGAGCTGCGCCCCGGAATCGCCGCGCGTCAACTTCTGGCGAAGTGGCTCCCCGATTTATCGATGCCCGTCGGTCTGGCGTGCGGCAGGGGGCGGTCTAAGCGTCGGCGCCCGTAGGCCGCGATAGCCAGGGAGCAGGAGACAAGCCCGCGTTTCTCTTCTCTAAAAAGCCTGACTGCGGCGCGGACGCAAGGTGCCGCTGCAAAGGAACATACATGGACTGCCTGGACTTCCTTTTTTCGGACGAAACCCCTGTCCCTTCCCCCTGCTTCGTGCTGGACGAGGCGCGCCTGGCGGCCAACGCCGCCATTCTGGACGAGGTGCAGCGCCGCACCGGCGCGAAGATTCTGCTGGCCCTCAAGGGGTATGCGGCCTGGGCTACCTTTCCGCTGCTCTCGCGCACGGGAACGGGACCTCTCTGGGGCGTTTGCGCCAGCTCCGTGGACGAGGCGCGCCTGGGGCGGGAGGAGTTCGGCGGTGAAGTGCACGCTTTTGCCGCTGCCTGGACTGAGGCGGAAATCGCCGAGCTGCTGGATCTGGCGGACCATATTGTCTTCAATTCCCCGGCTCAGTGGCGGCAATTCCGGCCCGTCATCGAAGCGCGCAACCGCGCGCGCCACGCTGAAAATCCCATAGAGTGCGGTCTGCGCCTCAACCCCGAGCATTCCGAGGGCGCTGTGCCCATCTATGATCCCTGTTCGCCGGGTTCGCGTCTGGGCATCCGCCAGCGCCATTTCGACCCCGCCGACCTGGAGGGCATTTCCGGCCTGCATTTTCATACTCTCTGCGAGCAGGGGGCCGACGCCCTGGCCCGTACCCTGGACGCCGTGGAGAAAAAATTCGGGCCGTATTTACCCGCTTGCCGCTGGATCAACATGGGCGGCGGGCATCACATTACCAAGCCGGGCTATGATCTGGACCTGCTCTGCGCCTGCCTGACGCGCTGGCGTCAACGCTATGACGCCCGGATCTATCTGGAGCCGGGCGAGGCCGTGGCCCTTAACGCCGGCTGGCTTACGGCCACGGTGCTGGATGTGGTCATGGCCGACATGCCCGTGGCCGTGCTGGACGTTTCCGCCGCCTGCCACATGCCCGATGTGCTGGAGATGCCCTACAGGCCGGAGGTCTTTTACCGCCATGAGGGCGCGACCGCGCGCGCCGGGGCCGCCGGTGAACGGGCCTGGACCTGCCGCCTGGCGGGCAAGTCCTGCCTGGCCGGAGACGTGATCGGCGAATACGGCTTTGCCGCGCCCCTGGAAGCCGGGCAGCGTCTGGTATTCGGGGACATGGCCATTTACAGCATGGTCAAGACCACGACCTTCAACGGCCTGCGCCTGCCGTCCATCGGCATCTGCAAGGCCGGGAACGCGAGTGGGGAAAACCGCTTCCGCCTGCTGCGCGAGTTCGGCTATGCGGATTTCAGAAACAGATTATCCTGAAGCGGAGAGGGGCGTTCATTCCCCGTAGCCTCCGGGTGTGGAAAAGGCCGTCCCCGAATAACAGGGACGGCCTTTTATGCGTCAGTCTCGGTCGGCTGTTACGAAAGCGGCGCCGGTGCGCCGGGGCGGGGCGAGGGACGCAAGGACAGCCCTGTGGGCAGGGTCGACTGCGGCGAGGCGCTGCCCCGTTCATGCTGGTCCAGGGCCTGCCCGCTGAAAGGCGCGGCATTGCTTTCGGGCTGCCAGGGCTTGCTGCTGCGGGCCAGAGGCAGCGGACCCGTTCCTGCGGGCCAGCCGCGGGTCGGCGGCAGTTCCGCGGATTCTTCCACGCCCTCTACAGTATGACGGGCCGCCAGAGGCATCTGGCCCGGCTCTTCGCCCACGGGCCGCCGGGTCATCAGCAGGCCGGGTTCCGGGTCCAGCACGCCTTCCAGGTATTCGCTCACGGTCACGAAACGCTGGCAGCCGCCCGCGCGCAAGTCCGCAATGATCCGGGGCAGATCGTCCACCGTGCTTTTGTGCGTGTCGTGAAAAAGAAAGATGCCGCGCAACGAGCCCGTGGGATAGGCATAGCCCCGCGTGCTGCGCAGTTTGGCGTAGTCCGGAGGCAGGCCTTTCCAGTCGCGGCTGTCCAGGGACCAGAGTACCACGGAAAGGCCCAGAGACTCGGCGGTTTCCACGGTGTTGTGGTCAAACGCGCCGTAGGGCGGCCGCAGGAAAAGCGGCGTGGCCCCCAGGGAACGCAGAATGGCGTCGGTACGGCGGATTTCCTCGTCCTTGCGCTCCGATGACAGCAAGCGGAGGTTGGGATGGGAATAGGAGTGATTGCCTATTTCATGGCCTTCGGCCACGATGCGCCGGACGATGCCCGGATGAAGTTCAGCCTGCTTGCCCAGCAGAAAAAAAGTGGCCGGGATGCCGTACTGGTCGAGCATGTCCAGAAGCTGGGGCGTATTGCGCGAGGGGCCGTCATCAAAGGTAATGGCGCAGAGGTTCTCGCTCATGCGCTGATCCATAATGTTGTTGCCGTCCACCACGCGGGCCAAAACGCTTTGGGCCGCCAAAAGCATACAGCCGCATAACGCGGCCGCTCTGAGTTGTTTCCATGGGAATTTCATTGTGCTGTCCGTTACCCCTGAGTCATTGATTAAGCTCTATCACTCCGCAAACCGCCCCGCAAGTCGAGGTGCGGCATTCGCGCGAGCTTTTAAAAAATTATTGTTTAAAATTAACGAGTTAATATTTTGTTTTTGTAAAAATTTTTTTACTCGATGAATTCCGCTTGACTCTGGAGCCTGTTTCGCATACTTAAATGTCTCCCGACGAGGGCAGTTAGCTCAGCTGGTAGAGCACCGCCTTCACACGGCGGGGGTCACAGGTTCAAGTCCTGTACTGCCCACCACGGAGCGGTAGTTAAGACGGTTATAACGCCGGCCTGTCACGCCGGAGGCCGAGGGTTCAAGTCCCTTCCGCTCCGCCATTTTTTAAGGACATCCTTTGTTGAGGGTGTCCTTTTTTTGTGCCGTTGACGCCAGACGGGTGCCCCTGTATACGGTACCTTTTCAGGCTCTGCCGTCCCTTCCGGCCTGTCCCATTCATGATAAAGATCGCCTTTCAGGCAGGTTCCCCTCCATAAGGTTTTTCCCGAAAAGGGAACCGCAGGCATGAACGCCTTCGGGAGATGCCGCCTTGCTCTTTTCCCTTCCCTGATGGCCGCCTTTCCTGCCGTTAGGGTTTTGTTGCTTCCCGTTTCTCGGGGCATCCGGGCTGTTCCATGCAAAAAAAGCATAATTTTTTAGGGGGGAGACATGAAGAAACAGCTCATCCTCGTAGGCGGGGCAATGGGCGTGGGGAAAAGCGCCGTCTGCCGAGAGCTGTTGCGGCAGCTCACGCCGGGCGTCTGGCTGGACGGCGACTGGTGCTGGAACATGACCCCTTTTGTCGTTTCGGAAGAAAACAAACGGATGGTGCTGTCCAATATCACGCATCTGCTCAGAGCCTATCTGAACAATTCGAGTTACCGCTACGTGCTGTTCTGCTGGGTCATGGATCAGCCCCTCCTTTTCGAGGCCGTGCTCGGCCCGCTTC
>ERZ857998.1046-NODE-1046-length-34546-cov-4.177380_pt1 | contig 34546 bp, 52 predicted proteins | sample MGYA00519954_ERZ857998 | MGnify/ENA primary metagenome ERZ857998 (study PRJEB31778, sample SAMEA3449424) | human gut metagenome | biome: human gut; feature: human-associated habitat; material: faeces | place: United Kingdom | collected 2010/2012 ...
AATTCAGGACAGGTTCCAGTATCGGAAGTTCTGATTCCTGTTCAATTCCCAGTCCCTCTCCCGGATAGGTTCTCGTAAGTCCTGTCACCGCACAGACTGTTCCGGCTTCAGCTTCCGATGTCAGTTCATATTTTGCTCCAGAGTACAGACGAATCTGATCTGCCTTTTCTTCCCAGGCATCCTCTTCTGCTTTACGCCCCGGCAGACTCTGTCCGTTTGAATTTGAAGAAAGCAGTGTCTTTACTTTAAGACTGCCTCCTGTGATTTTCATATACGTAAGACGATTTCCCTGTTCATCTCTTGCAATCTTGAACACTTTTGCGCCAAATTCCGTCGGCCGCTTTGGTTCTACCGTATATTTCTGCACGCCATTCCAGAAATCCTTTACACCTTTTTCTTTAAGTGCCGATCCGAAATAACACGGGAAGATTTTTCGCTGTATGATCAGTCGTGCAATGTCACGGTCTTCGACGCTGCCTGTTTCCAGGTATGTTTCCAGAATGTCTTCCTCACAGACCGCAATGTTTTCCAGCTGCTCTGGAGTAAGTTCATATATTCCGTAATCCGTATCCTGTGTTCTCCCAAAATCCACACAATTTTCATGAAGATGCTGTTTCAGATCATTCAGCAATGCATCGTGATCTGTCCCCTGCTGATCCATTTTATTGACAAACAAAAACGTCGGAATCTGGTATCGCTCCAGAAGCCTCCACAAAGTCATCGTATGACTCTGCACACCGTCCATTCCATTGATCACCAGAATCGCATAATCGAGGACCTGCAGCGTACGTTCCATTTCAGCTGAAAAATCCACATGTCCCGGTGTATCCAAAAGCGTCACTTCCATATTTTCTGTTTTTAGCAGCGCCTGCTTGGAAAAAATGGTGATCCCTCGATCACGCTCCTGTATATCGGTATCTAAAAATGCATTTTTATGATCCACCCGTCCCAGATTCCGGATCGCTCCCGTCTGATAGAGCATCGCTTCGGACAGTGTGGTCTTGCCCGCATCTACGTGGGCTAAAATTCCAATTACGATATTTTTCATTATAGGTTAACCTCTCTTATCAAGATTGTACCATGATTTCTGCAGGAAAACATCCCAGGCATAAGAAAAACTCTGAAACACCTTGCGGCATCCCAGAGTTTTCTCTCGCTTTTGTACTGTTTCTTCTCATTATTTTTCAATAGGTCGTTCACATACTCCAAAAAAATCCTATAAACATGCCGAAGCAAACGAGCACCACCATGACTGCAAGGAACAAGGTCGCATGCAGATAACGTTCTGAATATTCCATATGGTTCTCATACTCTTCTTTAGGTTCTGTTTTCTTTTTTCTGGACATTTTAAAACACTCCTTTTTTAGTACAAACGTTTGAATTCGCTCTCTATTTTAGGTCACCCCTAAATGATCGGATAGGTTTGAAGTGTGGAATATACCCTGTTACCGTAATGTACGCTCTTTTTCGACAAAACTAGTGTTTTTCCGTTCAAAAAAACACCTCACACAACCACCCTTACTATGTCTATTGGTGAAAAAAAGGAGGTTTTCTAACATGAAGAAAACAATACTCGCCACACTGATCATTTCGATCTTTTTCGCTTTCACCTGTACGGCATCGGCCACCACATCAGGAGGACAGGCTGCTGCAAAATCCACTCCGGCATCCACTGACACCGTGAGCCTGTCAAATGATACCGTGATGCCAGCATCCGGCTCTGGAATTACAATGGTATTTAAACGTACTTCATCTAGCCAGGCTAAAGCACAAGCACAAGCTAATCGTGCCGGAGCATCTTATATTACATCCACCATCACTCTACAGAAAAAATCCAGTGGAAGCTATAAGAAAGTCACATCAGCATCAAAAACAGTCTATGATGATCAGATCAATCATATCAAATATTTTTCGATTGCATCTTCTGGAACCTATCGTATTAAAGTAACAATCAAATATAAGGAGGGCTCTTTGATACGTTCCAATACTTACTATAAATCCATGAGTTAAAATAATATCCGGCAGCGTATCCACTATGTTGCCGGATAATACTATATCTATTGCTTCATTCCTTTTGCGATTGTAATAAGATCATCTTGCTTGACGCCTCCTGAAATATCCATCGTACACATTTCAGTATAAACTGAAACCCATGATGCATTGGAGACCGAATCTTCACTAACAAAAATTTTTCTATCCTGAAGTTCAATTAACTGACCATCTTCTTGCCACTGATGTGACCGTTCCGAATCCACTGTATAATATAACAACAGATTTAGTTTATCTTTTCCTTTACAGTATACATAATCACACTGTGAATCACCTGAATAATACTTCTGTATTTCCAGCTTTTCAAACTCATACCCATCCGGGATATACGTCGGTACATAAAGTCCCGGTAAAAACTCCTTTGCACTATCGATATCTTTTTCGTCCAACACTGTCACGGTTTCTTCCACATCCGATTCTTCCGTTTCTTCTTCGGAATCGGTAAAAAGACCGGTCACACCCTGATACAATCTGTGAAGGATACCTTTATCGCCATATGATTCGGAGGAATCTCTTCCCAGCATGATGATATTCGTACAAAGCAGGAAGATGATGAGAACTGCCGCGACCTTGGCAAACCGGCTGAAGCGATGCTTTTTCTTCTCTTTCGGGGATATAAAGCTTTCTTCTCTGGCCGCATCGTTTTCTTCGGTCGGTTCATATGGCTGTTCCTCCAGAAATGACAGATCGAATTCCGGGATCTTCTCCTCTGGCGTCTCTCGTTTCAAATACGCCTTCTCCAGCTCCTCCCCCAGCTTCTTGTGAACTTCTTCATAAGATCTTTTGCAGTCCTTACTCATCGGAGCCTCCTTCCTCAAGACTCAAGCAGGAATTCCGCAGCTTCCGGATCCCACGAGAATACAGCGAGCGTACCGTACTGTACTCCATCCCCTTCATATCCGCAATTTCCTTCAGTGAAAATTGCAGGATCAAATGCATCTTGATCACACTCTTATATTTTTCATCCATCTGCTCCAGAAGCTCAGTGATCTGAGCTCCGGTTTCCTTTTTCACGATCGAATCTAAAATATCCTGCTCGTAGCACAGAAGATCATCCTCCCCGATATATTCGCAAGCAGGTTCCCAGATCTCCATAGCTGGAGATTCTTCTTTTTTTCTAATATGTGTACGGGATTCATTCCGAAGGATCCCCTTTAACCACGCCCAGCTTTTATTCTGATCTTTCAACGTGTCCAGACCTTTCCACGCATGTTCCAAAACACCCTGCGCTATTTCCTCAACAATATCAGGATCACCAAACATACTCCACAGAATACGGTACATATCCTTCCTGTGACTGTAAATGTGATCCATATAAAATTGTCGCTTTTCTTCGTTATTCATGGATTGATTCATCATTTAAATTATATTATAGCTCGGTTTTGATTTCAAATATTTCTTCATAGCTGGCGTGAAAAATCTCCTTGAGTGCCAGCAGAACGCTGACTCTGATATGATGCGATCCACCTTCGATCTGAGCATAGATTTCTCTGGAGACATAAAGACCCCGCAATTCCAGCTTGGCAGCCACTTCAGCCTGGGTCATACTCGCTCTTCTCCGAAGTTTCTTGAGATTGGCCCCTATATTCACATCCTGCACGATTCGCTGCTCCATTCCGTTCCGTCTCCTTCTATGATAATAATTGATTTTATCGGAAAGAGCGTCATCGTTTGTTATGAATTCATTACAATCATTGCAATCAGTGACAAATTTCACGTCTTTTTTCTTTTTTATGTAAAGATCGAGCCATTGGATCGTTCCATATGTTTCCAGTAAATAACGATACCATCAAGAAATCAAAAGCTTGCAATTCCTCAGCGCTTTCGGTAAACTGTGAGTAAATGTAAAAAAGGAGGGGGACTATGAAACAAAATCACAAAACCTTTTTAACAAGAAAACGGTGGATCGGTCTGATCGTTCTGATCCTGGCAACTATTTTCACTGCAATATATGCCTGTAAAACCAACATCGATCCTGCGCCGGCTACTATTGCAGGATCCTTTGGATCTATAGCTGCTCTGCTGTTGATTTCCTACATACTAAAAGTACGGGATGATCTTTTCTTCTGCGGATTGCTGTTCGTATATTTTGCATCCCCTGTAGGATCAGTGCTTAATCTTTATCGCAGTGTAGATCTCTATGATAAAGTCGTACACTTCTTCAGTGGTCTTCTGCTGGCAAGCCTGGGGGCAATGATCATGTCCGTGCTTCTAAAGCATGCCGTTCAGACCATAAAAAAAACAAAGGTATACCTGCTTGCTGAGGCAACCTTTGCATTTTTCTTTTCCTCTGCCTTCGCAGGGATCTGGGAAATTTTCGAATTCACTGCAGATCGGCTTGCTGGAGGAGATATGCAGCGAGGCATGGTCGATACCGTGACGGATATCATCGCCGGCAATCTCGGTGCACTCACTTATTTTCTGATTTTTACCGTACTGATCCTGGCAAGAAAAGCACGCATTGATGACAAACTGCTCAACTGATGCTCTTTGCAGAAAAATTTGCAGAAAAAACGAGATTCCAAAAGGGAGAGGCTACATAAGGAAGTAGCTTCTCCCTTTGGCTTTGTAGTCAGCCAGATTGTAAGCGTCAAATTCTGGCACATTGAAGCCAACACTGGCTATGGTCTACAATAACCATAAGGTCAATACCGGCTATGGCAGCGGTTCGCTTTTGCGCCTGCTCATTCGCAGACTGCTGCTTTACAGGCGTCAGCTACCGATTTCGTCCATGGCATCAGCTGCTCCAGGTCATAGTCCTCGTCCTGTGACAGCTTTTCGAAAATATAGACAAGATATTTGAATGGATCAAGATCGTTCGCTTTTGCGGTCTCGATCAGGCTGAATACCGTTGCTGTCGCTTTTGCTCCAGATGGTGTTTTTCAGAACAGGAAGCGTTTTTTCTTTTCGTATCTGCATCCGTTCCTGCGGTGGCTTTTTAGCCATGTCGCTATCTCGTTCAATGACTTTGTGGAGACATTCTTTCATATTTCACACTGGCTGGCTATGTGCTGTGATTTGACGCTTACTATTATACGGCGGATCTATGTAGATAAGGTCGATTTTGCCCTTATGCATTTTTTCTAACAGCTTCAATGAAGCAAGATTATCACCCTCTATAAGAAAATTCATCTGACCGCCATTGTCGATGAAAAGGTCTTTGCCTTCGGTCAGTACAGGGGTATGTGTGTCCAATACCTCATCAATTTCCTCACGATGCTCCTCAAACACAAGACCATATTTCTTGCCGTTTACATCTTTCTCAAGGTCGGAAAGAGTAAGAGAGTAGATTGCCCGTGTTCTCGTCCTGTGGTGCAGTAGAAATAAAGGTGCGGATTTCTTTGATTTTATTCAGCAAGTTCTCACGCTTTTGTTTTGATATATTCGTGCTCATTTCTGCTCCTCCGTATTTTTCTGCTCCTTTGGCACAATATTAGCCATTGTATTTAACAGAGTATTATATGCTTGTTGAGATTTAGCTTGCTCTTGCCATTGCTTAATCATTCCGGCTGGAACATATGGGTTTTGAATTGTTTCCCAAGTAACCTTATCTTTATATCCAAGAGATTTTGATATGGTTTCCAGCAATTTGTACTGTGCATTTTGGATTTTTTTAAGTTGTGCTGCGTCCGGGTTTTGAACGCAATACTTGTCATATAAATCTTTCCAAGCATCACGAACTGTTTTATCGTCTGCAAACACAATATCAATTATATTAAGACAATGTACGCTTTCCTGTGTCCATCCATATATTCGCGAGGTCATAAGTGTCTTAAAAATCTGCATTTTATCTTTTCTTATTTCTGCTCTGTTTTGTAAATGCTGTCCAATCAAGACAGCAGCTATGGGAATTACAACTATTGCGATTAAATTTAATATATCTTTACATTCCATTTTTCTTTCTCCCTTATATCCACTCGCCATTATTGGCAGACCATTTTGGGGTAAATTCTTTGCCCCCGACCACCGCTGTAAACGGTTTTGTCAGGAAAACTTTTATTGTTTTCAGCACGGTACTGTAATCATCGGTTTTGATGTCAATTTTACGGACAAACGCTTTCCATTTCTTCTGCATTGCTTCATCATTATCAAAGCTCATAACCTGTTCAAACTGTTCAATCGTAAAGCTATGTCCACGGTTTTCAAATGTCTTTTTCAGTGCTTCTGTCAGCGTTGCACCGTCAAAATCAAATTTATTAGCAAGATAATAAATATCGTAATAGTCTTTCATGCGGCTAGAAAATTCCATCAGGCTAAGGATTGCGTCAATTTTCTCAGCAACAGTCGTTTCAATGGAATAAGTATTAACTGTGGGTGCAACAAAATCATCAAGCTGAGTGGGAATTTTTCTTTTTTCCTGCTTCGGCACAATAACATCGCCAACACCAAAATCAATGCCAAACGGTGTGCGTGTGTTTTTTATACGAGCAACTATTGATACACCTATACCAGCATATTTCTTCGCAACGGCAATAGGTGCAACATCCTTTATCTCAAAGGCAACAAAATCATTGCCAGTATGAACTGCAATAATTTCCTCAAGTATACCCCTTAACTGTTCCGGTGTATTGGATATTTTCCGAAGCAAAAAATCTACATCAACCGTTACTCGGCTATCAAAGTCAGTAAGGGAATAGAGGAACAAGCCGCCTTTCAACACGAGGTTTTCAGCATACTTAGACTTTTCCAAACGGCGCAAAAATTCCTCTTGGCAAAAGAGTTGCAAGCAGAGCTGATAGCTTCTGCCGCTTTCAGCAGCTTTGTTTTTGAGCCGTGCCAGCACGGACGCAGCTATATCAGCCATTAAGCAGCACCTCCATTACATTCATAACCTTTGTATAAAGTTTCATTTCCTTTGCGTATTTAGACAAATTTGCAAGGTTCTTTTTTTCATCAGCAGCATAGGCATTGACAGCCTTATTAAAAATTTCGTTGTCAAGTTTTGTGCGGTACTTAAAACAATCGCATATTGTTCGTTCACGATCATATACAGGCAATATTACACCGTTAAAATTGCTTATGGACTTACCTATATCTAAAAATTCCTTTTGAATATAGTAAGCTTTCATCGGAAATTCTTCAATGTTCTTTACTGCACGGGACGCTGTTCTCGGCACAGCAATCGACCATTCACGGGGAGAAAAATCACTATATCCGTGGTGAAACAAAGCGGACTCCACACAAATAATTCCCTGCGGAAGAAGCTCCCGTATGAGCTGTTCTTCTGTAATACTTTTACTTTGGGGGAGCTGATAAAATCCTCTGCGAATTCTTTCAATGACTCCTTCTTTACAAAAAGCCGCTACCTCGTATTTATTTATCCCGTTAGCGGCAAAATCTGAAGTTTTTGCAATGCCGCCGTTATTTTCAATTACCGTTTTTAAAATTTCTTTTTTACTCAAGCAGACACCAACTTTCCACACGCAAAAAATAAATAATGTACGCAATTATTATGCCATATGATTTCGTAAATTGCAACAACTATATGCATATATTGTTTAACATTTGTACGCTGAAAGTTATTGCAAGAATTGATTAAGATTTATCTTTCCAAGACTAAATCCTAAATTTAATAGTATGTCTCGATTTTTGGAGAATTATTCAAAGCTTTTCTCAAAAGTATTTACAAACATACGTTCCGTAATTTATAATAAAAAAATAACTGAATATAAAATGAAACTCGATTTAAGAAATGCCAGCGGTAGCTGATAATTGCCGCACCAACCGATATCGCAATGTCTGCCTGCGTGGTTGGTTAAACGGCAGACGCTACGGATTTGAATTTTAAAGCCGATACATAGTTTCATCATTTTGAAGCGAGAGCAAAGCTCCCGCCGATTTTTGATATCTCTGTGTATCGGCTTTTTGTTTTGCCGATTTACAACTGAATGACCGGCTGAATGGTATACTCCGCCAAGACTTTCCGAACGGAAACGAGCGAGACAACGCCGCTGAAAAAGCAGGGGCAGGAACGACATTCGGGGAAAATGGAAAGTATTTCCCGATACTCACCCTACAATCATTGACCGAGAAACCTTTGAGTTGGTGCAGGAATTACGCAAGCACCGCCGCAGACCTAACCGCACAGCGGGAGCAAGCCTATTTCTTCTGCTCAGCCTACCGAAAAAATTCTGATGTATGCTCTGCACACTATATCCGTGAGAAAGTCGTGGAGCAGCTTGTGCTTGAGAGTATGCAAAGAGTACTGTGGTATGTGCAGAGTTACGAAAAGTTATTCGCACAAAGGCAGTTAGCGGAATTTGGCGAGAAACAAAAGAAAGAATTTGCTGAAAAGCGCAGGGAGCTTGATAAGTCAAAGCTGCGTGTTCGGGAAATTGACGGAATTATCCAAAAGCTATATGAGGATAACGCAATGGGTAAAATCAGCGATGAGCGTTTTGCTACAATGTCGATGTCGCTTGAAAATGAGCAGAGCGGGTTAAAAGACCGTATCCCTGCTTTGGAAGATGAGCTTGAAAATGCCAAAGTCAAGACCGAAGGCTTACAGAGGTTTATTGATAAAGCGAAGCGAGTTACCCGCCTTGAAGCTCTCACGTCCGAATTGGTACACGAGTTTATTGAGAAAATCGTAGTATCCGCACCCGAATACAAGGACGGAAAGCGTTATCAGAAAATTGCAATCCATTACAACGGTGTTGGCATTATCCGGGAGCCGACAGCCGAAGAAATGGAAGAATATTTTCAAGAACACATCAGTAAAAAGTCTTTCTTAAAGGCAAAAACGGCATAGCCTATGGCTACACCGCATTCACACAACAATATTTAATTAAGATACAAAGCCGCCTTGGGGCACCTTCCTTACGGAAGGTGCCCCAAAAGAATCCCGTTTTTTTTATTGAAATATCGGCTCCAGACATTCCATCAGATGTTTATACCTGGCCAAAAGCTCGTCATAGGTTGGTTTATGCATCGGATCCGGGTGATATACCCGTTCTTCCTGTATGATCTGATCACATGCGTCTTCCACTGAGTCCCAGATCCCGCAAGCTACACCTGCCAGTATCCCTGCGCCGAGGCAGCCGGCACTCTTATTATTCTTTGTCGTTACAACATCCTTGCCTGTGGCGTCTGCTTTCATCTGACACCATACCGGGCTCAGTGCACCACCGCCAAAGCTGATGATACGATCCACCGATATGTCCAGTGCTTCTGTCGCTTCAATGATCCTGCAAAGCACCATCACAACACTCTCCATGATCGCTCGCACAAAATGTTCCTTGCCGTGAGCGATGGTCATGCCAAAAAAACATGCCCGCGCATTAGCATTGAGATCCGGAGGACCAGATCCCTGCAAATGAGGCAGCGCTATCAAGCCGTCAGATCCAGCCGGCACCTCTGCCGCCATCAGATCCAGCTGATCAAATGCATTCAGACCGCCGACTCCTTCTTTCATGAGTTCCATTTCTCCAAAAGTATCCCGAAACCATTTCATATACATGCCGCCGGTCGAATAGGCATGCACCATGTACAGATCCGGCATCACACTACAGTAACACGGCATTTGCCTGGTTGGATCCAGGACAATATGATCCGCCATAGCCATCGTGCAAAGAGAGGATCCTGTGCTGTCCGAGAAATTTCCCGGGCGGATCGCTCCTGTTCCCACCGGGCCGCACGCCAGATCACTGCCTCCGATATTTACCGTCAGATTCTCTGGAAGATCGAACTGCTTCGATGCGGCTTTTGTGATAGTTCCCACAATGCTTCCCGGCCTTACGATCTCCGGCAGCTGTGTCTTCGTGATACCGATATATTCCAGCATTTCTTCCCAATACTGCCTCGTGTTGATATTCCAGTAAATAGAACTTCCCAGAATGGAATCGTCTTCTGCCATTTTACCCGTCAGGAGATACGCAAAATATCCGTTAAGCTGCAGGATATGCGCTATATTCCCGAACACTCCCGGCTCGTGTTTTTTGAGCCACAACAGTTTCGCACCCGGCCAGAGAGCATCGCAGCCCACCTGCCCTGTATGATTCTGTATGGTCGCGCAGCCAAAGGCATCCACGATTTCTTCCGCTTCTTTCAGCGCCCTTGTATCACACCACAGGATCGCCGGTCTAAGAGACTTCTTGTCTGCATCAAGGAACACACTGGTTTCACCCTGTACGGAGATCCCCAGGGTGATCAGCTGCGTCTTCGGTACCTGTGCTTTCTCGATCGCCTTTGCGATCACATTCTGAAATAAATCAATATATCGGTCCGGATCCATCTCTGCCCATCCCGGCTGCGGCGTCTGGATCTGATATTCCTCTGTAGCACTGGACACTTCCCTGCCTCGACAATCAAAGATCGCCGACTTGAATGCCGTCGTCCCCATATCTATGGTAAGTATGTATTTTTTTTCTACTTGATTTTTTCCGCCTGTCATCGATTCTCCCATGAACACTAAGTTCATTTATCTCCCCGTCACACGTTTGATCGGGGTCAGTTCCAGATACGCTTCCAAAGGTGCATCGTTCATGCAGAGCTCTATGATCTCTCTTCCCAGCGGGTCCAGCTCCGGCACGAGGAACTGCTTCAGCTCTTCTTTAAAGAAATCTGTAATGATTTTAGCACCCTTATCATAACCTTCTTCGCCCAGTTTAGACTGCAGTTCCGGTCGCAGGAACTTCCGACGGATCGTCTGACCATCGATTTTCATTTCGTCCAGCGAATAGCCAAACAGCGGACATCTTGCAGGTACCAGCTGTTTCTTCTTCACCACACCGCCACGTCTTGCCAAATATTCTCGGGCGATCCACTCTCCTGCAAAGCCTATCCGGTAAACACCGATGTGCTGATTTGGGATCAAAATATAAAGGGTTTCCGAAGCTTCCGTGATCTGCTTCAGCAGCATATTAGCCTGCGTGATTTTTTTACCTGTTGCAAATGGCCAGTAAGAGCCTACACCTTCCGACGTCATGACATTAGATTTTGCATTATCCTCAATAGAAGGATTCTTAAAGCCACGCGGTGCAACCAGTCTCCAAAGCCATGCCAGAGCAGGCGGAACGACCTGTACGAGACCCATCACGCCATAATTAGGATTCTCTTTAGTACTCGGCGGCATCCGCACACCGAAAGAACGTACATCTACCAGCGCCGCTTCATCATCCGGATAAATGTTGTCGATCATCTCACGCGGCAAAATCACCCGCGGGTTGGAGCACGGTTTACCATTTGGTTCCTTGATATGCTCCCAGATGAGGCAGGTTGCTCCTGGTACTCCATCAATATTAAAAAATTCCACCGGTTCCGACGGATGGATGCTGATTCGCTCATACATCGGAATATTGCCGTAATAATTGTCCCCGTCGACACGCAGAAACCAACCGTTTTCCGCATCGGTAATGGCCAGTTTATGGCTGTCATCCTGCATGTCACGATAAGCCATGACCATATCGTCTGCGATCGGGAAGATCTCGCATGTCTCTCCTAATCTTATTTCAAAACGCTCGCCTGTCACAGTATGCTCACCCAGCAGGACACGCTCATCGGATTCTCTATGAACTTCTTCCAGCATCTCACTCTTGCCGCCGCCTGATGCGCCTTCATGCATAAAGACGACCTCACTGTCATATGGAGTCTGCAAAAGTGCCGCCGAAGCGTGGTTCGTTACCCAGCCTTCTTTCTCTCCAATATCGATCAGTGCAGAAAACACTCCCTTCTTTGCAGAAGGTCCCGGATACAGATTATAGGAAAAAATTTCGTGAAGCTGTTCGCTCCGATAATGCACCACGACCTGCTTCCCGCCAAAATGAGTATGGCGGAACGGCGGTGCCACGTAAATGATCGCCCTCGGTGTATATCCTTCCTCCACATCTTCGATGCTGATGAATTTCTGGATATTAGCGAGTGCAAATGCAAAGAACGCAGCATTTGCAGGCGCAACTACAAGGCTCTCGTATCCGTGGAGCTTACTTCCCATTATGAACGGCATCACAACCAGTTCCTGATGGCTTATCCAGTCCATGGTCTCCTGCCTGAGCTGAGAGAATTTATAACCCCATCTATCTTCAAATTTCGGTTTATCTGTAGGCAGCTCATCTCCGATATACATACAGTCCGGATCGCGCCTTCTCATATAAGCATCTGTAAAGTTTACCGACGGACCGTTTTTACATCTCACGACATCCGCTTCCACATAACTTTCCTTTTCAGAAATATCATAGCTGACATTGAATCTCGCCGCTCCGTTAGGACCATAGCACAGTTCTACCAGCTGCGCCTTAGTTTTCGGAAAAATTATTTTTTCTGCCGAGTCAAGAGCCTGCTTTAAGTCTTCTGGCAGGACAAATCTATTGATCATATTCTTATCCATGCTTTACCTCTTTTCCGGAATTCGATTTCATAATAGTATTTTTAGGTACTGGATTTATTATATCATTCCACACAGCAAAAAGATATAGTAGGTGTGGTTCTTATTTTTCCTATTGATTAGGTTGCATGAAACCAGCAGCAACAGCTCCATCTCGAAATGCAGGCTATACTATGAATTCCCGAATCAAAAATTATCTGATCTAATTGGGAATCAATCTCTCGATTCAGATGTCTGCTTGCGTCATGAATTCCCAGATTTGATTTTTTCAAAGCCATATGGGAAGTTCACTACTGCAAATGTTTCAAGATCCATGCGCCGCACTCGTTATGATTCCCTAAAAAACATAAAAACTGCTTTTCTGGGAACTGTTTTTCTCTGCGCTGTAAATATCTTGTAAAGCAGTTCCCGGCTTGCTGTTTTATTTTGAAAAACGGGAATTCATGAATGAAAGAACAGCCCATAAGCAGCAAAAAATCCGAATCAAGGCCGTTTTTTTCGTGATCTGGGAATTCATGATTTCCCGGATACCTGACCATTAAGAGCAACCGCCGACCTCTAACAGACTTATGTAGAAAAGGTAGTGGTATTCGCTGAAAAGATCGAAATACACTTAATAATAAATAACCACAATCCAGGCGGTAAAAGCCACCCAGATTGTGGATACGATGGTGGAAGCGACTTTTTCCGCTTTATATCCACAATCGAACTCTTAAATTACAGGCATCGTCCCCGGTGATAAGTTTATTGTAGCATACTGAACTATTCATCATGTAAATTTTTTGTTGGCAGTGCACGAACCTTTGCCATTCTCGCATCCATGTCCCCATTCCAGCCGTGGGCCTTGTATACTTTCCAGAACTCTTCTAATTCTTTCCGCTGCTCCGGAGTCGCATAATCTTGATCAAGAAGTTTCTCGATCTTATCCGATAGAGCCCCATAGGACAAAACTGCCAATGTCCGTTTTGTGATCGAATTTCGATCAATCAATTTCATGGTAATGGCAACGGCTCCGGAAGTAATGCCCCCGGAGCCGATCATAAGGGCCAACACCTGCATCCACGTTATGTCGGTCATGCTGCCCTCCTACGAAATGTAGACTTTGCCAGATTTCCGGGCGCATACATAGCCCGATGGGATCTGCAGCCAGATGTCAGACCCAACAGTCCGAACGGCCTTGCAGGTTACTCGGGTGCCGGATTTCAACACGGCAGAGCTGGACGACGTGCAATGTGCCCTAGCATTCGCCGTCAATGCACTACGCTTTTTCTTCACATAGTTCGTCCCTGGACCAGTACGAACATTCATATTTGCCCGCAGTGTATACGTGGATCCTACCCGGTAACCAGACGATCCACCGGACGAAGAACCGCCGGAAGATGGCGCAGAATAATTCGCCATCCAGGCCTCTGGGTTCTGCCATTTCCAGCTGGAAAGGCTACGAACGCCGATGTGTAAATGTACCCCAGTGGATGTTCCTGTGGATCCTGCAACACCTACCTTGGTTCCACGGCTTACAGCCTGGCCCTGTTTTACGGAAATACTGGACAGGTGGAAATATGCTACACATACGCCATACCGTGCATATTTTACATATACATAGTTTCCGGCGGATTTGTCATACCCGCGCTTATAAACCGTACCGGATTCCAGGGCATGGACGGCTACCTTGCCGCAGCCATAATCCACGCCATAATGAAATTTTTTCGTTTTCTTGGTTGGATGGACTCGCCAGCCATATCCTGATGTACGGCGATGGCTTGCACCGCCGAAAATGATTTTCAAAGTAGATTCTGTGCTCATTATTTTTCGCTCCCTTCCTCAACCGGATCCGCCTCAAAGTCTTCCGCTTTGGAGCCGTCCCCATTAGTGGCCGCCAGATCCTTTCCTTCCACATACTGCTTGAATACCTGATGCAGACCAGTGGACGCCGCACCGGTGAACGCACCGATGATGATATTTTCCACGCTCACTCCTTCCAACAATACATACACGATCGCACCGAGAATCACCATCACCAGCGGAATGATTTTGTTATCTGTTGGCAAGAACTTTTTCATCAACCATCCGACTACCAGACAACCGACCAGCACATACACATTGATTGGAATCTGTGCGATGATTTCACTTAAATTAAACATTTTTCATACCTCACTTTCTGTACTAAAAAAACAGGGCGTATTCCCTGCTTATAAACTGTTTATTTCCACTTACCAAATAGTTGTTATTTTTCCACCTTGATCGTTTCATTTTTCAGTAACTCGATCAGTTCGTTGTACTGTTCCTCTGTGATTTTTCCAGCTGCAAAGAACACGTCGATTCGTTCTTCCAGCCCTTCCGTTTTTCCCAACTCAATCAGTCTTTTTAACATTCTGTAAAGCATTTTTACTCCTTCCTACTCAGTCAGTCCGAGTTCCATCATAATGATTCTTTCTTCGTGATCCACCAGCATAGAGAGCGTATCCTCTTCCACCGTAGGCTCTGGCTCTGGCGGATCAGGCGTCGGCTCTGGATCGTGGATAAATTCGCCGTCTATGTACCGATAATTTGTTACATCCCCATCAGGGAATGAGTCGACTACATTTTCATATTTCTGCCCCTCAAGGCAGACACAGACGGACATGATGCGTCCGTTTTCACCTAAATTTAACGAATATTTTTCCATACGCTTAAATCACTCCTTTCACAGCAAATATTTTTACTGGGATAACAAACGACGGTCGCTCGACTGCATTTTTGTCCAAATGATCTTTTGAGTACCCTTTACCAAATTGAATCCCATCGCTTTGGCATACTGCTCCCCTAAATGCTGTTCCTATGACTGTACCACCGCTTGCATAATCTGTATTGTATGGCGCGTCCATAATGTATGAATTGCCATCACACGTTAGTATCGCCACCTTCCACAGATTTGAATTTTTTGTTATCTTAAATGCCACAATAGCAAATGACATATCTGTAAGATTCAACTTAATTGTTTGTCCAACAAAATCACTTCCTGGGCTGGCATTCGTCCACACTTTCTTGATCTCTATCTTTTTTCTGTTCATCAAAATTAAATTCTGTAGTGCCTGATTGCACTCGTTCTGACTAGGCATACCGCACACCACCTTTCGTGATGATGTTGCGGAAAAGACTAACTAGTTTGCCCCCCCAGAAGATTTTACAAGCCATATTCTCGTCGGAATACACGCCGTATTATCCATATTTGCGTTATTGAAAGCAGATGTATTCTGTCCATTGTCAAACTGAACACCTGACGTGTCAATAAATACTGTGCGCCAAACAATATAACTAAGTGCCTGAAAAAGATACCCGTCCTGTCCAACAGTAAAATCTTGTATAGTACGCCGCTTTGTGTAATTGTTGAACAGGCAGCTTTCAATGCGAACGGTATCCCCTGCGTTGAGTGATAGTGCTACTTTCTGCTTAGCGTATGCACTCGTAGGGCTTGCATTCGACCAAAGCAGCACCCGCTCATCCTTCTTTTGCAGCATTTTCAAAATCGCCTGCAAGGCTTTGTCTAATATGCTAATCATACGAAACACCCCCTTACAAACGGCTGAAGAAGGTTACGAAGTACCCCCCCCAATCCATTTTTGAACCCATTTACAATAGAATATATCGCAACAGGGACAACATGGTTATTCGCCTGCACGTCAGCAGACGGTGACGTATCATATCCATGAGATATGTTTATCGTTTTACGATCTTTGGGAATATTAAAATATCTATAGTATCCGTAGATTTTTCCGTACGCTCCTGTAATAAACATGGCTTCCCCAGCAATTTCTTTTCCAGAAAATTCATTTAACGGTATATCTGTAATATATAGTGCTCCATCCGTATCAGACGAGTTTCTTTTTGTTAGAATTCTCACACCGTCCACTCCTTTTACAGCAAGCCCGTCTAATGATAATGCCTGCGGATTAAATGTGCTTGTTGGACTTGCGTTCTGCCACAACTTTTTATACTCTGGCTTTTTCCTTATCATTTTAATAAGCGCCCGACATATCTTATCAAATAAACTCATGTGCTTCCCTCCTTCCTACTCTATCGGATAGCCTTCATCCGCGAACATTTGCTTTGTCTCGGCGGATAGGGATAATCCTAAATTTTCCCTGGCTACTTCTACTGTAGTAGCTCCTGTGCCGCCTTTAGCGACCGGTTGTACTTTGCTTTCTTCTGCGGTCAATCTGGTTCCCAGCACTGTGATCTGGTTCTGCAGATTCCCTGCTAGGGTATCGTCCAGGGCCGCTGCTACCGTATCAAGCCATTCATTCAATGCGGTCTGATACTGATCGAATAGCCCTGTTGTGTCCACGCTAGAGGGGATCGCTGCCACGACAAAACCGCACAGCGCAGAATTTAACCGCTGATCGGTGATCGCGCTCTGTGCTATACCTGTAGCGCCTTTCTTGACGTAAATATCCGCCAAGGCTATTTCAAACAGATTCGACTCCTGCCGGAGCTCTGGCGCTACGGGGTTCGTCGCTGCTGTTCCGGTTCGGATCAACGCCCTGACCGACCTGACAGACACCGAAGTATTGAACTGCAGTACCACGCGGTCGATCCTGTTCAGAGACGCGTTAGCCGTTTCTACGGTCAGATTGAGCGGCGCAGTGTTAATATACATCGCGCCTTCGATGTGCGCCCCGCCGGATCCTACGGTAACGGTCATGTTATTATTAGCGGATATCGCCAGCCCGCTCCCCACAGAGCTAAAGACTCCGTTGGTGTAGCGCAGTTTATTAAACGAACGCTCCATTTCTGCCGTGATCGCCCTATCGTAGACGGGCTCATCGACTGTTCCCGTATTGATCGATTCAAACGGGTAATAGAGTTCTGCCATTATCTAACCCTCCATTTCTGCTTGACTGGTGTCCCAAGAACAAGCTTAATATTTACCATATTGTTTTTATGAGTTTCCTGAACCTGCTCGATCCTCGCATGATACATCTGTTCCAGATCATCTATATAAACTGCACAAGTATCACCCAGATCATAATCTTTCATATACTCATATCGTACCTGAATGACATTGACCTCAATGGTTTCTATTTTGTAATTCTCCAGCATATCCAGACGGGCTTTTTTTTGCATCAGATTTTTTATTTTCTGCTGATTGGCCGCTGTCGTCACCTTTAAATCACATTCATCCGATGAAAGAGAGGTGGTCAATATCTTCTTCGGATAACAAGCACCCATCTTGGTCGGCTGATTTCCAGCATAAAAATAAGTACAACCGATATAATATCTGGTCGTACCATCCACCACTTCTGTGTATTTGATTGGAAAATATGATGTAGAAAATGCACTGTAATAATCTACTTCCACCTCCTGGATGATTTCATACAGGCACTTTTCCGCCGACTCATCTAATGTATAGCTCATGTCATCCACATTATTATACGCTTTGCCGAAGAAAACACCGGTTTCTCCGCTCGTCAGCTGGCGGCCTTTCTTAAATGCTAAATTCAGTCCAAGAGCTCCGGATCCATCAGAATCAGGATACTCTGTAATTTTCGTTAGGATCCCGTATCCGGAATCTGAAATCGTATCATAGATCGCATTCCCCATCAGTGTCCCCTGATCTATCGAAATATCAGCACTAGATGGGAACACCGAACCTGAATCGATTACAACTGATTTTAGCGGCTTGTATGATTTACCATCTACCGCAACAGCGGCATTCGCATTGCCGATATATGTAGTGATCCCAGCCTTAACTGCGGCCGCCGATGATGCATTGATCACCTGCGTCTTTCGATATGATCCAAAATCCAGAAGTTTTTCTGAAAAGAACCCGCTTATTGTTGCGAAAGCGCCTTCGGTTTCCTTGTCATACTGTAGTTTCTGGAAAACTCCCGTCTCCGGTCTTCCCACATTTTTAACATACTTTATTCCCAAGGCATTCAAACGATTGTATTCTGCCAGAGCCATATACACCATGAAGTCACCCGCTTCACTCCAGTTTCTGTCCCAGCTTGCTTCTATAAAATCGATATTGCCAATCGGCTTTCCTGTATAATCAATTCCCTGCAGCATTACAACCCTCCATATCTTCCGACATATGAAACATCTGCATTATATGCCGTATTTCCCGGATCATCAGCCGAAACCTTTACAACGTTATCACCATATTTTAAGATGAGCTTTGGAAGATTTTCGCCAGTGTAAAGTCCTGGGGCTACATCCGCCCCATTTTTCTTAACAGTCTTTGTTTCACTATCCACCTCCAGGATATCTCCAGAGGACAGTGAAACATTGATATGGACCTCAATATCTCCCACTCCGATATTGATGCCTTCCACCAGACCTGTTGCCTCCAGCGTTATTTTGATGTATGTATCTTCTGATCCAAGGTAATTTACCACCTTGGACGAGGAATGGTTGATCACTCCAAAATACAGCTTGCCTCCGCCCGGTGCATATGCACGAGTCACATGCCACATCGGATCTACGTCGGTAAATGTCGTTGACTCGCTTTCTTCTCCCAGGAGATCTGATTCCGGGTGCAAATAAGATACCGAGAGTTTCAAACGTTTCCACACGTTATCATTAGGCAGCTTCATACTCTCCAGCTGGCAATCCTTCGCAATTCGAGTTACCCCCATATAGGTACAGTACAAATCAAAAGTATAGTTCGAATTGTGAAAACCAATCGCCCGGGCCCGATCCACATCATTATGTAGCTTATTTTCCTCACGTGCCACGATATCGATCGGTCGCTCCTTCTTTCGCTTTCCGGTTATAATGGATCCATTTCCGTATCCGCGATTACTCCGAAAAATTTCAATATCTGGAGAGTCCAGTCCTTCGACAGAAACCAGCCCCCAGTCTTCCCCGTGGTATTCAAACACTTGACCATCGCTTCTGACTGCCCGAATCTGTACATCCTTACTTCCCATATTATGCCCCTGCCAATCCAAACTTCATTTGTCGCTTGATCGCCCGAGCCGTCTCAATCGGACTGGATGTCGGCTGATTGATATTGATTTCCTGATTGATCACATTACCTCCAGAAGCCTGAATGATAGCTTCCGCCATCTGATCAAATTTCTCCCACAGTTTATCCAAAGGGACAACCGCTTCACTGCCGGCTTCTCCAACCCCGATCACAGACGGATCGTTGAAAATACCACCAGTTTTATACCACGAAACACCAAAATCGGGGATTCCCGGAAGTCCCATCTTCTCCGCGATCTTTGCCAACGCACCACTCCTTTTCCAGCTCACTGAAATATGAGGCAGTTTGATACCCTTGAATTTCAATGTGATATTAAAGTAGGACTTGATCTTATTGATTGCTGCCCTGATAGCATCTCTGGCTGTCTCAATCGGATGTGTGATGGCATACTTGACTTTCTCCATCTTCTGTCTCACACTTTCGGGAACGATGCCTTTTACAAATCCTGCTATCATTCCCGCCGCATATTTGACCATTATTCCCGGAAGTTTCATAAGCACTTGTATTATAACCAGGGATAATTTCGACATAGCAAGCTGGATCTCCGGTAGATGTTCAATAATGTACTTGGATAATTTACCTATCAGTTCTCCCAGTTTTTCACCTATTGCGCCAGAGTTTTCATCCAGCCATGTTCCAATACTACTTATCACCTGCCCCATAGATTCAAGCACTGCCGGTAAATTTTCAACAATGCCTTTCACCAGCTGCAAAATCAGTTCTCCGCCTTTTTCAATAATCTTTGGTAGTGAATCAGAGAGTTTTCCCAGCCATTCATCTACCATTTGTGGAAATGTCTCGGCAAGTTGTGGTACATATGTACTGATTCCTTCCACCAGTCCTTCAATCAGAATTTTTCCCTGCTCTGCAATTTGTGGTATCGCAGTTTCTAAAAACGTCCCGATTGCTCCGGGTAAAGATTTTATAATATTACCTATAGCCGGCATCAGATTATCAAACAGGAATGTGCAGGCAGTTTCCACCAAAGTTTTCATAGCATCTTTCACGGATTGCAGCTGGCCGCCTAAAACCAGTTCTCCCATGAAATTCTGCGCTGCAGCTTTCATGGAATTAAACGATCCGGATAATGTATGCTCTGCTTCTTTTGCCGTAGTTCCCGTAATATCAAGTTCACCCTGAATCACATGGATCGCTTCGTAGACATCTGAGAGATTATTGATATCATATTTTACCCCTGTGATTTTCTGAGCATCAGCCAGCAAACGTTCCATTTCAGCTTTAGTGCCACCATATCCCAGCTTCAGGTTGTCTAACATTGTGTAATTCTGTTTCGCAAATCCCTGGTAAGCCCACTGGATCGACTGCATGTCCGTACCCATTTTGTTGGCGTTATCGGACATATCGGTGATTGCCATCTGGGTATATTTCGCAGCCTGCTGCGTGTCACCCGATAGTGATTGCAACAACGAAGCTGAGAAGCTAGTTGCAAGTTCCATATAATTGTTGGCTGAAATTCCCGCCGTTTTCCATGCATTTACTGCATATTTTTCTATTGTCCCTGCGCTTTCCTTAAACAGAGTTTCAATCCCTCCTATGCTCTGTTCCAGGGCTGCTCCTTCCACAACTGCGTTTTTTAAAGCAATACCGATCCCAGCGGCTGCGATTGCGCCTTTGATCTTACTTCCAATGGTGGAACCAGCCTTTTCTCCGGCACTTGCAGACTCTCCATTCAGTACATTGGAAATGGAACCGCTGATTCCCTGTGCCGAAGGCATGATCTGGACATACGCCTTTCCCAGTTCTGTTCCTGCCATTATTCCGTTCCTCCTTTCCACGCATTTTCAAATTCTTCTGGTGTATCAAATGTCACCACATCTTTTCTCACGTCTTCCATCTCAACTTTTCCAAGAAGCAGATTGACCAGCGATACAGGCTTTTCTGCAGATTTCTCACTCAATGCGTAACAGATCATACCCAGACGATCTGCTATTACAGCCTGCATAAACAGATCACGCGAGGTCTGTTCCCCACTAAGCTTCATTCTGATTCGCGATGTTTCTCTCATCCCGGCAGCAAAAATCGCCGCCCGTCTTGCAGGCAGCGATCTATAATCATAAATATGGTAGATTTCCGCAAAATCACAAATCAGCGAATCTTCATCTATATTTATCATACTGGCCAGGATCAGGAGTTTTTTAAGTCACCCGGAGAGTTGAAGATCTCCTGAATTGCATTTGTTGTAGCTTCAATCGGTACTCTGCCATCTTCGCTTCGAAGATGGTCATACAGTCTTTTTTTCTGCTCCTCTCCCAAGAGCATTTTGCAAAGCTTTGGCATAAGCAAAGGGTTTTCATCGATTTCTGCCATAATATCGACGAGTTCCATATCATCCAGACGTTCATCTTCAATATCAAATTCAAACCCCGTTGATGTTTTTCCTTTCATGATTCCTCCTATTCAATGTACTCATAATGAGTATTACCGTCTGTATCCGGAAAAGCTGCCACCGTCAGTTCATACCCGATCGGATCCCCATCGGTATATACAATGTCTCCGATTTCAGACACCTTCCCATTCGGAATGACAATACGCTTTTTCTTACTACTATTCATCACCATGTCAACAACCCAGGCCTGCGCCGTCAACTCCTTGGTATTTGCTTTCACGGAAATCTTTGAGCCTGTTACAGTCACATTTTCATCTCCATACACTGTTTTCAGTACATCTCCATTGAGAGATTCAATCAGTGTAAAGGTAAAGGTATCACTTTTTTCGGTCTGGTCCGTAAGTACGGTATCTCCACCCCATGCTTTGATTTCATCTGACTCCGGAGAGTTTTTATTGGTCAGTCCATCTTCTGAAATATACCCAAGTGCTACAAACGCCTCATTCAGTGCAGTCGTTGTATCTGTTGGGAGTGCCGTTCCAAGTGGAGCACGGCTCATCGCCCCTCCGATTTTCGGTTTTCCGGTAGAAACTTTAGTTGCATCTGCCGCCATAATCATACCTCCTGATAATATTTCAAATCATAAACCGCCTGATAGCGGTATTTCTTTGTTATAACATCTGTAAAATTATAATCGCTGTTCAGCGTTGATCTGGATATCTCATCCCGCTCTATGATCCGCTTCATCGCAGCTTTCACTTTTTCATTAAGCGCCGCAGCTTCATACATACTGTCCGCTCTGGACTGTATGGCAAAAGTCGCTGACAAAATATGATTTGTTTCACTGCTTCCGGTCTTTTCTACCGTCACGTATTTTTCGGGAGCATCATCTGGGATCTCCAGATATACGGGAGCATCCAGCAATTCCTGCAGATGCTCCCAGACTATAATCTCAATCATCCTCTCACCGCCTTCAATATCATATTGCTCTCGGAGTTTTCTTTTTTCGCCTGATAGGATTTAGCAGATACCATCACATTGACACGGTTAGGGCCTACATAAGTATCTGCTTCATATCCATCTCCCAAACGCTCCAAGGCTTTGCCAGCATAATCCCGACAAACATTCGTCATTGCCGGTGAGCGCATCAGTTCTCTGACGCCATTCTTGTTCAATTTGAACACCAGCTTTTTACTCATATGCTTCCACCTGCACTTTCATATTCCAGTCAAGCGGAATCAGATCATCGATTCCTTCATAGGGAAATCCTGACGTTTTCCAGACCCGACCGAAAAACTCCACTTTTTTGTCTTTCCAGTCATGTTGATCTCCTTTCGGGATCGCTAAAGTATAAACTGCTTTCTTTCCGTCCGGATTGATCGTATCCGGCAAAGAAGAACTAGAGACCGGGGCAACAAGGACATTCTCTACTTCCACAATAACTTCTTCATAGGTTTTCGCTCCAAACGCATCGACCCCGGTCTCCACCTGTTCATGCAGTTTTACTGTAATTCCCTTAATCATCGTCATATGGTTCCATCACCCCATATCTCTGCCGACGCAGCCCTAGCCTGGCCAGCTCTGTTTTTTTAATAAACAGTCCGCCGCCTGGGACAAGATACGTTCCAGAATAAGAATATCCCATCGCCGATTCTGCCATCTGCGTCATTGGCTCCGCATCTGTTGACGTCATCAAGGTTCTGGCCAGGACATCCACTGTAACCGACTTTACGACATTGGTCAGATAAACCTGAGCCTCGATCATTTTATCCAGGTCTTTGCCTACCTTTTCCGCTTCATATCGCAATGTGTCAGAAATAACGGGGAGCAGGTTTTCCGCCCGCTCCTGTTCATCAGCTGTCATTGGTCTCCAGAGTCCGACTGCATCCTGTACCGTTGCAAAGGGTTCCATTACTCGTCACTCTCTTTCACATCTTCGGAACTATCTGCAGATTCGGCAGATTCGCCAGATTCATCAACTTTTTCAGCTGTATCCTTTTTCCCACCTTTTCTGCCTCCGCCTTTTTTCTTTGGTTCTTCCACCAGCACCCAGTCACCGCCGCACTCTGACAGAACTTCAATTTCGATTCCAGTTTTTACGTTTCTATATTTCATGATTCCTCCTATTCAACGACCTTAGATCCGCCCTATGCACTTTCCTTGATAACAGAAAATGCCTCCGGCAGCAAGATCCCCCATCCCAGATAGATCTCTGCTCTAATATAAATCTGGTTATAGCCTTTCAAATCCTTGCCAGAATTATCTGGGTCACCATACTTGATTATCTCGATCGGGATTTCTTTAGAGTAGCCCCATTTAAATCCATTCTGGAAATCTCCAATAATAGCGTGATCCTTTGTGGTTCCTCCGCTTACAGTACTGTTAACACTCACGCCGATTCCATTCAGGCTTGTTGGCGATGCGCCGAAAGAAAATTCCGGATACACCTTTACCCCATTCGCTTTCACATTTGCCATCGCAGATCCAAATGTCTTCGACAGTGCCATTCCTGTTACGTCATTATCACCAATCTGAGCAATAGCAGATTCCAGATTGGCATCCGGTGTTGCAGCTGCATATGTTACAGTATTACCGGTTACCTTTCCATCAAAGTGATTCGTTCCTACAACAGTAGACGCTGTTCCGGAACGCGGATTTATACCGTGCATCGCTGCCAGGTCAAATCCTCTTGCAACCTTCTTTGCAAATCCATCATTAAACGCAGTCAGAATATCAATCTGTTCTTCCTCTGTAGCATAGAGAAATTCATCCGAAACACGCGCACCGTATTCAAACTTGATTGGATTGATCACCACTGGCGTCGCAGTGATTCCACCTTCCGATTTTTCTCCACCTTCCGCCACAATATCGATTTCCTTATCCATGCTGAAAATCATTTCCTTCATGCCATTGAACGGAATCGGCGTCTGTGCACACAATGCTGCCAGTGAAGACTTTCCCGTCACTTTACTCACCAGATCTTTTACCAATGTTGGATCAAATAAACTTCCTCTTGTTGTCGCCATTTTTAATCTTCTCCTTTCAGTCCGGCCAGTACATTTTTCATGGCCGCTCGTTTTCCATCAACATCTCCCGGTTCCGTGGATTTCAGAGGAGCCGGCTGCTGACCTGTTTTTAACAGTTTCGCCACCGTCTCTGCATCCTTTCGAATTGAATTCTCATCTTCTCCAGTTAACCGGCTTGCCAATTCATACGGGATTCCTGCTTCATGGGCGATTCGCGTTTTTACCGAGTCGGACTCGTACCCTTTCACTTTTGTCTGGAGCGCAGAAAGCTGCTGATCATAGTCAGCATATTTCTTCTCATTATCTTTGATCGACTTGTTCAGATCACCGATCTGCTTTTCATAATCAGAGACCTTTTCCTTAAGATCATCATAATCACTGTACTTTTCCGTCAGCGTTTTCCTCTCTCTTTCAAGCCGATCCTTGATAACGGCATCCAGCTGCTCCTGTGTTGTAATTGCTTCAAATCCTGCCATGTTTGGCTCCTTTCTCCCACTTGCCCGGTGGTATCGGTAATATATAAAAAACATCCGCTTATTCGGATGCTCTTAATAACTGATTTTCTGTTTTCTCTTTTTCTTCTTTTTATTTTCACTGCAAACCCAGTACGCCAGGATTATACTGTCCAGCAATGCGATCTCAACACCTTCTTTGATGGATCGGTATCCGAATCCACCATTGGATCCAATCGCACGCTTTTCACAGTTTCCAACAGCATTGATAATAGACGGCTGACCGGCATGACGAATAGTTCTCTGAAACAGCCCCTGCTCAAACGCCGCATTGGCCACTATGATTTCCTTGACTGTAGGAAGCACCGGCTTGGATAGCCCCCATTCTTTCATTTCATCGGCGAGCAGTTTCTGTCCGTTGGCACCGTCGATCACAACTTTTGCATTACGCCAGTTGCTGAGATACTTCATGATCCATGCCGTTCCAGCTCTGACTTCCCGGCAATCAATCCCTTCTACGAATATTTCTCCGTCTTCCGTACGTGCTGCAACTGACATAGCCACATTTTCGCCATCATGTCCATATTTGATCCCGACGAACAAATCTCCGGTAAGCTGCGGTGGTGGTTTGATTTGCAGCTCCTTCCACTCGTTCGGACTGATTGCAGATTTCTGATTATATCTGATCCATAGGCCCAGACGCTGGATGTTGAAGTCCAGATCATCGAATCCGATTTCATCCGTAACAGATCTTTCGGTGAATATTGTCCCTAGCGATGGATTGGTTTCATACCAGCATTCAATATCCCTTGGATCTACTTTATAATCCACTGACCACTCCGCCCACCCGGAATTCACTTTTAATCCAGCAAGCGTATCTTTTCTGTATTTTGTAAATACCGTTCCTGAGCTGACCGGAGTCGGCGGTGTTCCACACAATATGGTCTGTGGATTATGACTATCTGTAACTACATACTTCAACGCAGATTCCTGATCATCCTGATATTCTTGTGCTTCATCGATGATAAGCAGATCAAATCCTTCCCCCAGTCCGCCTTTTGAGGTCCTGGTTCGAAATTCTATTTTACCTCCGCCTTCTACCTCGATATGCTCCTTTCCGTACGCCCGATACGAAGACAACACCTTCATCCCAGCTTTTTCAACCAGATCCAGCAATCGCTCCCACGCCGCATGAGTTGTCGTTGTTCGATGTGCTGTATGTAAAATTTTTTCTCCCTGTTTCAATCCAATCAGTTCCCGAATCACAACGATTTCATTTTTTCCGTTTCTCCGGGGAACCGAATATCCATATTTCGTATGGATCCAAAGACCATCCTCATTGTATGCCAGAATATCTGATACCAGCAGCTCCTGCCATTCCTGCGCTGTTCTTCCCGTGGAATTGTAGAGCTCAATAGCTTCGCCGCCCAGTGTAGAAGTATAGGGCAGTACGACAGATCGCGTTGGAGTCTGGCGTCCTTTCCTAACTTCTGTCATCATTTCCTCTCTGTCCTACTTATAAAATGTACTCGTCTACAGGCTTCTTCAATTCTTCCTCATCACCCGTTTTTTCTTTGAAAAAATCTTCCGGAATAAAACTGCGGTTTATTGTAACCTCTGGCGCTTCATCCGGCTTGCCAGGTGCAATATCAATACTGAGATATGTTTGGGCTTTATATTCACCAGCAATCTCTTCTGCATAATCTTGAACCGCCTGTGCACACATCTCAATTCTTGCTTTCAGTTCTTCTTTCCAATCCATTTAGCTCTCCTTTTTTTGACATTTTCATAATTCAGGATATAATAAATATAGATATATCTAAAAGGGAATCGATACCCTGCCCCATCTTTGGGCGGGGCCATCGATTCCTTTTACGTTCTTCCTGCAATATAAAAGAACCGACCCATTTGCCGGTTCTCGATTTCATGCATTACATATGCTCAAACTTTATTTTAACTGCATTTCCCGGGGTTTGCTCCCATTCCATCCAGACCATATGATTAAGCCAGTCATCCGGAACGGATCCCCTTCTCCAAAGGTCTTCAAACTCTCTTTCCTGTGCCTTCGGAATCAGCCAGCCAGAAAAATTTTCACCTTCCAATTCTTCAGTAACTAAATCCCGACCTTCGCCGCAGTCACCGAAAAACACACAGCCCTGCGTCGCTGCTTCATCCTGCACCAAATCCCAAAATCTATTAAACTTTTCGCTTTCTTGCGATCTTAACCCTTTCATTCTGCACTCCATTTTCCAATATTGTAACAAATCGCTGTTTATTTAAAATAACAACATCATTTCCTTTTATAAAGAAATCGACCAATCCAGTTTGACCTCGCCAATATCCCTGTGCGGCATCATCATGGTTGTTTACAATATTTAAAATAAATTCCTCCATCCTTTTTCTGTCATCCTGTTTGCTCGGATCCAAGCCAAAGTCCCGTGCATGCTTTCCAATCTTTTTTCCAAACTGTTTATCTGTTATTAGTATACCATTTTCCCTTGATTTTTCAACATGTTCAGCGTTTTTTACAATCTCCTGAGGGATTTTTTTCAAAGTCTCTTTCAGTCCGATCAGCTTTCGCTTCTCCAACTCAGTCTCATTTTCCCAGATCTTTGTATGTGCATTCTGCTTTTTCCCGTTTCCAGGATGATAATCCACCAGGCATCTGCAATATGAATGCCTGCGCCAAACATTATTTCCAGTTTTCCTCACATCAGAATACTCGTATGTACCGGCCAGCTTGTCGCACCATTCGCAGCAATTTCCCGTCGATGTTCTGACGATTTTAGGAGATAATCCTGCTTTATATTGAAAGTCTGCATTAGAACGCACCGCTTCATCTACAATAGACTGTCCCAGGTTGATCAACGGCTCTTTCAGCATATATTTGATTTTATCAAAATCATCTTTTCCTGAAACGATATCCACAATGCCATCGATCCTATCCTGTTTCAGCTCCGGAGTCATAGCATTTATCCCGATCTCCGCTTCTTTATTGAGAATCTGCTGCACATCTAAGCAATACCTGCTGACCTCTCCGTATATCCCGTTCTGACCCAGTGCCTCCTGCATCACACGCTGTGCGATATTATAATACATCTTCCCGTCCGGGAGCATATCTGCAGGTAAATTAGAGAGTAACGCCTCTGACATAAGCTCACTGACTTTGATGGCATATTCCTGTGCATCCCGATAGGTTGCCGTCCGGTTTCGGATTTTCGCATCAAGGGCTTTGATTTTGGAACTCCTAGTCATTTTTCTCTGAAACTCTTCAGAAATCCTTTCTATCAATTCAGGTGCGATATCCTTAGTCATCTTCATTGCCCTTAATTCCAGTCAACGTCCTGAGATTCTCTTTTCCAAAATATCCTGGAACCGCCTGATTGATCTTTATAGCTCCATCTCCAATAGATGACAACATCGCCGAATCCGGTTCAAATACCGGTTCCCACATTGCAGATGTCAAATACACCTGCCGCCGCAGATACGGATAATCATCTCTCAGGCAAGCCGCCAGATATCCAGCATTTAAAAATCCACTTCCGAAAGTTCTCTGGGCTTTTCGCGCTGCCAAGCGGAGATTTTCATGGGAAGCTTTGATAGCTTCTGCACTGGATGGGTTTTCTGTTGCGAACCCCAGATCATCCAGAGTCAGGCCCGTTTCTCCTGCAAAGAGTGCCGCAAACATTTTGAGCTGTTCTGTGTGTGGAGTCATGGATTGCTGTGCAAACTGTCCCAGATTCGGGCTGTCTCCTTCTTCATCTTTTGTAAACGTCATGAAGCTCGACATAGTAGCACGCCATTTTTCCATTTTCTCTGCATCATCTGACAATCCCGTTATATATTTCTGTGGAAAAGAGAAAAATTCCGCTGCAATTTCGGATCTTTTGGCTGTTCTGAGTGCAGATCCTGTGATTGACATACACGCTCTGCTAATCCTCGAATGCCCAAACACCCGCTTTGCATCCGGCCTGTACACAATTGGGACCAGTAGCGGCGCCGGAGCATCATTAGGGATCACCCACGGTTTCTGACCTTTCTGGTAATATTCTGTACTTCCAGCTTTGAGATATGCTTCCAGTATCGGAGTTCCATTCTCATCACGATCCAGTACAGCATAGCCTTCATTCAACAGCCCTGTAATAGGATTCATGACTCCAGTTGCATTACCTCCGTCAATTACCTGCAGCTGCGGGTAATCGTCTTCATCTTTTGAGATATAAATAAAACAGCACGATGAAATCATTGCCGATAACACCGCGCTATCAAAGAGGATGTCTGGATTATTCATCCTGAAAATCTCATTTATCCCGAAATTGTCATTTTTAAATTCCCGAAAGACCAGACGATCCGCCAGACTGTCTACTGCTTTCGCACACCATCCGAGAACCGACATAAAATCTCGCAATCCTGGGGGTGTAGAGATATTAAAATCCCGGGTCATATTCTTCATTTCATAAAACCGATATCGCTTTTGCACACGAATCCGTTTTATATTCAATTTATTCTGCAGATATGCCATTCCTCTATACTCTGTCATCAGTGCGATCCTTTCCAAACCCTGTATTTTCAATGGTAGCGTGTGTTTTTTTTCGTAGTGACGGCGTGAAGCTCGGCCGGGCGGTCGACCGGGAGTCATGCCCCCTCTGTCAAAAAAAAATTTTTTTTAAATTATTTTTTTAGCTTGTCCCGCTCTTCTGCTGCTCTAGTTTGAGCTCAAAGGCGAGCCAGTCCACCGAGTGCGGAAGATTCCTGTTCGTTATCACTTCCGCCGCTTCGCCTGGATCATGAGGCTGCATTAGCCGGTCTGACTTCTGCCTGTTGCACGTCCAATGTGCAAGCTGAAGATTTTCAATGTCACTTGGATGCCCACCCTTGGCAATCGGGATGATATGGTCGATGCAGGGGCTTAAGGGGTGGGGGTACTTAAGCCGGAAGTCCACGGGGCCCCCGCATATTCCACAGGTACTTTGTGATGCGTAGATACGCTTTTTATTTTTTTCAAACTGTGCCCTATGTTTTCCGTTCTGATCCGGGCGGCTTACCTTTGTCATGTCGCAGCTCCAATTACAAACAAAACGAGGAACCTCCGACCCTGAATGGAAGTTCCTCGCTTTGCGTTTGCCTTTTTTCTTGATACCATAATAACACATCCAGAATGTTAATAGTGTTAATCTTTATCCGGCTGCAAATATTTATTTATGATCTGCGTGATCCTTGATCGTGAATACCCAAGTTCTTCGGCAATCTGGCTGTCAGTCATATTGTCTTTCATCTTCCTTCGGAAGATACCATAAAGCTGTGGATCCTGAATATCTTTTAACCAGTTCTCCGCTTCCATTACCATCAGATCGAATTCCGCTTCACGACGGCGGAGCTCTCTAAGATACCCATCCTCCTTCGAGTGATCGAAGCTTTCAATCTTCATCCTCGTCTCAGTATATGGAAATTCCGGCGAGGATCCACGCGCAACATCCGTCATCAGTTTCCCGCCGCTGCGCTCCGCCTTCTTCTGATATGTCCGGATATCTTTTCGTATCCGCTTCAATTCTCCCATAATACAATGGAATGCTTTCATTCGTTCTCTATCCATAAAACCTCCCACGCTAAAACGCCATCTCCTCCATGGATAGCTGTTTATCTGTTTGATATACTTTTTCCGGACGGATCGGCTTACCCCGTTTTCCCTTTGCCGGGCCATCAAGACTAATCAATATGTACTCCTTGCACTCCACACCTAAGATCGCATGCTCATACATCCTGACGGTATCTTCATCAACATAATATCCCTTCGGCGGTTTGATTTCTTCCCATACTTGCCTGCTCGATATTTTTTCCCTGCGGATTTCCGGGGTGACAATACTCCTGCTGCAACTGTACCTCCGCTTGCTGGGACTTCCTTCCTGCCTAAAAGTTTCTTCGGTCTCTTTCAGAAGATATTCCGCAAGCCGGTGATAATTCCCTGACGGATCCAGCGGTGCAACATTGATACGGCCATATTTCCAGCATCGATCCAGTGTGTCCACATCGATTCCTGATATCACAAGGTGATGATGTATCCTATGCTGTTTATACTCCGTCACAGCGACCCATTTCAAAACAACATCTTCCTTTTTGCAGGCAGAGCGAACCTTTCGGATAAAATTATCCAGGCATTTCTTTGCATCCGCTGGAGCTTTCACTTTTTCATAAGTAAGCGTCAGGTGATAATCTCCCGGAACAAAATTATGATTCAGCTTTGCCGTCAGCATCTTGACCGCATTACGGAAATTGGTCCTGGCCACAGCCTCCGGGGTCGGATTCATTCTTGGCTTTCGCTTTTCTCCTTTTATGTATGTCCTTGTCACTGCTCGCAAAGCGATCAGCTTGGTGCGCCCGGCGATGATCGTATCTCTGTAATACATATCTTTGTCCTTTTGTTAATACTCTGATCAAGGGGCAAGGCGACCGGAATGGTCGCCGATATTCCCTCTATTTATTTGATCCCTGAAACTCTTAATTTCCCTTCATGATCCCATCAATGATCCTGGCAGTTTCTTTCAAGCTGGCATCTGGTGCCGGCTGGAGTCCTAAATCACCCTTTTTCTTCTTCCGGTACTTATCACAGTCCTCGATGCTGCATCCCCGCCGATGACCTGCGATCAAAAGATAGTCACAGGATCCAACGGATTTCGAATGATAAGCGCAATCTGTTTTCATGCACTGTCCTTTTAATGTAGGATTCATATCACGCCTCCTGCCCGATCAGCGCTTCCATGATCTGCACGAGAGCAGCCTTTGTCTTGCCTGGATCCGGTGTATCCGTCGCAGCATCCTGGCATTCCTGATAGATCTTCTGGAGCTGATCCACTTTCAGCTTGAACAGCATCAGCGACTCATTTGATACGTTATCGATCTTGGCCTCCAGCTCCTTGACTCTCTGGGTCATTTCTTCATTCTCCCGCTGGGTGCTTTCGATCTGCTTTGCAGCCGCCGTTTCAGCCTCTGCCTTCAATTTGTCCCCTTCCTTTTCCAGTGCCTTCTGGATTTCCTGATCTCTGGCCTCTTTCTCCGCTTTTAATTTTTCTTTCAAATCGTTTTCCCGCTCTTTAGCTTTATGAAGTTTTTCCTCCAACTTAATGATTTCTTCTGGGTCAGCCGTCTGTGACTTCATACTTTCCAGTTCCCCGGCCAGACGTTCCGCTTCATCGTTTTTCTTTTCCATCCGCTCCTGAAGCTCCAGGATTTCTTTTTCCATCTCAACGCTTTGATCTTCTTTTTCCTGTTTCAAGGCTTTGATTTTGTCTTCCAGTTCCTGACTCCAGCCGGAGCTGGCGGCAGGTTAAAAGATTTTTCATCCATTTCCTTATGCTCACCCCCTACAGCAGATCCAAGACATTGAGAGTCTCATGCTTTTCTGCCCTGTTGATTCCGTAATATTCTTCGGCCATCCTATAGGCATCTTCATCCGATACCGCTCCGACGCCTCCAACAGCGTTCTTCTTTGCCACCTCCCGGATGGAATCACAGGCAGCCTCCAGGGATTTTCCCTCTTGTAAGATTTTCTCCGCCACCGCATCGCTGGTGCAGATTTCAGTCAGATGCTCCTCAATCGCCTGGGCGAATGTATTATTCAGCTTCATCATTTCCTTTGTTAGCTTTTCGATTGCCTTGTCTATCATGATCTTTCACTCTCCTTTCACGATAATATAATCACCCCAGTTGGTTACATTCTCCTGAGTGGTCCATATCACGACCACTCCGCCTTTCCAGATCTCTATCCGGTTCTCCCCAATGCTCCTGACTTCAGCAGACGGCTTTCTCTCAGTTGATGTAATTCCCAGGCCAATTCCAACCCATAAGGACGACACTACCAAAACCGCCATCAAAACAGCTCTGATTCCTCTATACATCAGTTTCCGCTCCTTTTTCAGCCGGCGTTCCCAAAATCAGTTCTCCGATCTGGTAATACTCCTGCTCCCCATCAATCTGCACCAGAACCCATTTATCTTCCATAGCCGTCTTGATGCCTTGCACAACGCCGAACTTCCCATAGTTCCGGTCTCCCGTTTTTATAATTTTTACTGAATCTCCTTTATAAAACATCATCTTCCACCTTCCTTCAATTTTCGTAATTTCGCCCGAAGCCGAACGATTTCATACACAATATCGTCTCCTCGTTTCGGATAATTCGCCCGATAGCATTCTCTCGCATACTGTTCTTTCCTACGGATCCGCTCCTCCAACAACTCTGCAGCTGTCTTAGTTTGCCTTCGGATAACCTGTCTATGTGAGGTGTTCGGGTTCTCCCGTAACGCCTTCAGCTCATTCCTTTTTCGATTCTCTTCTATTCTTTTCTGCAAAGCCTGGTATTCCGGATCATCTAAAATACAGCTTTCATGCTTGCACTCCAGATCGGTCTCTCTGCCAAAACACAGGCAATCTCTGTCAGGACAATATAAAAAGGAACCGTACTGTCTGGATCTTGCTTTTCTGATTTCTTCGTCCATTATGCGATTCCCCTTTCTTTTGCGAATTTCGGCTTGCATCATTGCCCTGTTATAAATAATTTCTGCCTATCAATGCCATCCAGCATTCCCTTGCCATTTCCGGTCGAATCCCAGACTCGATCAACTTCTGCTCATATTGCATCTGGAAAAACATTTTCCATTTCAGATTTTCTGTTTTGGCCCATTCATCACAATTTGCATGAAGCCGTGCATGCAGCTCCGAGCAAAGATCAACTTGAAATCCCATCTCAATACTTTTCTGCCTGTCTGGTCCACCCCAAATCTCATGTCGTTCTGCTCCCGGCCTTCCGGTATACCAGCAGATCCGCTCATGCTTGTCCTTGTACCCGTTATGAAGTAACTTTTTCTTCTTACTCTTTGGCTTGGGAAAAGCACAGTTTTCATAATAGCTGTCCAGCACCTTACTGGACTTCTCCTCCTTGCTCATACTTATAACTCCTTGTCGCTTTTATTTTCTCTCCGCCGCGGATGACGATCTGCGTTCCGTATGTTTTCATGGTTATCTGCCGGATCTTGCCGTCCACAACAGCCTCTCCGATCTGATTCAGTATATCTCGCAGTTCCTCAGGAAGCGGAATGAAGTTCAATTCTTCACAGTCCGGCCCAGTCAGCTGATCCAGCTGAGTACGAAGCTCCTGCTTCTTTCTTTCAATCTCTTCCGCCTGCTTGGCTCCACCGCAGAAACATTCCTTTGCAACAATGTGGTTCGCCTCTTCCTGACTCTCGGCCATGATACCCATCTCTTTTCCGCAATACTCACACCGTCCCATGTAATTGTCCATGTAACCAGCCTCCTTCCTGTAATTCTTCTTCCCGGATCTTACCGATAGCTCCAGATCCGTAAATTTCCCGCATGATTTCCAGTGCATTA
>ERZ857998.1049-NODE-1049-length-34444-cov-8.681235_pt1 | contig 34444 bp, 36 predicted proteins | sample MGYA00519954_ERZ857998 | MGnify/ENA primary metagenome ERZ857998 (study PRJEB31778, sample SAMEA3449424) | human gut metagenome | biome: human gut; feature: human-associated habitat; material: faeces | place: United Kingdom | collected 2010/2012 ...
CGCCATCCGGCTTAGGGATTTCCTTCCGGCGCACCGGCTGGGGCTTGTACTTCCCTTGCCGAATTGTTTCCAGAAGTTCTTCCCGGTGTTCTCTCAGCCAAGGCAGCGCATCCTCGACGGTCATTCCGTCGATTCCCGGCGCTCCTTTGTTGGCTTTGACCCGCTTGTAGGCTCTGTTCAGGTTTTCCCTACTTAGAATCCTTTCAAGCAAGTCTGCACCGCCCTGTTCCTTTCCTTCCTGACTGCCAACACTCTGCGCTCCCGCATACCCTTTGTGTTCCGCACTATCTCTTTGTGGGCAGCTCAGGCTTCCCTGATATTCTGCGTTCTTCATGTTGACCTCCTTCCGAAATCTACTAAGGACTAACGATTGTTCAGCCCTTTCCGGATTTTTTTTCCGGTACTATGGCCTCTGCTGACTTCTTGCCGTTCGTTGTTACTGCGCATTTTTTTTTGCGTCGGCAAGACCTCCCCGGGTACTCACACATTCTTTCCCTCTTTACCTGCCGCATTTACCGAAAGCGATTCCGTGTAGCTACTGGGCTTTGTTTTGTTATGCAAACTTACCCTCGCTGACGGCCTTATATGCGATTTCTGTTCGTCAGGCCAGAGTTTTGCCCATTGGGAGACCTTTCAACTCCCAAAATCCGGCTTTCTTCAGATTCCACCTCACGATGGACACCCTTGCCTTTGGCTAGCCCTTCCCGCTACCGGGCGGACTCGGGACTTTCACCCTATAGAACGTGCGCTCACCGGGCGCACATAAAGCAGCCGCAGGCCCGTTACCGGACCTGCGGCCTCTTTTCGTCAAAAACGCCGCTGCAGGCCTTCTGCAGCGGCGTTTGGTTATTCAGCAGTAAAAATCGCGGATCTTCTTGGCGCGGCTCGGGTGACGCAGCTTTCGGATCGCCTTGTTCTCGATCTGGCGGATGCGCTCGCGCGTGACGCCGAAGATCTGGCCGACCTCCTCGAGCGTGTGCGTCTTGCCGTCGTACATGCCGAAACGCAGGCGCAGGACGTCTGCCTCACGCTCTGTCAGCGTGTTGAGGATCTCGCTGAGCGCCTCGGCCAGCAGCGTGTTGCTCGTGGCATCCGCCGGGCCCGGCGTGTTGTCATCCTCAACGAAGGAGCCGATGGTCGTATCCTCCTCGTCGCCGACCGGCGTATCGAGCGACAGCGTGTCCGCCGCCGTGCGATTCGCCTCGATGATCTTCTCGATAGGGAGGTTCAACTCCTCGGCGATCTCCTCGAGCGTCGGCTCGCGGCCGAGCTCCTGCACGAGCTTGCGGTTGCAGCGCGTGGCCTTGTTGATGACCTCCACCATATGCACCGGAACGCGGATCGTTCTTGCCTGATCGGCAATGGCGCGTGTGATCGCCTGCCTGATCCACCAGGTCGCATATGTAGAGAATTTATTTCCCTTTGTATAGTCGAACTTGTCCACCGCGCGGATCAGGCCCGTGTTGCCCTCCTGAATGAGGTCGAGGATATGCAGGCCGCGGCCGGAATACTTCTTCGCAATGGAGACGACAAGGCGCAGGTTTGCCTCGGTCAGCTTGTTCTTGGCCTCCTGATCGCCCTCGGCGACGCGGCGGGCAAGATCCTGCTCCTCCTCTGCGGAGAGCAGCGGTACCTGACCGATCTCCTTCAGATACATGCGGACGGGATCGTCCAGATTATATTCTGCTGCCAGCTCGACCGGATCAACCAATGATTCTTCCTCATCCAGGTCCGCGCCGGTCATGTCGAGGTCATCCAGCAGGCCCTGCATCGGATCGGAATCGCTCTCGGTGTCCCCGCTCACGATCTGAATGCCGATGGATTCAAACGTGTCGTAGACCTGTTCGATCTTATCCACGGAAAGATCCATTTTTTCCAGCGCGGCCATCAGCTCCGAGGAGCTGAGCATACCGTCGCGGCGGCCCTTGCTGATGAGCGCGTTCAGAGGAGCCATCAGTTCCTCTGTCGATTTTCCGTTTTTCTTCGAGGTAGCCATAGCGCACTTCCTTGCAGCTTGATAAGATGCGCTCTTTCGGGCGCATCGGAACTCATTATACCGCGTTTTCTGCGTCAAAGCAAGAGTTTTTCAGAATTTTTATCGAAAAAACGCAGAAATATTCCCGTTCTGCCGCAGCCCGCAGCGCATGGCCATTTCCGTCCGGCTATTTCACAGGATTCCCGGTTCGATCTCACAATATACCCGTCTGCTCGTCTTTTTCTGCGGGCTCCGGATCGGGCAGGACGCCATGGTTAATGAGCTCGCAGCGGTTGATGGGCGTGCCGAGCGCGTAGAATTTTTCCTCGTAGCCCGTCATGATGCCGACGGGGCCGTTCTCGTGCAGATTGCGAGTCAGGTTGCAGATCTCCAGCCCGCAGGCCTCAAATTCGCCGAGCGACCACTCAAACAGCGGCGCATTGTCCGTCTTGAAGTGGATCTCCCCGTTCAGGCGCAGCACGCGCTGGTAGCTCTTCAGGAAGGTGTGGAACGTCAGGCGGCGCTTGGCGTTCTTCTTGCGCGGCCACGGGTCGCAGAAGTTCAGGTAGATCAGGTCCACCTCGCCCGGCGCGAAGTACTCCTCCAGTTTGGCGGCATCGATGCTCAGGAAATAGACGTTTTTCAGTCCCATGGAAAGGGCCTTCTCCATCGCCAGCACCAGTGCCTCCTGCACGCGCTCCACGGCGACGAACAGAACGTCCGGCTCCAGCGCAGCCGTCTCGACCGTGAACTTTCCCTTGCCGCAGCCGATCTCCAGCCGCAGCTCGCGCGCCTGAGGCATCAGCGAGCGCCAGTTGCCGCGCAGATAAGCCGCGTCCTCCAGCCATACCGACCGGCAGGCCTCCATCCGCGGCGCAAGATTCTGTCTTTTTCTCATTCTCATGGTGATTCTCTCCCGGATCCATTCTCGTTTTCCTGCATTATACCAGATTTTCGCACGCCCGTAAAGGGAATTGTGATCTCAGCCGTAGAAAAGCTTGCATTTCTCCCCCGTCCCGTGTATAATATTAGGGCAATATCCCCGGGCGTAGCTCAGTTTGGTAGAGCGCTAGCTTTGGGAGCTAGATGCCGCAGGTTCGAATCCTGTCGCCCGGACCATTTTTCGAAAAAAGCCGCCAAAACATGTTGTATTTGGGGGCAGAATGAACTGCAACCGCTTTACGATCTGAGGCGGTAAGAAAAAGCGGAAGAAAACATCATGCCAGACGCTTAGACGCGGAGCAGGATCTGATGAGGAATCGGATTTGCTCTGCGTCTTTTTTGTCAAAATTCTCTGAAATACAGGGCAGAGCCGCGCCGTTCTGGCTATGAGGCCATCAAAATCCCGATATAAGCACCGGCCGTGCTTTTCCCGGATCAAAGGAGGAATCACAGATGAACTATATTCGGATCACAAAGGAAAATATTGACAGGGAACACATCTGCTGCGCCATGTCCGGCAAGCAGAGCATTGCGAAAAAGGAATGGCTCAGGCAGCGCTTTGAGGAGGGGCTTGTTTTTTACCGCAGTGAGGAACGGGGCAAATGCTTTATCGAATACATCCCGGCAGAAAACGCATGGGTGCCAATTATGGCTGACGGCTGGCTCTATATCAACTGTCTGTGGGTATCCGGCTCCATGAAGGGCCACGGATACTCCAACGATCTGCTGGAGGAGTGCATCCGCGATGCCAGGGCGCAGGGAAAAAACGGGATCTGCATTCTGTGCGCCGAGGGCCGGAAACGGGAATTCCTCGCTGACCCGAAATTCCTTGCCTACAAGGGATTCCGGGTTGCAGACATCTCCGACTGCGGGATCGATCTGATGGTTTTGCCGCTTGTGCCCAATGCGGAACCGCCGAGGTTCCGGGAATGCGCAAAGCATCCGGCAATTGCAGAAGCCGGTTTCGTCCTGTATTACACCGATCAGTGCCCTTACACCTATTACTGGGTTCCAAGGGTGCAGGAGGCGGCAAAAGAACACGATATCCCGTTCAAGGTCATCCACATCACGGACAAAGAATCCGCGCAGAACGTTCCCGCGCCGGTCACGACCTATGCGCTGTTCCGGGACGGCAAGTTTTTGACGCAGAGCATTCAGTCAGACAAAAAATTTCTGGCGCTGGCTGGGATCCGGGACTGAGTCGTCGTACATCGGAAAGTCGTCGATTCATGTGCGGATACGCGGAGCTTATCCCCGCTCCCGGCGATCCGCCTCGATCCTTCTCTTCCAGTCCGCCGTCAGCGGCTCGCAGGCGCGGACGCTGCACACGGCATCGCCGATGACCTCATAGTTCAGCGCCGTGCCTGCCCGGTCGCACCGATAGTTTACCGCCCGGTCGGGCCGGATACCGAAGCGCGCCGCCTCCCGTGCCGCGTCGATGTTCGCGCCGAGGAACAGAAACTCCCAGCCGTACCGTTCCTTCTGCCGCTCGATCATCCGACGCACCGCCGCATAATCATAGCGCCGGCTGGCGTTCTCCAGTCCGTCCGTTGTGATGACGAACAGCGTCCGCTCCGGCACGTCCTCGCGGCGGGCGTATTTGTGGACGTTTCCGATGTGGTGGATGGCCCCGCCGACGGCGTCGAGCAGCGCCGTGCAGCCGCGGGGGAAATACTCCCGCTCCGTCATGGGCGGCACGCGGTCGAGCGGCAGCCGGTCGTGGATGACCTCGCTCTCATTGGAAAAGAGCACCGTGGAGACAAGCGCTGCGCCCGGCTCGCGCTTCTGCTTTTCGATCATGGCGTTGAAGCCGCCGATGGTATCTGTCTCCAGCCCCGACATGGACCCGCTGCGGTCCAGAATAAAAACCAGTTCTGTCATGGGAAAACCCTCCTTCGTTTGATCACGCTGTTATCATAGCGCATTCGAAGGAGGGTTTGGTCGCCTGTGGGGCGACATTTTATCGCTGCTATTTTCTCTGAATTTTCCCCAACCGCTCCAAACGGGAATCGATCGCTCCGGAGGTGCGGCCGAAATGCGCACAGAGCTCTTTTTTTGTCATTCCGCTGTCAAACAGGCTGCACAGCTCCTGATCCGCTTTCTCTGTCCACGGCTTTCCATTGTTCGCCGGGAGAGGCTTCTTCTGCCCACGAGGCAATGCTTCCAGTACGCAATGCAGTGCGCGCACGATATCGCCCTTATTGCACACATGGTCGCTAGGCAGGACCTCACCGGTCAGGGGATCGAGCCCGTCTGCCAAAGCCGTCAGCAGCTCTTTTGCACGTTGAATGTCCATCGTCTTCCTCCCTTATACGGCATCGCTGCCAGATCACGCCCCCAACAGGCTCTGGTCAAAGGCGAACAGCGCTTCGTTGATCGCAAAAATATCGTAGTTTCTCTGTCTGATAAAATACTCAACAATGACGTCGAATTTGCTGCTGGCACTGAGGGCATAGCCCGCGCGGGCAAGCAGGTCCTTCGTCTCCGCCAGATCCAGCTCCAGCGCAATGGCAAAGGCGAGCGCCGTCGGCTTCGAGGGCTTGTAGTTCGGGTTATTCCGGATCTTCGAGAACAGCTTGCGGTCCACGTTGGCCTTTTTATAGACCTCGGAGTCCTTTTTCCCGCTGCGGTCGATGAGCCGCAGCAGCGTCTCCGGAAAGCCCGCATCGAGATGCTCCAGCAGATCGTCCAGCGCCGGGGCAGCCATGGGCGCGCACATCGGCACGGCCATTTCGCGATGCAGCGCTCCCCTGCGCAGGCGCTCCGCGCCAGGGTCCGTATGCGCTTCAACATAGTGGCCATCGATGTATTCCGCGATGTCCGCAAACAGTTTGCCGCTGATCTGATAGGCCCTGCGGTCAAAAATGACGAGATAGACCGTCATGTCATGCTCCAGCAGAAAGGCTCCGATGGTATCCACTGCCACGCGGAGGGCCTGATCCTTCGGATAGCCGAAGATGCCGGACGAAATGAGCGGGAACGCCACGGTCTCGCAGCCGTGCTCCTGCGCCAGCAGGAGGCTCGCCCGGTAGCAGGAGACGAGCTGTTCCCGCTCGCCGTGCGTGCCGCCGTGCCACACGGGACCGACGGTGTGGATCACATATTTGCAGGGCAGACGATACGCCCCCGTGATTTTGGCGTTGCCGGTCTTGCAGCCGCCCAGCGTCCGGCACTCGGCCAGCAGCTCCGGCCCCGCCGCGCGGTGGATGCAGCCATCCACGCCGCCTCCGCCCAGCAGGGACTCCTTGGCCGCGTTGACGATGGCGTCCACGGGCATTTTCGTGATGTCGTTGCGAACGATGATAAGGGGCATATTGTCACCACCAATTTCTACGATCCAGAATCAAGCCAACGTGCTGTTGGCCTCCACCTTTTCCGCTTCGGACAGTTCTTCCCAATCTCCAAGGTTTCCGCACCTGCGCAGGTAATCATGACCACCATCCACGGCACACGAACCGCAGCTGCAAAACTTGAAATCATGGACGGTCTTGCTTTCAATGATGTCCCCGCATTTTTTGCATCTGATTGCGTTTCTGATAATTCTTGGCATACCTATCTCCTCCGCAAAGCGCTTCTTCTGTATTTCATCGTCAGCAGAAGCTTTGGAAAGCATTGTATTTTCATTCGACGATGCTGTTCTAGCCCGACTTGGTTTATTCTTGCCGTATCAGAACAGATCCTAAAAGTTGCTCTGCCATCCCTCTTTCACCGCAAGTGCTACGAGCTGCATAGTAAGATTATACCTTATGTCGGCTTCCGTGAACTGTTCTATTGGCTTTGGCACAGTGGTCGGCAACGCTGCAATCTCGGTGGAAACCGTCGGATATTTTGCGTCATTCTTCATAACTTGCATTCGTGCAGAACGATAGTCAAATGGTGTTTTCTGAAGCTCGTTCCCTGTATCCAAAATATCCTTTTCTAAATCGGTAAGACTTTGCTTTTGCCTGAGGCATTCGATCAATAAACTATAATCCACCTTTTGCCCTCCTCACGCTTTCGGCTCAATATTTTGCTGGATTTTTTCCACAAGCAGCCTTAATTGTTTATCTCGCACAGCCTTTTTTAGCTCACATTCCCAAACTGTAATGACATTCCAGCCCAAGGCCTTTAAGTCTTCGGTATTTCTTTGATCGCGTTCAACATTCCGCAGTATTTTTGGCCTCCAATACTCTTGGTTTGAACTCGGCCACACAAACCTAGGGCAGTTATGCTTATGCCAGAAACATCCGTTGACAAAAATGGCTGTACGATATTTAGGCAGTACTATATCCGGACACCCAGGGAGCTTCTTCACATTTTTTCGATATCTGAACCCCTGCGAGAAAAGGTATTTTCTCACAATTTCCTCTGGTTTTGAATTTGTACTGCGAATATGGGACATATTCATACTTCGAACTTCTTTAGAATGATTATCAGCCATTTTCTCTTTAAAATTGATAAGATCATCATTTTCTTGCGTCACTGTCAGTTAGTCGTTCCCGGAGTTTTTGTAACTCGCCAACATACACACTTTCGACGATATAACAATGCTCTGCCTTGCGGCAGAGCATACGGCCTGTACGGCTATGCTGCCATAGCGCTACAACACTTGACAGCGTTGTTTATAATGATAGCACATTCAGTCTAGATAAGCAAGGAAATGATAGCTTTACAGATAACTCTAGAAACATACGTAAGCGGAAGACTCTCTACTTTACGATTGTGTATCCCGCCTGTTTGAGAGCCTCCAGCGCCTTTTCGCAGTGCTCCGCTTTCGTCAGAACATAGTCGGTGTTGTAGGTGGAGATGGCGAAGATTGGGATGCCATTCTCCGCCAGAAGCGCGGCGATTTTGGCGAGGATCCCCACCAGCGAGAAGTTCAGAACGTCCTGAATACGGAAGGCCTTCCAACCGTCGTCCCGTCAGATTACATTGGCGGGCACATCGGCGGTGGCGCAGACCAGAGAGAATTCCTCGTTCGTTTTGCCGGTGAAGCAGAATTCTGCCGCCCAATTCACCTGCGCGTAGTCCGCTACTTGACACACGGTGAAATCCTGCTCGAGTGCTTTGATCTCCATGCTGTTGACCTCCTCGCTTTCAGAAAATGATCTGCTCCGGCTTGATCTTATCCGCCTCCGTGATGGGACGGATCACACGACAGGGCGCGCCTGCCGCCACGATACCAGCGGGGATGTCGTGGGTGACCACACTTCCCGCACCGATGACCGAGCCTGCGCCGATGGTCACACCACCGCAGACGGTGGCATTAGCCCCGATCCAGACGTCGTTCTCCAGCGTGATGGGCGCGGAGGTGCCGATGCCGTGGCTGCGCTGCTCTGGATCAACAGAGTGTCCGGAACAGGCCAGACAGACGCCCGGCGCGATAAAGGCTCCCGCGCCGATATGAACCGGCGACGTGTCCAGAATCACGCAGTTATAGTTGATCACCGCCAGCCCGTGGATGTGGATATTGAAGCCGTAGTCGCAGCGAAAATCGGACTCGATATTGGTCAGCGGGTGGTAGGTGCCCAGAAGCTCACGCAGGATGGCGCGGCGCTTCTCCGCGTCCTCCGGGGATGTCTGGTTATATGCCCAACAAAGCTGCTTGGCACGTCTCTGCGCCTCCGCCGGGGCGTTTTCATACCCGCATGCATACGCCGCGGGACGCTTCATCAGGTCGATTGGGTTCATAGGATACTCCTTTGTTTGATTATAATTGCTGGTATCAGAATGTGAGTTACGCGAGCATTTATCTTACCAGCAGCGCCAGCACCAGCATATGTACCGGATAGAAGGCATAACAGGCATACTGGAACGGTCTGCTGTGGTAGCCCTGCCGCCCGCGATAGAGCCAGATCGGTACGAGCGCCAACAGCGCAAGCCCCTGCTGACAGAGCTCAAACTCCACGCCAAAGAGGGAAACGGGGTACAGCTGCCCGCCGAGCATCTGCACATTGATCCAGTACAGCGCCACGATCTGTCCGAGCAGCTTCCACCACGCCCTGCCCCGGAAGAAGTAGAAAACGAACACGGTCAGAACACCCGCGCCGTAGTAGTCCACCATTCCCACCGTGCCGAGAATCGCACCGAGTACTGTTACGCCTACGCAGGTGAGGACGTAGCACCACGTCTTTCCCTTTTGCCTTACTTTTTCCATCAGGTGGATGCCCAGCAGGCCGATGAGCAGTGTCCAGATGACATTCTGGTGCACGGGATAGAACCACGTTCCGCCGTACATCAGGTCGAAGGGGATCTCGGAGAGCAGCGCAAAGGCCAGCATCCGCAGTGCGTAGCGCTTGAAGCTCCGCGTGTGGAAATAGCCCTCCACCGCCATGAAGGCGAACATCGGGAAAGCAAGCCGTCCCACACCTGTGAGCCACTCCTGCGCAGGCAGAAGTGTCGCCCACAGGTGATCCATCAGCATGAAGGCCATCGCCAGAATATGCAGCGCCGCCGCGCTAAGGTCAAACCGTTTTTTCATCAACTTCTCCTTGCAGATGCTTGCGCTGCCAGAGCATCGCATACTCTTTCTCGCCGGTGGACTCATCCAAGCCCTCATGCTGGATCACGAAGCCTTCCCTCTGGTAAAAATGGATCGTCCGTGTGTTCTTTTGGTATACGCTCAGGCGCAGCGTGTCTTTTATGGCTTTCATATGATCCAGCAGGCGCTTGCCAATGCCTTGTGACTGCACTTCATCGGAAACAAAAATCCCTTCGATATATTCGCCGCTCAAGCCAACAAAACCCTGCATTTTCCCGGCGCTTTCATACACATAGACTTCCGCCTGTGGCAGCATTTCTTTTACCGGCCCAAAATTGCTTCTCCAATACACGGCAGGAATGAAATCGTGGGCCTTCAGATTTGCGTCTAACCACAAATCCATCACCCTGTCTACATCTGCTTTCTGTAATCTTCTGATCATGATCGTTGCTCTCCTAAAGCGAATACAAAGGGTCATACGGTGTCGGTCTACTTGCATCCTATCCGCTTCATGTACAAAAGCGGATAGGGATCGCCCATCTCGTCGTGGTCGGTTCGTTTGTATGCCGCGAAGCCCATATGCTCATAAAAGCCTACGGCCTGCGGATTCTGCTCGTTGACCGTGACCTCACAGATGCCATACCGGCGGATGCCGTAGTCAAGGAGCTGCCGCCCAAGTCCGGTGCCACGTTCCTCCGGTGAAAGAAACAGCATCTCCAGACGCTGACCCTCCACACCCATAAAGGCAACGGGAGAGCCAACTTTCCGCTCCGCAATGACCAGATGGGACACACCGGCCAGCGCCTGCGGAACATATTCTTTGATCTTCCGCACCTCCGCATCCGACAGGAACAGATGTGTGGCGCGGACGGAAGCTTCCCAAAGCACCAAGAGCTGGTGGAGCAATTCCGGAGTTCTGCCTTGAACCTCGTAAATATTCATGGCGATATTCTCCACAAGTTACAGCGTGACATTCGGATTCGTATACTGCCCGTGCCGCTGGGTGTTCTTTCCGTACTGGATGGCAAACTTGGGACAGCGGTGCAGACAGCCAAGGCACAGTGCGCACTTCTCTTTGGCCCACACCGGTCTTTTCTCTTGCATTTCGATAGCCTGAACGGGGCATTTTCTTGCGCACAGTCCGCAGCCGACGCAACTTTCCTCTACGCGGAAATGCACTGTTCGCCGCTTATCGTTGTTGTAAATCGGCTGCGCGAACCATTCCGCCAGAAATGTAGGGACGTGCGGTGTCATATGCCGGTTGGTATGGCGTTCGCTGATCTTTCGGATCGCATCGTCGATCTCCACTTCCGTCGTCTTGGAAAACGCCGCCACCTTTTCAGGCGTAGACAGGTCAAAGATCGGCGTCCAAGTGTCCGGCATCCGCACGGAGTAGAACGCGTCGATATTCTTTCCCCGAATCGCTTTACTTGCCATGGCGTCGGACGCTCCCGGCGTTGTGCCATAGGTGGAAATGAAATAGAGGTAGTCCGTATGAAAATCCGCTTTTTCGAGGAACTCCTTCACAACGCTGGGAAGTCCCCAGAAGTATGTGGGGACAACAACTCCAATCGTGTCATCCGTGAACGAATACATACCGTCTTGTATGCAGTCAACGATGGACACCGTTTCCTGCCCAAAGGCCGCCGCAAGCCTGGCGGCAACATATTTGCAATTTCCGGTGGCGGAAAAATATAGGATCATATGGCACCTCCACAAGCAACGATTCCTCTGCGTTTCTGCCACAGATTATACCATCCCATCGCAGCCCATGCAACCTCACTTCCCGTCCTTTGCTCTGAACAGATTCGCTTTTTCTTTGTTTACACCGACCCAAAATCTGCGTTGCCTCTTTCGCAGAAATAACTTACATGTTGTTTTCTCTATGAAATATAGCTTGATTTTGTATCACTTTGGTGATACTATCTGTATAGTGATACTTAGGAGGATGCGGAGATGAATCAGAAAATCACTCTATATCACGGCTCTGAACAGATCGTAGCGTCTCCGACTTTTGGGCTAGGGAAGCGGAGCAATGACTTCGGACTGGGCTTTTACTGCACAGAGAGTGAGGAGCTTGCCAAAGAATGGGCTGTATCCTCTCTGCGCAGCGGCTTTGCCAATCGTTACAGTCTTGATACGGAATACCTGAATATTCTGAATCTGAACAGTCCGGACTATACGATTCTGAACTGGATCGCCGTTTTGGTCGAGCATCGCCTGTTCTCCATCAGAAATCCGGCTGCGCAGCGGGCTAAACGATATTTGATCGACAATTTCGACGTCAATGTCAACGCCTATGATCTGATCGTCGGATACCGTGCCGATGACTCCTATTTCGACTTTGCTGCGTCTTTCTTGAATAACGGGATTTCTGTGCAGCAGCTTGCAAAAGCCATGCGGTTGGGCAAACTGGGGGAACAAATCGTCATCAAGTCGAAATATGCCTTCTCTCTGCTGCATTACGAGGGATTTTCCATTGCGGAAAAGGAAAAATATTATGTTCTCCGCAAGGCCCGAAACGATGAAGCCGATCAGCTTTATTTGGATATGCTGGAAGATGAGACTGACGGTCTCTATATGCTTGACATTATGAGAGGAGGCATCCGGAACGATGACCCACGCATACCAAGAAATCTATCTGAGTAACGCGCAGGCCTTGCTGGGTGATGCCTTTGACTATGCCATCAACGCATGCGGAATTGCGGGAGACAGCTTCATAAAACTGTTTTCCGCCAGCTCTGTCAGCAGGCGTATCGAGAATGGGGAACCGGCCTATCTTTCCGGAAAAAGCGGGATCGAAGCGGCTGTCGATGTTCTCGTTGAGACCATCGGCAAAGCGCCGACCGCCGAACCGCAAGTCAATTTCAGCCGCTCCAGAGAGTATTGGATCGGCTGGGCAGTTGCCTACTACCAGTGGTTCTCTGGCAGGAGGTTCAGCGATATTTTCAAGGTTCTTTCGTTTGATGATCTGCGGCAGATGTATTCCCCGCTCCATGAAGCGGACGTCAGCAAGTTCGCTGATATTGCCGACGCCAAAGTGCGGGAGTACTTTGCCGACACCAATCTCAAGCGCATCCGCACGCTGTATGGCTGCACACAGGCGGAGCTTGCCAAACGAAGCAATGTCAGCCTCCGGTCGATTCAAATGTACGAACAGCGCAACAAGGACATCAACAGGGCCAGCGCGGAAACTGTCCTCAGCCTTGCGAAAGTCCTCGGCTGTACAATGGAGGATCTTCTGGAGAAGTAAGTCTGTGACTGGAGGGGTATACTTTCCCTTAAAATACCACTCAAATTAAGGGAATGTAATAGCTGTTAAGGGTATTCTTGCTTTGAAAGGAGCAACTGACATGGATAAAGAGCGTATGGCAGCGTTAGAGGAAATTGAATCTCATGGTGCCGAGAACGGCTGGGTTGCCCCGATGACAGAGGAAGACAGAGAGTTCTTTGCATATTTTCGCTCGGTGTTTAATCGCTACAATATTTCGCCTTCAAAGGCAACACGGCTGGAGTATGATTTTGTGACGAGAGTTTCGGAGAGTGAGTTTTACCTTCAGAATGCAACTACATGAGGTTATTCTTTGTCTATTGCGGTGCAAATTTTGCCCCATATAACTCCACAGGAATATCTCGCCTAATCATCAGTCACTTAACATGGCAAAATCTTAAAACACCTATGATGGAGGTAATTAGCAATGACAGAAACACAAAACAGAGTCACAGCATGCTTAAACTCCGCCCTTCAAAGTTTTAATCAAAATGAGCAGTATTTGATATCCAGAGATTTAAGCGAACGGTGTATTTGCGCTAAGTTTGCTTCATATCTCGAACGTGCTATTGCAGAATCTGAATTTTGCGAGTATGTAGTAGATGTAGAATATAACCGTGGAAGCCGCGGGAATGAGCACGCCGCTAAAGTGTTAAACGGTCATAATATTGTTGTAGATTTAATTGTACATAAGCGGGGCTATGACGAGCAGAGAGGGTTTAATAATCTTTTTTGTATTGAAATGAAGAAAGCCTACAAGCGCTGCGATCTTTCATCAGACAAGGAGCGCTTAAGAATCCTGACAGATAACTTTTGTGGCTTTGGGTATAAAGCTGGATTTATGATTACAGCTACTGCAGATAAGATCCATGATGAATATAAGTTAGTAGTTGAAAGTGCTTTCTATAATCACTCCGAAAATTAGCTTCACTTTTCTTATCTATAGCAACTCAACTTCTGTCTCACCTCTCGTAGAATCCACTTGCATAATCGCCTGCTCAGAGCTACAATGCAGCCAACAGCAACGAGAAACGCTTCCCATCCGGCATCGGCGAATTTTCACCGGAAACCGGGCGGGAAGCGTTTTTGACCACATAGATTACCACAGACGGCGCTGGAACACCCGGAAACAGCGGAGATAAGAGCGCCAAAGAGTAAGCAAAACAAACAGGAAACGGCTAAAAACCGCTATAAACAAGTGAAAAAAGTATTCCCAATAAGTTTGGGAGCAGGATGCCGCCGGTTCGAATCCTGTCACTCGGACCACCTTTTTCAGAAAACCTCCTTTTTAGGCTGTTTTTCTGCGTTAAAAGTTCAGTTTTTTTATTTTGCGTTGACCACATAAGTTGCTGAAAAATATGGGGCAAAATGTGAAAACAGTAATGCGGCGGCAAGTTCAATTTGCCGCCGTTTTCTCATTTGACCCACACAGGCAAAACTGAGACAACCACACGGAATTTGGGGGCAAAAAACGCCTTAAGATGTTCAGATTGAAAATGCAGTCGAAATAGGGTATTATTGGATAACGGTAGGCCTTGTGCCTGCAAAGCCAGCCGTACGGTGTTCCCGTGCGGCTTTTGTATTTCGCATTCCACATGCAAAACGGAGAGATGCTTTAAAGCAGTATCTCCGGTGATGAAACGGCCCCGTGCGTCCTTGGGTATCTGTTCGGCGGCAGCTGACAGCGGACCGCTTTAAGATGAATATCGTCAACTGTGCCCTGCTTGGTGCACTCGTCCTGTCCATGCCGGAACGGCCGGACGTGGAACGGCTGACGGACTTTTACGAATACCCGGACGGCAGCGGCTATGAATGGTGGTTTACCCGGTGCGGTATCTGCACACTGATGCAGGAACTGGGATCGTACGACCTGACGCCGGCTCTGTGTCATCCGGACTATACCATGAGTGATGCCGGCGGCGCGACAAGCTTTGTGCGGACGTATACCCTGGTCTCCGGCGGACCGTACTGTGACTGCGGCTATAAGAAAAAAATGCGTGAAAAAAGTGCCCCTAGGCTTTCTTGGTGTCCTTGCTGCCCAGGACCTTAATGCCGGTGGTGCCGAACAGCACACCGGCGGCAAACATGGCAAATCTCTTCATGGCAGATCGCTCCTCTATATTTTGCAGCAGTTAGATGTGGCTAACCATCGCCTGTAAGATAGCACAGCACAGGAAAAAAGTAATACTTTTCCGAAATAAAATTGCCAAAAATACTGCGGAATGCAGCGTGCTTTGCAGGGAAAACGGCAAGGGCGCCCCGCATAGCCGCAAAGCCCACAGGCCGTCGGAGGCGTCAATGACACCTCCGACGGCCTGAAGCAAAGGCAGCGAGATAAAGGAAGGAAGTTTTTTATAAGGAAGGTTTGGTGGGTGGGCGTAGCGCCCGTGAAAAAGTTTCTTGCCCGCTGCCCGGGGAAAAGGCAAGGTCATACCCGCACCGGTGCGTCACGGCGTATGGCCAGCAGCACCGCCGCCGACAGCGGCAGGCAGGCCGTCAGGCCCCACAGGGGGATGCCGTAGCCTACCTGCTCGATGAGCCGCCCCAGCACCGTGGGCGCGATCAGTGCTGACAGAGATACGCCCAGCACGATGATGGATGATGCCGAAGCCGTCCGAGTGGGGAACGTCTCGCAGCAAAGGATCACCAGGGCCGGGACCTCCGCGCCCTGCAGCAGGCCCAGCAGCACCAAAAGCACCCGCTGGACGGCCAAAGACGGCGTCAGCAGCAAAACCGCAAACACGCCGGCCGACAAAAAACAGGTAAGCAGATAGAAAGTCCGCACCGGCATACGCTTATACACCAGCGGCGAGAGCATACGGACCACCAGTGCGCCCAGGAAAAACAGGGTGAGCATGGCGTTGGCCGCGCCGCCTGCCATGTGGTGCACGGTCTTGTAGTAGTTGGGCAGCCAGACGGCGATGCCGTTCTGGAAGCACAGATACAGGAAACAGCACAACAGATAGAGCCATGCGCGCTTGTCACGAAAGATCTCCGCCGGGTTGGCCACGGACCTGTCCCGCAGGGCTGTCATATCGGCGTAGGGCGTGTGGGGCGTGGCGCGGCGGGACACCGTCCAGAACACCGCGCCCAACACCAGCGCCGCCGCGCCCAGCACCAGATACGGTACGGCAAAGGTGGCGGGGCGGCTGCTGTCGGTAAGCCATGTCACCAGCAGGGGCGCCAGCATGGCGCCCAGACCGTAGAAGCCGTGAACGATGGGCAGCAGCGTGCTCTTCTTCTCGGGAAACACGTCGGCGATGACGCCGTTCATCAGCAGGTCGATCGTGATATAGCCCACACCGCCGATCAGCGCAAACACCAGCAGCAGCCCGTAGCTGTCATTGCCGTACAGGGGCATGGTGCCAATGGTCACACCGGCCACGCCCACCAGCACCGCGCCGGCCAACAGGCCGTACAGCTTGTGGAGCCGTTCGCCGAACAGGCCCAGCAGCACCGTCATCACGATGCCGCCCAGGGACTGAATGGTCATCACGAAGCCCTGGCGGCTTTCGGTGATGCCGAAAAAGGCCATCATAGACTCGGCGTTGGCGCCAAAGGCGTTGAAATAGACGCCGTACAGCAGAAACAGAGCGAAGCACAGGACCGCCAGCAGCGGCAGGATACGCTTTGCGCCGCTCATGCCCGGCTCCTCATGGCGGCCAGGGCATGGAAGGTCTCCCGCAGGGCGGGATATTGCCGCAGATAGAGCTGGTAGTAGGGCTCATAGGCGCGGCCACATTCCGCATCGGGGTACAGAACGGTATCCGGCTTGACGATGGCATCGCAGGCGCTCTCCACGGAGGGATACACACCGGTGCCAACACCGGCCAGAATAGCCACGCCCAGCGCCGGGCCCTCCAACGCCGCCTTGGCGGTCTGGATGGGGCAGCCGTACACATCGGCCAGCATTTGACGCCAGAATGCGCTCCGCGCGCCGCCGCCGCAGGCCATCATTTCCTCCGTAGGCACATTCATGCCCCGGAGCACATCCACGCACTGACGCTGGGAGTAGGTAACGCCCTCCAGCACAGCGCGGATCAGGTGGCCGCGGCCATGGCCGCCGGACAGGCCGATAAACGCGCCCCGGGCCTTCTCGTCCAACAGCGGGGATCGCTCACCCATCAGATAGGGCAGGAACAACAGGCCGTCGGCGCCGATGGGGGTTTTCTCGGCCAGGGCCGTCATCAGCTCGTAGGGGTCCACGCCCTGTTTGGCCGCCTCGGCCACCTCGCCTGCACAGCAGGTATCCCACAGCCAACGCAGGGACTGACCCGCCGCCAACGTGCAGCTCATTACCGCCCACTTGCCGGGAACGGCGGAGCAGAAGGTGTGTACGCGGCCCGCCGGGTCGATGGAAACGCTGTCCGCATGGGCAAAGACCACGCCGGAGGTGCCCAGCGTCGTAAAGGCCTTTCCGTAGCGAACAGTACCGGTGCCCACAGCCGCGGCGGCGTTGTCGCCCGCGCCGCCCACCACGGGCGTACCCTCGGCCAGGCCGGTCAGGGCGGCGGCTTCCGCCGTCACCGTTCCGGTCACGTCCACAGACTCGTACATCCGGCCCAGCAGCGCCGGGTCGATGTCCAGCTTGTTCAGTATCTCGTCAGACCACTGCCGCCGGGGCACGTCCAGCAGGTTCATGCCGGAGGCGTCGGATACCTCGGTGGCAAACTGGCCGGTGAGGCAGTAGCGAATGTAATCCTTGGGCAGCAGGATATGACGGCAGGCCTTGTAGACCTCCGGCAGATGCTTCCGCACCCACAGGATCTTCCCGGCGGTAAAGCCCGCCAGGGCGGGGTTCGCGGTGATGGCGATGAGTTTCTCCGCGCCCACAGTCTCGGTGATCTCACGGCACTCCTCGCCGGTGCGGCCATCGCACCACAGGATGCTGCGGTGCAGCACCTCTCCCCTCTCGTCCAGCATCACCAGACCGTGCATCTGCCCGGAGATGCCTACACCGGCAACATCGGCGGCGGCCACACCGCTTTTGTGCAGCACGGCCTGCACCGTCTCCCGCACAGCACGCCACCAGTCGGACGGCTCCTGCTCAGCCCAGCCGTTCTGGGGCTGGTAGAGGGGGTATTCCACCGTGTGGGCGGCCATGGCCGTACCGTCACTGCGGAACAGCACCGTCTTGGTGCCGGAGGTGCCCAGGTCGATACCCAGCAAATATTCCTTCATAGCCTTGCGCCTCCTTTAGGCAGGGCCGCCCTTCCGGGCGGCCCGCAATATGTCATTTCTCAGTGGAACAGCACCCGGTTGACCACAGATTCCAGATACTCCTGACGGCCGCTGGGCACATCGAAGCTCTTGAGGCCCTCGGCGTAATCCGCCAGAGACTCCAGGGTCATCTCACCATCCACGATCTTCTTGCCCACGCCGCTGTCATAGCTGCTGTAGCGCTCCTTGACGAACTGGTCCAGACGGCCATCCGCTTTCAGCTCCAGCGCCTTGCGGAGGCCCAGAGCGAAGGTGTCCATACCGGAGATATAGGCCAGCAGGATGTCCTCGAAGGTGTTGGACTGACGGCGGGCCTTGGCGTCAAAGTTCAGGCCGCCGTTGGTAAAGCCGCCGGCGCGGAGGACCTCCATCATGCAGTAGGTGGCGCTGTACACGTTGGCGGGGAACTGGTCGGTATCCCATCCCAGCAGATAGTCGCCCTCGTTGGCGTCGATGGAACCGAAGCTACCGTTGACGATGGCAGTACGCAGCTCATGCTCGAAGGTATGGCCCGCCAGGGTGGCGTGGTTGGCCTCGATGTTCATCTTGAAATCCGCCGTCAGGTCGTACTTCCGCAGGAAGTTCATGCAGGTGGCCACATCGAAGTCGTACTGGTGCTTGGTGGGCTCCTTCGGCTTGGGCTCCAGATAGAAATCGCCGGTAAAGCCGATCTTGCGGCCGTAGTCACGGGCCATACGCAGGAATCGGGCCATGTTGTCCAGCTCCAGCCCCATGTCGGTGTTCAGCAGGGTGTCGTAGCCCTCGCGGCCGCCCCAGAATACATAGCCGGTGGCGCCCAGCTTCACCGCGGCGTCCAGGCAGGCCCGGACCTTGGCAGCGGCAGCGGCAAACACATCGGCGCAGCAGGAGGTGGCGGCACCGGCCATGAACTTCTTGTCGCCGAAGTTGTTGGCCGTTACCCACAGGCACTTCTTGCCGGTCTTCTTCTGCAGCTCGTACAGATAATCCACCATCACGCGGAAGTTGGCGATGCTCTCGGCCAGGGTAGCGCCCTCCGGGGCGATGTCCACGTCATGGAAGCAGTAGTAGTCGATGTTCAGCTTTTCCATCAGCTCGAAGGCGAAGTCCGCCTTGGCGCGGAACTTGGCCATGGGGTCCGTCTGGCCCATGGACTTATCCATGGTACCGGAGCCGAACATATCCACGCCCTCGGCGTCGATGGTATGCCAGTAGCTCAGGGCAAACTTCAGATGCTCACGCATTTTCTTGCCGGCGATGACCTCGTCCGGGTCATACCAACGGAAGGTAAAGGGGTCGGTCCCCTTGGGATCGTAGACGACCTTACTCACATCAGCGTACTTTTTCATGTTATTACACCTCCGAAGTATGTTTCGTTTTTACGCGGGAACGGATCATGGGCACCACCAGCTGGATGATAACGGCCACCAGCAAAATCGAGCCCTTGATGGTATCGTTGATCAGAGCGTCCACCTGCAGGGAGGCGATGATCTTGTCGATGATGGTATAGCTCATGGCGCCGAACAGAACGCCCAGCAGCTTGCCCTTGCCGCCACTCATACTGATACCGCCGATGACCACCGCGGCGATGGCGTACATCTCGTTGCTCTTACCGAGGGTGGCCGGGTCGACGGAGCCGTTCATGGCCAGCCACAGGAAAGCGCTCAGGCCGGTGAGTATGCCGGTGATGACATAGACCGCCACACGGGTACGGTTGACGTTGATACCGGCCAGGGCTGCGGCGCGCTCATTGCTGCCCAGGGCATAGACGGTCTTGCCGAACTTGGTGCAGGTGGATATGAACACCATGATGACCGTGACCACCAGCAGCACGATGCCCACCACGGGAACAGTGGCGATCTTCAGCTGGCCGAAGCCGTAGAAGCTGGCATAGTGGTCCAGGGTACCGGTCATATTGAAGATGGAGGACCCGGTAGTCCGCAGATAGTACTGAGCCACCGAACGGAAGATCAGCATAGTGGCAAGCGTCACGATGAACGCAGGCATTTTCACCAGGCCGATGAGCACACCGTTGAACAGGCCGCACAAGCCGCCGGCCACCAGGGCGAACAGCAATGTGAGGAACACGCTGTCCGTGGCATTGAACACCACCACGGAGAAGCTGCCCACCAGCGCCAGCATGGAGCCCACGGACAGGTCAATGCCGCCGGTGATGATGACCAGGCCCATGCCGAAGGCCATGATGCCCACCACAGCGGAGTGCCGCAGGATGTTCATCACGCCACTCCAGGTGGTCGCGCCGTGGTTGATAAACAGATAGGCGATGAAGATCGCCAGTGCGATGAGGATAAAGCTGTAATTATTGATCCAGGCGGCAATGCCCTTCTTGTTCAGCCCCGGTTTTTTGGCCTGGGCCTTCAGTTCCGTGTTCTGACTCATACGTTTACCTCTCCCTCCGTTGCGTGTATCACATTGGTCGCATACAGCATGACTCTCTCCTCCGTGATCTCCTCACGGGGCAGAATGGTCTGGATATGCCCGTGGTAGAACACCACACAGCGATCCGCGATCTTCTGTATCTCCGGTATCTCCAGGGTGTTGACCAAGATGGTCTTGCCCTTCTCGGCCAGCTCCAGGATCAGCTTGTAGATCTCCGCCTTGGCGCCCACGTCGATACCCTGGGTGGGGTTATCCATGATAAGGATATCCGCCTCGGTGGTGAGCCACCGGCCCAGGATCACCTTCTGCTGGTTGCCGCCGGACAGTGACAGGATCAGGTCGTCATGGCTGTTGGCCTTGATGTTCAGCATATCCCGCATCCTGTTGTACTGCGCCACCTCTTTCCGCCCGCGGATCAGCTGGTGATTGGCAGAAAGCGTGTGCTCGGAGATGTAGTTGTTCTCCAGCAGCGTGAAATCCGGGATGACGGAGTTTTCCTTGCGGTTGGCGGGGATCATGCCGATCTTGTGGCGCATGGCGTTATGTATGCCGCCGTGGTGCAGCGGCTCTCCGTTGACATACACCGTGCCCGAGCTGATGGGCATCGCGCCGAAGATCGCCTGCATCATCTCGCTGACGCCGGCACCCTTCAGGCCTGTCAGGCCGATGATCTCGCCCTTACGCACCTCCAGGTCCACGTTCTCGAACCCTTCACCGCTGAGGTGCTCCAGCTTCAGCGCCACATCGCCCAGCTGGCGGGGCTGGTACACCGAGGCTTCGGAGTAGCTGCTGCCCACCATAAGACGGGTGACGGCCTCCGGCGTAGTGTCGGCGATATTGCCGGACTGAATAAAGCATCCATTCCGCAGGACCGTGTAGCGGTCCGCGATGGTAAATATCTCGTTCATTTTGTGGGAGATGAAGATGAAGGACTTACCCTGCTCCTTCAATCGCCGCACGATACTGAACAGGTGCTCGATCTCCGCATTGTTCAGCGCGGTGGTCGGCTCGTCCAGAATAAAGAGCTTCGCATTGGCGTGAAGTGCCTTTGCAATCTCCAGCAGCTGCTTTTTGCTGGTCTCCAGCTCGTCTACCAGGGCGTTGGGGTCGATATCCACGCCCAGGTCGCTCATCAGCTGGCGCGTCTGCTCCAGCATGGCCCGCTTATCCAGCGTGCCCAGCTTGGTCAGCAGTTCTTTGCGAAGAAAAATGTTCTCGTACACCTTCAGATCGTTAAACAGGTTCAACTCCTGGTGTACAAAGGCGATACCTGCCTGTTCTGTCCGCTTGACGGAAATGTCATGCATTTGCTCCCCGTCAAACTCGATCTCGCCCTCATCCCGCTGATGCACACCCGCCAGGATGTTCATCAATGTGGACTTACCGGCGCCGTTCTCTCCCAGCAGCGCGTGTACTTCCCCGCGCTCCACGGAAAAATCAACGTGCGAAAGCACTTCCACACCGGAGAATGATTTGGTGATATTGGTCATTTTCAGCAATTCCATGCCGCACGCCTCTCTTTGCTGTTTGATAAGATCCCTTCTACGAAGGGGGAGGTGCCCCGCGGGCGCCGAAGCGCCCGCGAAGCCCTCGGAAACGACTTTACTTACTTGGAGACAGCGTCACCGAAGCCCTGGAAGTCGTTGACGTTGGTAGCATCCACCACGGACACGGCGATGACGTGATCCTGGGTGACGGTACCGCCCTCGATGTGGGTGATCATGTCATCCACGGCAGCCTTGATCATCGCGGGATCGTAAGTAACGGAGAACAGATCGGCCAGCTTGGCAACCTCAGCGGTGTAATCCTTCTGATGGATGCCCTTCAGCACGGAGTAGATCTCGTTCAGACCGGAGGAGGTGCCCAGATGCACACCGGCGTTCAGGAAGGCATCCTTCTTCTCGGCGTCGATCTCGGAGCTCTTCAGCGCCTCCAGGATGCCCATGGCGATCTCGTCGTCGTGGGTGAAGATCCACTTGGTGGCGGTGATGTCCTCAACAGTGCTGGCATCCAGCCAGTTGATGAACAGCTCCTTGCCCTTGCTGCGGCTCCAGCCGGTGTAGTCGGTGGACTGGATGGCAGCGATCTGCTCCTCGGTCCAGCCATTCTCCTTCAGCACGCTGAAGAAGCCGTCGTTACGCATGGTGGGAACGGAAGAGTTGTCACCGGGCATGATGAGGACCTTGTCGCCAGCCTTCATGCCGTCGGCGATGAAGCGCTTGGCGGTCTCGGCGCCGATGCCGTTGTTATCGCCCTTGACGCAGGCAACAGCAGTGGAAGCAGCGGAGTCGATGATACGGTCGAACATCACATAGGGGATGCCGCTGGTGGCCAGCTTGGCCATGGTGTTCTCCAGGGTGTTGTCCTGAGGCAGAATGACCACATAGTCAGCGGTCTTGTTCTCGATCAGGTCCTCCACCTGCTGGATCTGGTTGGCGGCGTCGGAAGAGGTGATGACGGTGGCGGCATACTTGCCGGCGTCATTCAGCTCCTGCGCCTTCTCCTGCGCATAGGTCATCACAGCGCCGGTCCAGCCGTGGTCGGCATTGGGGACCAGGATCGCGATGCGATTACCCGTGGCAGCATCGTTGTCCTTGTTGGCATCATCGTCCTTCTTCTCGCCGCAGGCGACAAGAGACAGGGCCATGACCAGCGCAAGGATCAGTGCCAGTACTTTCTTCATGGTTGTTTCCTCCTAAAAATTTTTTATAGATACGGACAAAGTCCGCCTATAACGTGTTCTTACAGCTCCACCCAGGCAGAGTCCTTGGCTGCGGAGTCGATGACCGCGTGAATGAACTTCACGCCGTTGAGGCCGTCGGTGACGGTGGGATAGTCGAAAGAGCCGTCGTTGGCCGTACCGCCCGCCTTCACCGCCAGAATGGCGCTGATGATGTTCTTGTAGATGTTGGCAAAGGCGACGATCAGTCCCTCGGGATGGCCGGAGGGGATGCGGCTGTACGCGCCGGCCTTCTCGGTGATGTAACCGGTACCGCGGGACAGGGTCTCCGTGGGCTTGCCCTTGGGGGTGTACTTCAGATAATCGGGATAGTGCTGCTCCCACTCCAGTGCGCCCTCGCTGCCGTAGATGCGGATGGTCAGGCCGTTGAGCTTGCCCGCCGCGATCTGAGAGCACCAGTACGCGCCGTTGACACCGTTTTCGTACTCGACGAGCATATTGGCGTTCAGGTCCAGCTCCTTGCCGTAACGGTTCACGGTGGCGGCCAGACGCTTGATGTGCAGGCCGGTCAGGTAATGGACGGAGTTCTCGATGTGGGTGCCGATGTCGCCCACACAGTTGGAGATACCGGACACCGCCGGATCGGCGCGCCAGACGGACAGCTTAGTGGTGCCCTCGCCGGGGACGCCCAGCTCATCGATGAGCCACTCCTGGACATACTCCGCATTGACGGCGGCGATCTTGCCGATCTTGCCCTCGGCGATCATCTCGCGGGCCACCTTCATCATGGTGTAGCCGGAATAGGTATAGGTGACGCCGAAAACCAGGTTTTTCTCCTTGGCCAGGGCCACCAGCTCCTGCGCCTGTTCCACGGTAAAGCACAGAGGCTTTTCGCATACCACATGAATTCCGTGCTGCAGGAAGCACTTGGCCACGTCGTAGTGGGTGTTGTTCGGGGTCGTGATGCTGACGAAATCGATACCGTCGGGACGCCTGCTCTCCGCCTCGGCCATGGCCTCATAGCTGGGGTACACGCGGCTCATGTCCAGGGAGTAGGTCTCGCCGGTCTCACGGTTCTTCTCCGCATTGGTGGAGAAGCAGCCCGCCACCAGCTGTGCGCGGGGGTCAAAGGCGATGGCTTTGCGGTGCACCTCGCCGATAAAGGCGTTCATGTGGCCACCGACCATGCCGTAACGGATCTGAATACCCATATTGTCCTCCTTATCGCGTTTCAGTTGGCGATAGCGTCGTCAAACTTCACATCGGACTTCTTGAAGTCCACCTTCTTCACGAAAGCGGCCGCCTCGGTAGCGCCCTCGATACGGTCCATACCGCTGTCCTCCCATTCCACGGACAGAGGGCCGTCGTAACCGGCGGCGTTCAGCACGCGGATGATCTCCTCGAAGTTCACGTCACCATGACCCAGGGAGCGGAAGTTCCAGCCGCGGCGCAGGTCTCCGAAATCGATGTGGGAGCCCAGCAGACCGCTGCGGCCATCCAGAGTCACCGCCGCATCCTTCATATGGACGTGGTACACGCGGTCCATAAAGTCGCGCAGGAACAGATGGGGCGTCACGCCCTGCCACAGCAGGTGGCTGGGGTCGAAGTTCAGGCCGAACTCGGGGCGGTCGGCAAACTTCTTCAGCAGCTTCTCGGTGGAGTAGTAGTCGAAAGCGATCTCGCCGGGATGGACCTCCAGGGCGAACTTGATGCCGTTGGCCTTGAACTCATCCAGGATAGGGGACCACAGGCGCACGATCTCGTCGTAGCCGTTCTCGACCATCTCCTCGGTGGTCTGGGGGAAGGAATACAGCCACTTCCAGATGGGAGAGCCGGTGAAGCCCGTGACCACATAGCAGCCCAGCTTCTTGGCCACCACGGGGGCCTTCTTCATGGTGTCGATCGCCCAGGCGCGGATCTCCTCCGGCTTGTCGGCCAGCGCCGCGGGAGCAAAGTTGTTCAGCCGGGGATCGGGAGCGTCGCCCACACACTGGCCGATGATGTGGCAGGCCAGGGCCTTGCAGATCAGGTTGTTCTTCGCCAGGGTCTCCTTGATCCAGGCCACATAGCTGTCATCGCTGTACGCACGGTCAATGTCGATGCCGTTGCCCCAGCAGGCGACCTCCAGGCCGTCATAGCCCATCTTGGACGCCAGCGCACACAGTTCATCGAAGGGCAGGTCCGCCCACTGGCAGGTGCAAAGAGTTACCGGTCTGTTTCCCATGATACATTCCTCCTGTTAAAAAGTTAAATCATCATCGGCCTGTGCCGATCGGATCACAAACTTACTGCGAGTGCCGCACACGCACACGGTTGTGGGTATACACCACGCCGGCGGCGGGCCGCCGTCCGGTGTGGATATAGTCGAACAGCACACGCACCGCCTCGTCCCCCTGGGCGAAGGGCTCCTGGGTCACAGTGGCGGCAATGCGCCCTTCCTCCATATACCGCAGCACGGCCTCCGTCCCGTCCACCGCCAGCACGCGGATATTCTTTCCGCTTTCCAGGATGGCCCGCATACCGCCGTCGATACCGGCGGCGGCAAAACACACCATGTCCGGCGTGTGGTCCGCCAGATAGGCCCGCAGCACCTGATAGGAGACATCGTCATCGTCCTGATTTTCCAGCACGGCGTCCACCGTGATCTCCGGCGTGCCCTCCAGTGCGGTCCGCAGACCGCGCACGCGGTCCATATGGCCGCGGACATTGGTGCTGCCGATAACAGCCGCCACGCGGCCCCGGCCATTGAGCATGAGCTGCACCAGATCTCCGGTGATCATGCCGCTGTTATAGTAGTCGCAGCCGACAAAGGCCACACGGTCGACATCGATATCGGTGTTGACTGTGACCACCGGTATGGGCAGTGACTGCAGGTACTCCGCGACCTCGGGCACATCCAGCGGCATGACCGCCAGCGCGTCCACGCCCTCGGCCACCAGCCGGCGCATGGCCTGCAGCTGCGTGGCGGCGTCGTAACCCTTGATCTCGCGGATGGTAAGGGTGGTGCCGTAGCTGGAGAGTTTTCTGGCGCGGCTCTGTGCGCCGCGGAGCACCTCGTCAAAAAAAGGATTGCCGACGGAGGGTATGACCATGCCGATGTGGGTGCGCTGACGGGAGCGAATAAGCGCCTGGGCCAGCTGGTTGGGCTGGTAGCGCTCACGCTCGGCAATGTCCAATATACGCTTGGCCAGCTCGGGATTTACGTTGCCGCGGCCATTGAGTACCCGGTCGACGGTGCCGCGGCTGGTGCCCGCTTTTTCGGCGATCTGCTTGATGGTCACGTGTCCGCTTCTCCTCTCCGAAATTTGTATCGCCCTTGGCGATGTGTCATTTGTGCTCGAGCACGAATTGACTGTGCTCGAGCACAGTTTCAAAATACCATCTCTTTTGTGATCTGTCAACGGAAAAGGGCCGGCGTGGCTCTATTTCTGTAGAGTTGCCTAAACACGGCGAAAAACTTTTGTTGTTTTTCCCAGTAGACATTTCGGAATTCCCTGTTACCCGCAACGCTTTGTGCCAAACATTCCAAACCAACAAGGTGGCTGCCAAACAGCAAAAGGGGCCACCATACAGCGGTCCCTTTTATGCGGAAAAAGCCAAACGGCTCCCGGGTGCGTGCCCGGGAGCCGTTTGGTGCAAGGGGGAGGAAAAGGAGTAAAGGAAGAAAACAAGCTATTTGGTTCAGACCGGCAGGAACTGGCCGAAGCAGTCGGGCAGGACCTGACCGTCACGCATAGTGGTGCGGCCACGGAGGATGGTCTCGACCACCCGGCCCTGGAAGGACATACCGTCATAGGGGGACCATTTGGCTTTAGAGTACATCTTCTCCTGACGGAAGGTGTAGGCCGTGGACATATCCACAATGGCCAAGTCGGCATCGGCTCCGGGGCGAATAACGCCCTTGCGGGGATAGAGGCCGAAGGTACGGGCCGCATTGGCGGAGGTGATCGCCGCCACGCGGGGCAACGTCAGCAGGCCGCGGTGGACAGCGGTGAGCAGCACAGGAGAAAGACCCTCGATACCGCTGATTCCGGCGGGGGCATCCCAGAAGGAACGGTGCTTTTCCTCGCAGGTGTGGGGCGCGTGATCGGAGCAGACCCAGTCCAGGGTACCATCCGCAAGGCCCTGCCAGACTGCCTGGCGATCTGCGGCGGTACGGATGAGAGGGTAAGTCTTCATCACCGCACCGCAGCGGCGGGCGTCGCGGTCGGTGAAGGTCAGGTAATGGGTACAGGTCTCGGCGGTGACATCCACGCCGTCGGCCTTGGCGCGGCGGAGGTGCTCCACGCCGTCGCCTACGCCCACATGGAGGACGTGCAGGGGCATGGAGAGCTCCTTGGCCATGTCGATGGCGGTGTCGATAATGGAGGTCTCGCAGCTGACGGGGCGGGTACGCAGCAATGCGGCGTAGTCCTGCGCGCCGGCGGCAAGGGCCTCCCGCGTCAGGGCCCGAACAATGGAGAAATTCTCCGCATGGATGCCCAGGCGTTTGCCGGTGGCCTTCACGGCGCGGAACAGGCGGTAGATCTGGCCGTCGTCCGGGGGCGGGAGGACGTTGTCCATGCCCTCACGATAGTTGTAGATTAGGCTGTTGTCCCGGCGGTCCACCGCGTAGCCCCAGAAGAATTTGAAGGCCACGCAGCCGGCCTCCGCCAAAGCGGGCAGGCTGGCAAGATTGGCATCGCCCAAAGCCAGGCCCCAGACGCAGAAATCCGCATGGGCCTTGGGCTGGATGACCGAGACAAGATTGCGGAGAGACTCCGCCGAGTGGATGGTAGGGGTGCAGTTGGGCATTTCGAACACGGTGGTAATACCGGTGGCGGCAGCCGCCGCGGTGGAGGAACGGAAGTCCTCCTTCTCGCCGGTGGCCAGACGGCCGTCGCGGGAGTGAACGTGGGTCTCGATCAGGCCGGGCAGGATATAGCGGCCAGAAGCGTCGGTGGCTTCGCCGACGGTGCCGGGCAGGCGCTCGGACGTGACGGCGGCGACCCGGCCGTCACGAATGTAGATATCGGCACGCTGCATACCGTCATCGTTGACCACCGTACCGTTGTAGATGACTCTGTCCCAGTCCATAAATGCCTCCTCTGATATGTATACTGTATACACTTAGTCTTCAAGAGAAGCCCCCATGACAGGTCACGGGGGTCTCGTGCAGGCGGTACATACCCATCATACAGGCGGTACATACCCATCATACAGGCGGTACATTCCGTCATACAGACGGTACATACCCGCTATGCAGATGGTACATATCCGTCATGCGGGCGATACATATCCGCCATGCAGATGGTACATATCCGTCATGCAGATGGGGTCTGTGCATCAGTCCTCCCTGCCGTAGCGCTGGAGGGCTGCCTCGTGAACGTTAGCGGTATGGGCGGTGAGCACCCGACGGAGGCGATCCGCATCACGGGCCCGCAGGGACGCCACGATCTCCTCGTGCTCCGCCAACGCACGGCGGCGGCGTTCGTCATCGGACAGCACGCTCTCGCGGAAACGGGCGTGCTCCGGGTTCTGAAACGACGTGGTGGCGCTGTAGCTTTCGATCTGGTCCAGGAGCTTGATGAGCAGGGGCATATTGCTGCTCTGGGTCAACAGGCCGTTGAATTCGTCCAGGTGGCGGAAATACGCACCGACGTCATGCTTGTCCAGCGCCTCGGCGCAGCCGCGGTTGTCGGCCTCCATGGCGTCCAGCTGCGCGTCGGTGATGTTCCGCACCACTGCATCCACGCTGAGCAGCTGCAGGGCGGAACGGATGGTATAGACCTCGTCCACCTCGGCACGGGTCAGCCTGGGCCGGGCCACGGCGCCCTTACGGGGCTCGTAGACCACCAGCCCCTCACGCTCCAGCATACGGATGGCTTCGCGCACGGGGGTGCGGCTGACGCGGAAAATATCGGCGTATTTTGTTTCGACAATGCGCTCATCCGGCGCGATATCGCCGTTGATGATGGCGTTTTTCAGCTGGGTATATATCGTCTCGCGCTGGGGATTAGCGGGGTCCACCGGTGTGAAGGCTGTCATCTCTCTATGCCCCCTTCTTTTTGTACCGCAGCAGGCGGTTCTATACACACTATACCCGCTGCTGCGGGAAAAAGCAAGCAAAACCGGCAAATTCTGCTGATTTTCCCTCCCCTGCCGGGGCTTGGGCGCAGTGCAGTCTCTCTTATATGTGTATGGGATACTGTATACAAAGTACATGGTAACATATTCCTTTCCCTTTTGCAAGGGGTTTTCAGACGCGTGGAAAAAAAGAAAGCCCTTACGGGCTTTCTTTTTTATTTGCTCTTAGTGACGCTTTTTAGCGGTCCACGCCATACCGGTCACGGACAGCACTGCCGTCACCGCGTAGATGCCCACGCCCGCGTCAAAGGTCTTGGGAGAGCCCTTGGTGGTGGTAGAAGTGGTGGTATCGCTGGTGGAGGGGTAGTAGTAATAGGACTTGTTGCCAACGGAACCATCGCTGTTCTGCTGCTTGCCCGCTACCAGATACGCAGACACGTCAACTGCATTGCCCGCAGCATCCTTAAAGGTGCCGCCGGAGATGGCTGCAGTTCCCTTGTGATTCTCATCAAAATAATCCCGAATCATTTTCTGCGTATCCGACGAGCGTTCAAACGTACCGTTTTCGATTGTCAGCTCGCCTACGGCCGTGTTCTCCGCATATTTTGCCGTGAACAGCACCGCTTCCGCAGAGGACTGTGCTTTAAAAGAACCGCCGTTGATGGTTGTCTTATGCCAGTTCATAACAACGAACTGGGATGTATTAGAGAAATCACCGCCGTTGATGGTCAGCACACCCGCTCCATCGTTCTTGATTGCATTTAAGCCGCCGCTGAATGTGCCGCCATTGATGATCATGGTAGATGCACTCGTTCCCCCATTGCGGATCATGCTGGAAAAGTGGCCCACATTTGTCACGGTAACGCCTTCATTGATGGTCATCATAGCACCATTATCGCTCAAAATGGTATAAAAACTATTTCCCCCTGCATTCTCTTCATTGTTTTCAGGGTTTTCATTACTGCGGGTATACGTACCACCGTTCAGTGTTGCCGTACCGTTGTTCACGATAGCCGCGCGGGCATGGCTTACGTTATCCACGGTGCCGGTGCCGGTGATGGTCAGAGTACCCTTATTGGTGATGGTATGCTGGCCATCCGTATTGGTCAGCGTGTGGCCATTCAGATTCAGCGTGACATCCTTGCCCGCAGCGATAGTAATGCTGGCAGTGATGTTAGCGCCCAGCTTGATGGTGGTCACGCTGCTGTCATTCAAAGCCTGTTCCAATTTCTCTTTGCTACTCACCGTTGCTTCGCCGTCTGCCGCCCAGCTCACGCTGCACAGTCCCAGCGCCATGACCAGCGCCAGCACGGTTGCCAATACCTTTTTCATTGTTAACACTTCCCAATGGTTTTAATATTTCCGCAGCCCGCTTCGTTTTAAGCTTGTTAAAACGCCAAAGCAGGAGTACTCCTGCGGATAGTCAGATTATAGCACAGCTGCATAATTTGTCCAGCCCTTTTGTGTAAAATTCCGCATTTTCGTCGTCTGCGGAATTTGGACCGGGGGAGGGGCGCAGCCCCTCCCCCGGTTTCTCACGGCTCCCGCCGTATCTCCGTCCTCTCCCGGGGCGCGATGGGCCGCATCATGCAGAAATACCGGCTCTCGTCCGCCGCGTGGTCCTCCTGTCCCGTGTCCACGTCCTCCGGCGCCGTGGTGCTGTACGACAGTCCCGGCACCGTCCGTATGAACGCCCGGCAGTTTTCGAACACATACAGCATGGGGTACCCCTCCCCGTCAAAGCTCATCCGGTAGTGCAGCTGCATCCACCCCGGTATCCGCCGGTTGTCCCCCTTTTCAAAGAACAGCCTGTGCTTCAGCGCCGTCTCATAGATACTCTCGCCCCGGCTGGCGTCCCAGATGGCTGGGTCCGCCACCCCCCGTATGGTCCGTCCCCGCAGATACGGGTGCTCGTCCTCCATCCGCCGTATCTCCGCGAACTGCCGCTCCGGCGTCCACAGCACGCCCTCGTCCGGCGTTCCCGTGCAGCCGTACAGCTCCAATATCCGGTACACGCACCCGTCGAAGTCCACCGCCCACCAGCCGCAGGAAAACGGCTTGGCGTAACCGAAGTCGTAGCTTCTGTACACGTTCCACTCCCGTGGGATGTCAAAGGGCCGGATCACGTGCGTCCACCGCCGGTCCGCGTAGTGCGCCGGGTCGTCCGTGAACTCCTGGAACACCTGTCCCGCCAGCACGTCCCACCGTCCCTCCAGCCACGCCGCCCGCAGCTTCGGCGGCAGCGCCTCCAGCTGCCGTATATACTCCGGCTGCCGCGCCAGCAGCGCCCCGTTGTCCGTCACCCGCGCCGGTATGAACGCGTACTCGCCCCCGTTCTCCCCCGGCTCATACCGCCGGTCGATAAACAGCCGCTTGATATACCCATGCCCCGGCCCGCCCGGGTTGCACGTGTAGTAAATACGCTTGGGAAATCCGTTCACGCCGCGCACGCACGCCGCCAGCTTCCGCATCCACTGCTCCTTCAGCTGCGTGGCCTCGTCGAAAAAGATCACGTCGTACTCCGCGCCCTGATAGCGATCCGCGTCCCGGTCGCAGGCGCAGTATCCGAACTGCAATACGCTCCCGTTCCCGAACACGAACCGTCTCTCCTCCGCCCGGTATACGGCCGTACCCGCCAGCTCCAGCCGCAGCGTCTCCAAATGGTTTGCCTCGATCTCCGGCATGGTCCGCCGCACCAGCAGCATCCGTATCCCCGGATACCGCTGCGCCAGCAGCTTGGCCTTGCACCGCACCGCCCAGCTTTTCCCGCCGCCCCGTGCTCCGCCGAAAGCGACGTACTTCTTTTTGCACCGCAGAAATTCGTCCTGCTTTGCGTTCGGCGTCCCGATGTATATATCCCCCATGTTCTCTCCCCCTTATCTCTCTTCTCTCCGCGCTTACTCGCTCAGCGCCCGTACCTCCTCTCCCATCAGCACCTGCACCGTCTGCACCGCGGTCCCGCCGCCCAGCTCCTTCTCCAGCCCCGCCAGCGTCTGCAATATCCCCGCCAGCTCCTTCAGCTCCTTGGTGCACACCTCACCTTTTTCCGCCTCCTCGGCCGCCCGCTTCGCGCCCCGCATCAGCGCCCGCGTCATTTCCAGCAGGCACGCCCTGCTCTCCGCCCTGCGCCGTCTCTCGTTCCGGCACCCGCTGACCCAGTTCTCCTTCCGCGCGTGCCGCCCCACGGTCTGCACCGAAACGCCGTATTCCTTCGCCAGCTGCATATAGGTATATCCGCCCGCCTCGTACTTCTCCCGCAATTCCTCCCAGGGTGCCGCCGTCTTATGCATCCGCCTCACCTCCGACCACCTCATACGCCGCCAGTATCTGCGCCGCGAAATCCGCCAGGCAGCCCCTGCACACGTTCTCACCGCTGATCCGGTAGTATCGCTCTCCCCGCCGCAGCTCTCCGCCGCACAGGTCGCACTGTCCGCACACCGCGTCCGTCCCGTTCTTTCTGTACTTCATATCCGTACCCCCTTATCAAGATCGTCTATACCCCATCCCCGAAAAGCAAAAAAGTTGCCCGCAAACGGGCAACACCCCCCAAATTTTCCCCCAGCCTTTCCCTTAAGGGCACGCCCCCCTAAGCCTTCCCCTGGGGTTCGCGGTGTTGAATGACAGGCCGGTGGCCTGTCAGATCCGCGAACCGACCGACCCGCAGGGAGACAGGTTCCCCCGCAGGGGGCGGGTAAGGTGTAGCCGCGCAGCGGCGTAAAACGCCCCCGTCCCGCCCCGCACCGCCGCACAGAAAAAAGGGCCGGCTCCCGCCGGCCCTTTTTCTGTTCTCCTTTAGCCCGGAGGCCAGGTCATATCCCGCCCCGCCAGCACATGGAAGTGCAGGTGCTTCACGGTCTGTCCCGCCTGATCGCCGCAGTTGTTGACGATTCGGTAGCTCTCCACGCCCAGCTCCCTGCAGATCTTGGCGATGACCTCGAAGCAATGGGCCACCACACCGCTGTTGTCCGCCGTGATGGCATTGGCGCAGCAGATATGTGCCTTGGGCACCACCAAAAAGTGTACCGGTGCCTGCGGCTCGATATCATAAAAGGCATAGCATTGTTCGTCCTCGTACACCTTTTTGCTGGGGATCTCTCCGTCAATAATGGCGCAGAACAGGCAATCGTTCTTCATGGTCGCATCTCCTTTCACATATGTTTTTGTTGTTATTTTTCTCCCAATTCCCTTTTGTGTTCCTGCGCGCTCTTGAGCCCTTGAAGATGCAAGGCTTTGGAGCCGTTTGGAACACAAAGTCGAATTGGGACTTATTTTTTCATAATACAGCGCATTATTTCAACTTTTCCGCCACGAAATCGTCCACAGCCGCCAGCGCGTCGTCCACCTTCAGCAGATCGGTGCCGCCGCCCATGGCGCTGTCCGGCTTTCCGCCGCCCTTGCCGCCGCACACGGCGGACACGGTTTTAACCAGATCGCCAGCCTTCACGCCCCGCGCCACGGCCTCCTTGCCGCACACCGCCAGGAACGTGACCTTCTCGCCCACGATGCTGGCCAGCACGCCCACCACGCTGGGATCCTTGTCCCGCAGGAAGTCGCCCATCAGCCGCAGGGCGTTTGCGTCCAGACCCTGACGGGTGCCGGTGATGACGTGCAGCCCGTCCACGGTCTTGGCGGAGGCCAGAATCTGCTTAGCCTCGCCCATGGACGCCTCGCTCTTGAATTTCTCCAACGCCTGCCGCAGCGCCTTCATCTCGCTGGCCTGCTGCTCCAGACGCTCCATCAGCGTCTCCGGCGCGGACTTGAAGAATTGGGACGCCCGGTTCAGCAGCCCGCGGCTGCGGCGCATGTCCTCCATGGTGACCTTTCCGGTGGTGGCCTCGATGCGGCGCACACCGGAAGCCACACTGCTCTCGCTCTTGATGCGGAAGGGGCCGGCCTTAGCGGTGTTGTCCAGATGAGTGCCGCCGCACAGCTCCATGGAGAAATCACCCATGGTCACCACCCGCACGGTCTGACCATATTTTTCGCCGAAGGTAGCCACCGCGCCCCGGGCCTTAGCCTCGGCGATGGGCAGTTCTTCGGTGGTAATGAGCAGCCCGGACAGAATAGCGTCGTTGACCAGATCCTCCACCTCGTCCAGCTGCTGGGGCGTGATGCCCTCAAAGTGAGTAAAGTCGAAGCGCAGGCGATCCGGCTCCACCAGAGAGCCGGCCTGATGCACATGGTCGCCCAGCACCTTCACTAGCGCCGCGTCCAGCAGATGGGTGGCACTGTGGGCCCGGCGGATAGCGGCGCGGCGGTCGGTGTCGATGGACGCCGTCACGCTGTCGCCCACGGCCACGCTGCCGCTGAGCAGCTTGCCGTAGTGCATGAACTTGCCGCCCTTGTTCTTCTGCACATCGCTGACCACGAACTCCATGCCGTCGCCGGTGATCACGCCGTGGTCGGCCACCTGGCCGCCCATCTCGGCGTAGAAGGGGGTCTTGTCCAGCA
>ERZ857998.1054-NODE-1054-length-34315-cov-6.995155_pt1 | contig 34315 bp, 29 predicted proteins | sample MGYA00519954_ERZ857998 | MGnify/ENA primary metagenome ERZ857998 (study PRJEB31778, sample SAMEA3449424) | human gut metagenome | biome: human gut; feature: human-associated habitat; material: faeces | place: United Kingdom | collected 2010/2012 ...
GCAGATAGTCATCCAGTCGCAGGCTGTTGGCTTTTGCCGTTTCCATCAGCGAATAGATGATTGCACTCGCTTCCGCGCCCTGGGGCGTATCGGCAAAGAGCCATCCCTTCCGGCCAACGACAAAAGGGCGGATGGTGTTTTCTACCTGGTTGTTGCTGATTTCAATCTCGCCATGCTCAAGAAACGCACAGAGGTGTGCCTTCTGGTTTTACGCATAGGTAACAGCGTCCTTCAGTTTGCCTGTCGGACGGGGAATCGTATAAAGCCATGTCCAGTACGCTTAGAGAACCGGGGCCGACTTCTCCTTCCGCTGAATGAGCCGCTCTTATGCGGTCAACCCTTCAAACTGGCGTTCCAACTCAAACAGCCGGTTGCAGAACTCGTAGCCCTCCGCAGCCTTGCAGGTCTTTGCATCAGCGCCTTCGGGCATCGCTTCCAGCCACTTCCTGCGCATATGCGCCCAGCAGCCTGCGCGTTCTGCATCCTGAACCTTGTTGTAACCGCTGTATCCGTCTGTGATCAGGACGCCGCTGAAGCCCTCAAGGAAGGTCTTTGCCCATTTCCCGCTTCGGCTCTCCCGGTATTCGAAGCAGCGCAGCTGGATATCCGCCCGCTTGGCGGATGAATACACCCACATGCGCGATTCTGCGGTGTCGGGTCTGTCCTTCTCCTTGTGCACCTGCATCACCGTTTCGTCGGCGTGAATCGTGCTCTGGGTCAGCAGCTCGCTCCGGATTCGCTTCCAGAAGGGACGAAGATAGAGGTCAGCCACCTGAATGACCCAATTGGCCATGGTGCCGCGCTTGAGCTCCACACCCATGCGTTTCCACATCTGCTCCTGCCGGTACAGGGGCATGGCATCCACATACTTCTTCATCAACACATCGGTGACAACGGAAGCAGAAGCATAGCTGTGTGCCAGCAGGGGCGGTGGCATGACCGGCTTGAATACCTCGGAATACCCGGTCTCCTGTTCAAGCTGGCGGTCGGCATAAACCTTCCGGTAATGCTTGACAACCTTCGCTTTGGCGCGTTCCAGAACAAGCTCCGTACGGATATACTCCTGCCCGATGCAGACCAGTGCTTGTCCGTTGGCATTCGCCTTTTCTTCATCCGGCAGATCCACGATTCTCTCTTCCACAGGCAGCGTCGCACAGAGCTCTTCCAGCGTGCGCTTTTTCTTCCGGCTATGACCAGAGACACAGATTTCCTTCTCCGGATTCTGCGAAGGTTCCGGGTTGGACTTCTCTTCCGATTTCTCCGGCGTGTCGAACAGGCTGAGCTGCTGATTCCCGTCGTCAAGAACGTATGTCCGCTTCTCACTGCGCTGTCCGAATTGGGTGCGCTGAAGATTCAGGATGATCTGTCGGAGTCTCTCAATCTCCTCATCCTTTTGCCGGCTCTGTTCCCTGAGCGTATTCATGGCGCTTTGCAGCATGGCATTCTGCTGCCGGAGCTCCTCAAGAATCTGCACCAAAACCCTGGCCTGTTCCATGCTGCTTGCACCACCCTTCATGCCTGATTGATTCGACATGCAAGAGGCAAAATCCTTTTGGTTTTCTTCACTTTTTTCAGAGAATCATTGACTTTTTCAGCATACGGTTCCGGGCTTTCCCGCAACAAACGCTTTCTTCTGGGTAATGGACAGCCCCTCCATGAGCCAGCGGAATTCCTGCAATGTAAGCTTCTTCAGATCCTTTTCGCTTCGCGGCCACTGGAACCGTTTCTCCGTCAGGCGCTTGTACAGCAGGATATATCCCGTACCATCCCAATACAGTGCTTTGATGCGATCTGCCCGCCTTCCGCAGAACAGATACAGCGACGTCTCATCCATTTCCTGGCCGAATTGGGTTTGCACCAGTGCGGCCAGACCGTCTATCTGCTTGCGCATGTCCGTATAGCCGCAGGCAATGTAATAGTTCTGTACGCGGCTGAAATCAAGCATGGCCGAGTGCCTTCACAAACGCCGCGAGAATTCCAATATCCGTGTCCGACGGAAACTCGGCTTCCACGCCGTTCGCCCGAATCACGATTTCCCCGGAGAAAGACTGGGGAGATACGGTCTCAACCGCCAGCTTTTCCGGTTCTACTCTGACGAGCGCACCGCTTTTGTTCTCTGCTTCACAAAGAGCTTCTTCCCGGATGATTCTCAGCCAGTAATAGTAGCTGTTCTCATGGATTCCGTTTTGCAGGCACCATGCCCGCACGCTTTGACCGCTCTGCTGCCGCTCATGAATCAGCTGCCTCCACTCGATGATTCTTGCGGTTCGCTTTGCCTCTGGTATTGTCATGTGCTTCTCTCCATAGTTTTTCAAGTTTGCTTGATTTTCTGGATTCCAGTTTTTCAAGTTCTATGGATAAGTATCACACAATTAGAGGAATCTGTCAGGGCACGGGATTATTGAGCGGTTACGAAATGCTGTGCACAGATATGCTGGTACCCAAGGGACACTTGCTGCGGAAGATCGACGCAGCGGTGAATTTTGCGCGCATATACGAATTGGTAGAAGATTTATACTGCGAGGATAACGGACGGCCCAGCTGTGATCCGGTGGTTCTGTTTAAGCTGGTGCTGATCCAGCATCTGTTTGGCATCCGTTCTTTGCGGCAGACCATGCGGGATGCGGAAGTGAATGTGGCCTATCGATGGTTTCTGGGGTACGCCATGTCGCAGCAGCTGCCGCACTTTGCAACCATCAGCTACGCATTTCGGCATCGATTTACAGCCGAAGTAATCGAAGGGGTGTTCCGGTGGATACTGGAGGAAGTTGCCCGAGCAGGATGCCTGTCTGCGGAAGTCGTGTTTGTGGATGGAACGCATATCAAAGCGAATGCGAACCTGAAAAAGCAAGTGAAAAAGGCCATACCGGTGGCGGCGAAACGCTATCAGGAGCAACTGGATGAGGAAATCGAAGCGGATCGCGCAGCGCATGGAAAGAAACCGCTGAAGAAGGATGACAACGATGACGGGCCTTCTGCGCCAGGGAAGGAAAAAATAGTGGCAAAATCCACCACTGACCCGGAAAGCGGAGTATTCCACAAGGGAGAGCACAGGAAATGCTTTGCGTACGAGGCGCATACGGTATGCGACAGACGGGGCTATATATTGGAGACGGAAATTACGCCGGGTAACGTTCATGACAGCGTAGCATTCGATACGGTATTTGAGCGCCTGAAGGCACATTATCCGGAAGTACAAGTCGTTACAGCGGATGCAGGGTACAAAACGCCATGGATTTGCAAACAAATCTTCGATAGTGGAAAAATCCCATCGCTTCCCTACAAACGGCCGATGACGAAGAAAGGGAATCTGCCCTGGTATGCGTACGTATATGATGAATATTACGATTGTATCCTGTGCCCGCAAGACAAGGTTCTCAGTTATGCCACTACCAACCGTGAAGGATATCGGGAATATAAGAGCAAAAGCTATATTTGCCGGGATTGCCCAGAACTGGAGAAATGCACGCAAAACCGGCAGTACACGAAAACCGTAACCCGTCATATCTGGCAGGAATATCTGGAGCGGGCAGAAGATATACGGCATTCGCCGGTGGGCAAGGCAACCTACGCTCTGCGTTCGCAGACGATTGAGCGCGTTTTTGCGGACGCCAAAGAGAAACACGCAATGCGTTATACACCCTATCGAGGGCTGGCCGCGGTCACCGCATGGGTCAAGCTCAAGTTTGCTGCGATGAATCTCAAGAAACTCGCCCTCCACAAGTGGCGACCTTTTCTGCATTTTTACCTTTACCTACTACAAGAAGCCACTTTGCTACGATGCAAAGTGGCTTCTTTGACAGTCTGTGAAACCTTGTATCAAAGTTTCAGTCCTTATTTGCGGAATGACCGCGAAAACAATACAATTCGGGGCTTTCGTTTTTTAGTCGAGCTTTCGTTTGGAATTTGGTGCAGTTGGGTGCAAAGTGGGTGCAAAACTCGAAGAATTTGGTGCACCCACAGCTTTCGTTTTGCTGTTATCAGCGAAAGAACGATGGCCCGGGGCCGAAAGAAGAAATTTTCGGATTACATCCGTACGGAGGTTGCGAGGATTTACAGATTACTCCACAATGTAGGTACCCTGCGCAGGGTGCCTATTTTTCATTTTGGGTGCATTTTCATAGGGCTGACTTTCCTATGCCCATAACGGGTTTCATGGTAGTACGGCTACAATGACAAGAGCGCCGGAAGGTGGCATAATATATGTGCAGAGTAATTGATCTGGTGAAAACCGGAAAGAACATCGAGCGGCTTCTGGCTGAACGCGGACTGACAGCAAAGGACGTTCAGCAGCGCTTGGGCTTTGCAGAGCGGCGCCCGGTATATTTCTGGATTGCAGGCAAGAACCTTCCCTCAATCGATAACCTGTTCATTCTTACAGAAATGCTGCAAGTTCCGATTGATGAGATTCTCATCGCCAAGGATGAATACATACAGCAGAGAGGTGAAAATTCACATGAGTGAAATTGTTCATCAGCCCGGGAAATTGGATTTTCTGATCGTAACAAAAGATGTAAGCGTGACTGAATTCCGCAGAAAGCCATCCGCAGTGTGGGCCTATTTGAAAACGCCCGGGCATGTCATTTTCTTCACTCGCCGCGGCAAGCGAAACTGCGCGATCATGTCCATCGAGACCCATGCTTGCCTGAGCGGTGATTACGAAAAGACCATGCGTGAAATTGAAGAAGCTGCGGCTGCATGGCGCGAGGAGCAGAAGGCTCTGAGGAGGGCCAGAAGGGAGGCCAAGAGTGGTACCGGAAAAGATTGCTCAAATGCTGACGGCGCTAAAGACGCCTGACTTTTTCATCAGGGACAATAGAACCGCAACTGAAAGCATCCATGATATCCTCCGTGATTATCTTGCACGCGCTACCGATACCATGACCGTTGAGGTCGATGCAGAACTGCTTATGGTGAAAATGTATGAACTACTATATTGCTGATCTTCATCTGGGTCATGCCAATGCAATCCGCTTTGACAATCGACCATTTGCTGATGTTGATGAAATGAATGAATCACTTATCCGCAGCTGGAACAGCATGGTTACCAAGCAGGATACGGTCTATGTACTGGGCGATTTCATTTAGGCAAAGGAGTCACAGTGGCCAGCCTTTCTTGAAAGGCTCAACGGCGGAAAAGTTCTGATTCGCGGCAATCATGATCCCAGAGAATTCAGTCAGACCACCAAACGGTATTTTCAGGATATCGCACCTATAAAGGAAATCACCGACAGCGGCAAGCATGTAATTATGTGCCATTACCTCATCCCTTTTCATAGGGCTGATTATGATGAAAACTGCTATATGCTTCATGGGCATGTTCATAATACCCGTGAAAATACTTTCCTTCTTCGATGGCGCGAAGAGATTCGCAATGCCTGCACGGAAAGACATCATGTCCGCGGGCAGTTCATCAACGTCGGCTGTATGATGCCTTGGATGGACTATCAGCCAAGAACATTGGCAGAAATCATCGAACGGGAGGAGGCTGCTTCTCATGCATTGAGGCTCTGGAACAAACAGGGCCGGATTTCTAATCTTCTTCATCCTATCTCTCATCTGCCTGATAGATATATGGCAGCGAGTTTCTTCCCGGCTGATGTGTCCCAAATATGTGCTGAAATATGGCATGAGCATCCTTCCAAGATTGGAGTTGTCAGCCAGTCATCTTTAAAATCACTCCGCCCACGTCTCGACCGCATACATGCCGTCATCCATTACCAGCAATCCCTGGTAAAATTCAAATCTCGCCAGAAAAGCGCCTTCGGGCGAATGAAGCGTGTACACCTCCGTATTTCCCGTCACACACAGGGCGTTGCGCTTGCCTGTCACCACAAGCCCGGACAACCACTCTATCTTTTCCCCAGTTTCCTCTTCGTCAATCTCAATGTCGATGTATCCAGCCTCGCAATCCAAACGGCTTGCGGTGAGCGTCGCGCCCTCAAACACGCCTTCATCAACCCCCAGAAACTCGGCCAGCGGAGTACGGCGGATGTTCAAGGGCTTGATCGGGCAATCAAACTCTGCTTCCAAATCGTAACCCATGACCTCTGTAAAGCAAGCTATGTAAAGCGCATAGGCGTTAGGCTCCAGATTCTCCACCACCCGGTTGCCTGTGATTGCCAACGGGATGATCTCCACAATGCCATCCGAGCCATAGCGCACGGCGCTGTATGTATCCAGGCCGTAGTCGCGTATCCCAAAGGCTTGATCCTCCATCTGTGGCTCGGCCGCAGCGGCAATCAGGCTTTCCAGTTCAAGAACGCGGTTCACATCAAGCCGCCTGACAAGAGTCACGTTCTGGCACTCCGCCAGAAATGCCAGCCGTTCTTCATCGGTATCCGGCAGCGGGTCGTCGCTTTGATATTGCCACACGCACCCCTCCTCATCTAGCAAGACAGCTTCAGAACAAACGCCTGATCTGTCTTGCTGGTAGCAGCGCATGAGCAAAATGCGCGCGTCCTCCGCCTCACAGTTCGCTGGCGCAGCGAATATCAGTATCAGGGCTGCTATCAGTATTAGCGCCGTCCATGTCCGCTTTTTCTTCATGGATGATTCCTCCTGTAAAATGCTGTCATCGGTCGGGATTCCGGCTCTCGCCGGCCTCCTGCTCATTCAGGGGCACAATCATATTTTCTATCGCCACGCACAGCTTCGGATGGTGAATGACAAAGTGAATGGTGGGTTTTCTACACTTGGATATGCTTACCCACTTTCCTTCACTGATGAATATCTGAATATTCCGGAATGCGCCACGACCATTTTCCCGGGCGGTATAGCCGGGGTGCGACTGCGCGAAGGCGCGTGTGAGGCGCAGGTGTTCCCAATAGTCTGCTTCGTCGTAGTGAACCGGCATCCCGGCAAACACCTCAGACATCGCGACCGACACGCTCTCCTGCCCAAACTCTTTCTGCGTCAGGACGGGGAATTCTTCCTCGTAGCTTCCGTTGTCGAGCATTGCCGCCACAAAACCTTTCATCTGCGCGCAGGCCTCCAGCATACGCCGCCCATCGCTGTCAGGAACGCCGTTTTTCTCCAGCAATCGCGATAGACATTCCTCCGAAAGCGTGTGGGTCGGAAGGGTGGTCAGGAGACTTCGGCGCTTCCCCGGCTTAAGCGCCTCCGCAGCAAGGAATGAGCCATAGACGTTTTCCGCCGTCCCGCAGTAGATATCCATCAGTGGCTGCGCCTTTTTCAGAATGGCTTCGGCGCGCCGTCTGTAATATGCCAGATCGCTGCCGGATTTGGAAAACAGGTAGCGGCCATGAGCAAAATTCCCGGAGATGCATTCGCCCTCAACCGCCACCGCGCCGGAACAGAACAGCAGATGCCCGTAAACGGCGTTCTGTCTGCCGGGGAGATACCACGGCATAATCTGTCCCGTCATGTACAGCGGAATCCAGCTTTCCAGCCCCAGCATCATTTCGCCAAAGGGGCGGTTGAGGTCATGCACCATATCCAGGCGCAGTCCCTTTTTGAGGATTGCCGCCAGTCCGAGCATCCATTTTTTGGAGAATTCCATATCCTGCGCCAGTTCCTCAATTGGCATATCGCTGCAGATAAATACCGGCTCACGCGACCGGGAAAGCGCCGTGGCCTTGAGAAAATCCAGCGTGGCCTGACGGAAGTTCTCCAGCCCATAGCATGTCCTGGTCGTAGGAAGCTGGAAGGGAACGGTAGGCACCTTCAATTCGTCAAAGCGGATAGCGCGAATATAGTCGTTCAGGTCAAAATTGTCCAGCTTTTCCAAAAAGGAAATAATCGGGTTTTTCTGGCTGGCCGCACCGCTCAGCAGCCACTTTGCCACCTCGCAGGCGCAAGCGCCGTCTTCGCTGAGCGCACCTTGCTGCACACCCATCAGATGCGCAAGCGCAGCGCGTTCAGACGGCTCTGCGCACCGGCGGGCCGCAAAATTACCCACACCTTGCGCAAACGCGGCGGAATTCGCGGGCGTGCGCTGTCCCGTGCGGATACGGGACAGATAGGAGGGGTCGAAATTCAGCGCCCGCGCCATATCGCTGGAACGCAGGTTAAGCACATTGATGAGCAGATCGAAATTCACTGCGAGCCGGTTTCCCTCTTTTTCGTCATATCTCAGTGATTTTTGCAGGGCCGAAAGCAGCTCCGGCTGTGTAAATCCGTCCATTCCTTTACGCTGCGCAAGGCGAGCCAACCCCTTGGAGAGATTGAGAAGCGGTTCGCCATCCGGCGCGGGCGTACGCTCCCCGCTTCGGTAGCGGCTGATAACCGCCGTGGACAAGCCGCTGGCGTCGGCCAGATCCTTTGCGGTAATGCCTATTTGATGGATATAACCGTTAAGAGCCTCTTCGAATCGCATGACCTCTTTTATCTCCTTTTCTCATGGCCGGACGCCGTTTTTCCTGCCCTGATTATACCATGAAAAGGAGGCCCTTTCAAATCCGTTCCTTTCGATGGCAAAGCCTGCGTTTCCTGCGCAGCGGTCCAGCGCTTCATCATTCCGTTCTTTTTTTGATGCCTTCCCTCGTCCTGTCGATGGCATCCTGCGCATTTTTCAAGTCCTCTAACTTTTCAAGTTCCTCCGTGCTTAGTGCTTCCACCGTATACATGCCGTCTGGCCGCGCCAGCAGACTGTCGCTGAACACAAATTCTGCCTCCGCCCCCTCCGGCGTGACCAGCAGGTACGTTGTTTCGCCGCCTTCAGGTTTCAGGGCGCTGCGCTTGCCTGTAACCGCGAGGCTTTGAAGCCATGCCAGCTTTTCCTCCGCCTCCGTGCCCTCGAGCGTCCGTTCCGTGCCGTTTTCCCGCACCGCCACCGTCGCGTCTTCAAAAATATTCTTTTCAACGCCGCAGAAATCCGTCAGAGACATGCGCTCAAACGGCGTGGGCTGATACAGAAATTCATATTCGTCGCTGTCCAGATCATTGCCCAGCACTTCCGTAAACAGGGCCAGATAAACCGCGCGGGCGTTGATATCTGTATTTTCATAGGTCCAGTCTCCCCACTTCGCCAGGCAGATGATTTCCGCCTCTCCACCGTCTCCGTAACGGATGGCGCTGTATGTGTCAAGACCGTAATCCAATATATGTCCCGGACCACGTTTCACTTCTTCAGGCTGTATGGCAGCGATCAGGCTCCGGATTTCCTCCACCCTGCGTTTGTCCAACTGCCCCACGTGCTCCACGTCTTCAGTTTTACCCAGCAGTTCCAGCCGTTCGGCGTCTTCTCTGGGCAGCCCCATTTCGTTTTCGTAGTGCCAAATTCCGCCCTCTTCATCCAGGAACGCCGCATCTGCGTAAACGCCCCATCCCACCTGCTGATAGCAGGCCATCAGGATGATCTGCGGCCGCTCTCCTCCCTCGGCCAGCGCCGGCGCCGCCAGCGGCAGGCACGCTGCCAGCAAAAACAGCATAATCCTTTTCAGCATATTCTGTTTTCCTCCTGTTATGGTATGTCAGCATCATCCAGAAGCCATCCGGGAGCGCGCCCCATAGTCAAGGCGATAGAGGGAAAATGCAAGGATAATCCATTCCTTTATGGGCTTATATTCCTGCGCACGTCTCCACTGCGCTTTTCCGCTCATATATAAGCCGGCAGCCCATTCCCTCATATATGCCAGCCAATGCGCGCGATCATTTATCCGGTTTTCTGCGGCCCTTTCCAAGTCCGGAAAGTCCTTCAACAATATAAACCAGCCCCATCACCGCCGGCGCCACGCCCAGCGTAAACAGCCCGGCGCCCATCACCAGTGACGGTATGTGGGGCGACGGATACCCTATCTCCGAAGCCAGCAGATATCCGCCCCCGCCCAGGCAGGCCGCCCCAAGGATCAGCCAAAGCAGGGCAAAGAGCAGGAAAAATGCCGGATGCATGTTGATATAACAGTTTACCATCCACGCCGTATGAGGGCTGTATCCCCCTTCCGGAGGGCCCCCTGTATTCAGCGCGGCCACGATTTCAGCGGCAGTCCGGGCATACGGTTTCATGAACGCCCCTATCAGCATCCACATAGCCGCGCCGCAGACTGCCATGCCCAGAGCCGCCGGGGCGCGCGTCTCTCCGCGCAGCAGCCACCATATCCCCATCCCTACGCATACAATCGTCAAAAGTGCCAGCAGCCACCGGAAAAGCCGCATCACGACAAAGCATATTCTCGTCTGGCGCAGGGCATATTCCTGATTTTCGCGCCATGTATCTTCCATTCTATCCACTCCCCCTTTCTTATCGCTTCCTGACTGCCCAGGCGCTCCTGGCGTATACGACGCCCGCCGCCCCTAACGGCGCCCCGATGAGCGCAAAAAGGACGCTCAGAGGGACAAACAGCCAGAAAAACTCCCTGAAATCCACATCTATCAGAACAAAAGCGATGCCCAAAACCCCCATTCCGGCGAATGCGACCGCGCAAAAGAGCAGAAAGCCTGCGATAACCGCCAGTTTTCCACAGATCGCGCCCAGCATAGGCTCGCGCAGCTTCTGTGTGTCCGGCGTATACTCCGGCGGAAAACTTCCGCTTTCTCCACGACGCACCGCAGCCACCGCCGCTTCCACTTCCGCATACGCGCTGACATAGCTCCCGTTGAATTTAGGCTTACAGAGTTTGATTTCTTTGTATATCAGTACAACGCCAAACAGCACAACGATGAGATTCCTCTCAATCAGCCCCACGGCCAACATGATGGCCGCCACCAGTGCGGCGATAATGCCCAGTATCCGATAGCCCCACCGAAACATAGCCGCCGACACCCTGAAGTGATTCAGGATGACCTCCTCGCGCTCCAGCCACGCATTGCGCAGGCTTTCCATCTGCTCCCGTTCCCTGTCGGCTGATAAATCCCAGGCCATATTTGCCCTCCTTCCCTGAAAGCTCGTATGCGCCCTCAGCCTGCGTAGCGTATTCCCTCAAACAACGCCTGCTCGCCAACGCCGCCGATAATATAGCCCCAGCCCGCGGTTTCATCGGGCGCTATGGTCAAATAACCCCTGCGGCCGTCCTGCACGGTGAACCATGCCCGGGAAACGCCGTCTGTGGCGGTGATCAGTATCTTTATTTCCGCCGCCAGTTCCCCCCGGGATTCCTTCCCGGTCAAATCCACATAGGTAACCGGCACTGCCGTTTTCGCCGTCAAAGCCTGCTGCGCCCAAGTTTCCTCGCTTTGCAGGTCGTATTCAAAGTGCCACAGCCCGTCTCCGACCGTGACCAGCTTCCCGTCCTCTACCGTCAGGCGGCGAATGCCCATGTGGGTTCCCAGCGCGTCCACATATCCGGCCATGGTCATTCCTTCCGCGTCCATGCCCGTAATCCGGCCCTGCGCGTATTCCGCGCCTTCAAACGGCAGCGGCTTGAGCTCTCCCGCCTCATACGTCAGGCACCATGTTACGTCGTCGTCAGACATGGGATCGCCGCTCACGCAGATCTCCTTGACACCGTTCCTGTCCAGGTCGGCAATCCACACCTGCGCCTGCGAGCAGTCCATGCTCCATTCCGCCTGCGTCCCATCTTCTTCAGCCACAGTCATCTTCACGCCCGCGCCGTCCTCTGTCTGCGTCCACTGGATCGCTTCCGTGCCGCGGTTCCTATCAAGGTTCATATCCAATATCTCGTCCGCCGGCAGCTCCAGCGCGGAGAATCCGTTCTCCGTCGGGCTTTCTGCCGCCGCCATAGCACCAACCAGCATGCATACCGCGCAGCACAGCGCCAGCCATCCTTTCATGATCTTTATGCCTCCGATTTTCTCCATCTTTTACAGGCAGGAGGGCAGCGATTGCCGCCCTCCCCGCTTCTTATTCCGCCGTCTGCCGAACCGGCATCGCCTCCAGGCAGCCCGACAGCGCCGTTGTGAACCGTTCGATCAGTGCGCTCAACTGTTCCTCCGAAAGGGATTCCAGCGCCACATCCGTGCCGCCGAGCTGCAGAGGCTCGGCCTCATGCAGTTCAAAGCTCAGCCCCGTCAGCTCAGGCATATCCTCCGTTCCAATCATAAGCCTGCCCCTGCCCTGCAGTCCGTCCGGGCCGGGCTCCACGCCCGCTTCCAGCGTAAAGGCGTAGGTATCCGCGCTCTGCGCCGCGTCCGGACACAGCGTGCCTTCCAGTGTAAACGCCTCTCCGCCGTCGGGGGTCATAAACGCATTCATCTCATGTTCGTATTCCATTACGATTTCCGGATTGCCGACGCCTATGTAGACCTCGCCTCCATAGCCCGGCAGGCCTTCCTCCGTGGTGGTGGGTCTCTTGAGCGCTCTTATCCGCAGCAGCCCCGTGTCCGTCTCGCCCTCGCTGACGGTCAGCTGCACACCCCAGCCCGTCAGCGCAGTGTCCGGAATGCTTAAGATGCCCACAATCAGCTGCATGCCGTCGCCCAGGCTTCCGTCCACGAGCGTCTGCGAATAGCCAAGGTCGAAGAAATACGGGGTGTTTTCCTCTGCATAGGGCTCAAAGCTCAGATACCATTCATCGGTCGCGCCGTCCTCCTGCGTATTGGTAACAATGACGTACCACGGCTCGGCAGCCGCATCATAATTCGTCCCGGCGCCCAGTACGAAATGGCCTTCGGACTGCGCAAGCGACCCGGCTGCGCCACGCATCATTTCCACAATCGCGGCAGATCCCAGCCCCTGAGAGGCGAGCATCACGTCCAGCACCGGAGCCAGTTGCCCGTCGCCTTCCAGCTGGTCGGCCAGCCGTGTGAGCAGTTCTGCCGCCTGCGCATGTGTACAGGTAATGTAGATCTCGTAGGCCACGGCGGGAAAGCCGTATTCCTCGGGCACGTCGTAGAATTCCTTCACGGACAGTTCCTGCATAAATTCGTCAACGATCGCGACATACGGCTCCATCAGCGGTTCCAGCGTGCCGAGCAATCCGGCCGTCATTTCCTCCAGATTCATTCCCAGCAGCGTCTCCCAGTTCATCGTATAGCGTTCATCCGGCAGAAGATCGCTCGCTATAGCCAAACCCTGCGCGTCCGCATCCAGCGCGATGTCAAAGCCCACGTTTTCCTGGCTTTCCCGCAGGCCCAGTTCCAGACGCGCACCCTGGCTGAAGGCCACGCCCAGCCGCAGGACGAGATCCGGCATCTCCGCTTCAAGGGGGATACCCTCGCCGCGTACCTCCGCCACAATCATTGTACCGTGTTCCTGCCCAAACGCCTGAGCCAGCAGCCCGGACGCAATATCGCCCGGCTCGTAAACATGGGAGACCAACTGCCCGCCACCATTATCCCCTGTGGATTCCACGGCTTCCTGCTCTGCCAGAGCGCCGGGAAAGCAAAACACCGTTGCCAGCAGCAAGGCCAGCAGCATCGTCCATTTTTTCATCATTTTTCTCCTGCATGATCCGTCTACTTATTGGTAATTGTTAAAAAACGTCCCAGCGCAGCAGTATGCACTGCGCTCCCCCCGTCGGCCAGCCCCAGAACCGCCACCGCGTCTCGCCGTTATGGCGGTTCGTCACCCGCGTCATCGCTGCGTTGATGCCGTCTATAGGCAGTTCCTCACCATAGCCAAGGAGCAGTACCCATATATCCCGCTCGCCGTCATATACGCGCTTATTGTAGCAGTACTGCGCCATCGCGTCCAGGTCGTCGAATGTCGCGCCAAATCCGGGAATTCCCGCGTGAAAGAAGTAACTGCCGCCCGAACCGTCCGCGATATCCGCGGTTTCCCAGACGGGATCCCAGGAAAGAGCACCCGCGCAACGGTCGCGGCCTGCGTTAAACAGCGTGTAAACGCCGGTTTCCGGCGCGACCAGGTCGCCTGCAATATCCGCTGTGGAGACGTCCACAACATACCATTGCCCGCCTAGTTCCACCGTGTTCCACGCATGCAGAACCCCGGCGTTGTATCCATTTTGGAATCCCACCTCAAATCCCGCCATGCCCGCCAGCAGGTAGAAAGCGTCGGAATAGCCCTGGCAGTTGGCCCAGCCATGGGTCAGCGCGAAGGCGGCGCTGACGCCGGGGGCGTCCTCGCCCGGCTCCTTTTCAAGCATCTCATTGAACGTCAACTGGGCGCACAATTCGTCAAAGATCGCCCGCTCCAGTTCAAGCGAGGAGGAGTACCGCGCCTGTAAGCGCTCTACAATGGCTTCCGCCTCATCCAGTGCCGACCGTTCCTGATGCGAAAGCGCGCTTTCGTCGCCGGTTCTCCATGCGTCCAGCATCCTTACGCCCGCCCGGTATACCGGCGTGATTACAACCTTCACGCTGTTCCTGTCATAGTCGATGGAGGCGTACAGGCGGCTCATCAGCGGCGCCATCTGCAAAAACTCCTGACGCAGATCAGACTTCTGCATGGTCAAAGCCTCCGGCTCCGACAGTGTAAAGCGAATTTCCTTCGCCCTGTCCTGCGTGCAGCTGCGCAGATACTCCGCCGTTTCCCACCATGTGTCAAAGGACGGCGCGCGCTCGCCCATGGCCGGTATGGCCACGGCCAGCAGGCAGACCGTAAGTATCCAGAAAACAAGCCTGCGCCTGAACATCGGAATCCCTCCTTTGCGCCGCGCGCCTCCCGCCGGGTCGGTGAGAGGCGCGCGTTCAGCCGTATCGTTATCCGTTCACGGTAAAGCTGCTCAGAATCGTGGCCGCGTCCGCGTCCGAAACGTTCGTCAGCGTAATCGTATAGAACACGTTGTTGACGATGTAATAGTACTGCATCGTGGGATAAACCGCGTCATAGGTGCCCGTATAATACGTTCTTCCGGAAAACTCCACCGGGCCCGCCATATCGTAATTGGTTATGCCCATGCTGGCATAGGCGGCGGCGTAGTCCGCCTCCAGCGTCGGGAGCGTATCCATGGTAATGCCCTGCGCGCTCTCCTGCGCCACGTTCATGTTGGCATTAAGATCCGCCGAGTAATACAGCAGAATGCCCATCGACTGGGTATACTGCAACTGCTGGCTGAGCCCGGCAGCGTCCACAGCCGCCTGACCGTTGGTCTGTATCAGCTGCTGAAGCGTGGCTTCGTTCAATTCCATCCAGCCCTGCGGAACCTGCAGGGTAAAGCCGTTTCCAGTTACGGTCTGCCCGCCCACAGCGGGGGGCATGATCGAGGGCAGAGCCGCGCCGCCCTGACGCGCCATAAACAGCGTTATGCCGTCTACATCGACGCTGATCGTGCCGTCCGCCTGCATGACAAACGTCCAGGTGTATCCATCCTGCTCCGTCACGGTGGCGGTGGAGCCGTTCTGCACCCAGGTGCAGGCGAGCGATTCCTCGCCGTCCCAGATTGTGCCGCTTCCGCCGGCGTTGAAGGTCGCGGTCATCTGCACACCCATGGCCGCTGGGTCAATGGTCTGGCCGTTTGCGGAAGCCTGCGTCAGCACCCACTGGCCCTCAAAACTGCCCGTGGCGGGAGCCGTGCCGCCCGTGGAGGGCAGCAGGCCGTCCGGCAGCAGCCCTCCGCCGGGCGCGTTCGTCGCCTGCGGCGCGGCTGCGGTCTGCGTAAAGTACATGGCCACGCCGTCCGCCATGGCCAGCAGCGTGCCGTCCGACTGGAGCGTGAACGTCGAAACCTCTCCGGTGAGCTGGCTGGTGATCGTGACCGTGTTGCCGGCCTGCGTCCACGTCCCGTTCTCTTCCATAGGAGCACCGTTGATGGTTTGTCTGGCAAAAGCCGTACCGTCGGGGTTAAGGACAATCGTCATGCTGAGGCCATAGGCTTCCGGCGACATGACCACGCCGCTTGCGACTGTCTTCGTCATCGTCCATTCACCCGCCAAGCTCGCCGTCTGGGCGAATGCCGGCGCGGCGAGCAATAGCGCCGCCAACAGTACCGCCAACAATTTCTTCATGATATCCTCTCCTTTTTTCTCAATCTGATTTCAGAGCGCGCCCGCGCCCGAAATGCTTTTGTCATTCTCCCGCTCAGGCAAGCCCACGGATGCCGAGCGTCTGCGCAAGGTCGCAGTCGATCACATATACGCCGTCTCCGGAGAGATACTCCCGCCATTCGTCCGCCGTCAGGAAGCGGGCAAAGGCCATCGTTTCCTCCTCGGTCGCGTTATAGGGCAGCATGGTCGTCTCCAGCAGGTAGTACGTGCCGCTGTTTTCCCAGGTTTCCAGCGCCACCTGCGCGTGTCCCGGGGTGATGATGATCATGGCGTGCATCTGCGCCGACTGCAGGGCGGACGCCATCAGAAGCGCGGTTTCAATGCAGATGCCCGACCGGCTCTGGATCACCGCATCGGGGGTCAGCACGCGCTGCGAGCCGCCAAAGGAATACGGTCCCATGTTATAGCGCACGCCAATATCGCTGATCGCACCTTGTATGGCCATGGCCTGCAGTACGGTGGTAGATGGCTCGTCGGTACCGTCCGGATAGGCGAGCTGATAGCCGGGCAGGGAACTGTAACCCGCGCCAGCGTTGGTTTCCAGCCAGTAGATGGCCTCGCGCCGCAGCGCCAAAACCTCCTCCGCGTCGGGCCGGAGCCACGCCAGCAGGTTGTACGGTTCGATCACGCCGAACTCGCTGTTCAGCATCGTAAAATCGTATATGCTGTGCAACGTGATCGTTTTGCTCTCCGCGACCAGCAGTTCGCCGGTATCCATTTGGGTCACGCGCAGCGTGATCTGCGTCTCGCGTCCGCTTCCCAGGCTGGTCAGGCCGCTCATGGCCGGGGGCTTGATCATCAGATAGGTGATCTCCGGCCCCACGTTCACCGTCCGCTGGTATTTTTGCGAAAAGCCCTCGATCTCCACCTCGACCAGCAGCCGGGTTTTCCCCGCATCCGTGCTCAGCGCCAGGTTCACCGCCGAATCCATGGAGGGATACAGGTTAGGATAGATTTCTTCGGCCATCGAGTAATCCACCCATATCTGCTGCTCGCCGGTATCATCCTCCAGCGTCAGCATGTTGGCCAGGTTGACAAACTGCTGCTCTATGACGGCGTACATCAGTATTTCATAGCGCAGCATCAGGTAAGGCTGGCGCATAAGAAGCTGCGTTGCGGAAAAATCCATCAGCGCGTCGTCCAGCAGCGCCGCCTTGTAATCAGCATACAGCTTTTCCTGGAAGGCGTCGATCTGACGGATATACAAGGGCCATGTCTGCGTCACGGCCGGCGGGCATGCCAGAGCCTGATAATTCTCCTTGACATCGCCCATGGCGATATACATGGCGTTGAGGGAATCGGCTTCCGAGGCGTACATTCCCTGCGCGGCCTTTTGCTGATACGCCCCGAGCGGGTCGCTGGAATCGTAGTACCCGATATAAAAGGCCAGCAGGCTTTCCGCGATGCGGCAGGCCTCCAGCGCGTTCTCATACTGAAAGGCGCCTTCTCCGCCAGAAACCATTCCCTTCATGCCCTCCAGTGCGCTCCGGCAGGCGGAAACCTTTTCCAGCTTCTCCCTGCACAGCGCCGCGTACGCCTGCATTTCGGCGGCGTAAGCCGTATCGGCATTGTTCACGGACGCCTGATAACTCCGGGCAAACGCTGCCGTGGCCTGCGCGATCTCCATGCAGTCCTGATAAAGCGCCGCCATCCATTCGGAAAGTGCTCCGCCCTCCGGTACTTTTTCCTGAGCGCCCTCCGCAACGGGCGAAAACGTTTGCGAGGCCAGCACCAGCCCGGACAGCACCGCGTCGGCCTCCGCCGGGATATATGCCGCGCCGTAAAGTATGCTGTAGCCCTCCCGCTGTTCCCACAGATAAGCGCCCTCTATGATCTGGCCGCTTTGCGCGTCGGTATAGGCATACATCATGGTGTCCATGGGGATGCCCCGCATATCCATAGGCTGGCTCTGCGTGCCGGGATCGTACACCATGCTCCCGCCCATGGCGGCGCGCAGCGCTTCGCCCGTCTGGGCAAAGAAGTCCTCTTTGTTCACATCGCCCTCCTCCGCCCATGTCAGGCGGAAATTAGAGGCGGTTTCCCCGGGATAGACCCATATATAGCCATCCCTTTCCGTAACGCTGTAGCCAGCGTCCACCTGAAAAGAGAGCCTCAGCGCTTCGCTTGTATAGGTGGTATACGCCTGTTCCGCCGCCGCCGGAAATGCGGACAGCAGCATAACCGCCGCAAAAAGAGCAGCCATTCTCCTGCAGTGCTTGCGTTTCATCCACGCACGCTCCTCTCTAAAACATAAGCTTACTTATATTATATTTCAGCGATGCATGGCAGTAAATATTGTTGACGTATTTGTCAATGACAAGTACAAGCAGCGTACTTTGAGCCCGCAAACAAATATGTATGATACAAAAAATACATGTCGCGCAGGGATGCTGAAAAACGGAAAAGAAAAAGGTGTTGTTTGTCACGCTCTGCATAATGGTTGCGGAGATAGTTTTGCCGGTACACGGCACACTCTCCGTAAGCGTCAAATAAACCGCCGTGAGATGTAGCAAGGCATTTCGAGGTAAGGTAGGAAATCTTAGGAAATCTCAGGAGCACCGAAAAAGGCTTCTCAGCGTTTGTCACGAGGCAATTCCTTTCTGGCATGACCATCTATGCCGCCATATACAAGAAATGAGGCCGGATTGCTCCGGCCCCAATGTGCGTTTCTACATTATATATGTTCGTCAGACGACCTGCGAATACTTCCCGGACACCCACCCCACCTGAGCATTGACCACGATGGCGTGCCAGCCGTTCTCCGCAGTGGCGATCCATTCGAAGGTCGCACCATCCTTCACGGAGGTGATGCGGCTGTACTTGGTGTCATTGCCCACGCGGATGTTGACAGAGCCGCTGGCGCAGACGATGCGCACCTGCTTCGTGGCAGGAGTCTGCACCTCCGGTTTCTCAGTTTCGGGCTGTTCTTTGCCGTCATCATCGTCAGCCACAGCGTCCATCAGCGCCGTATGGGTCTCGCTGCCGTAGATGCCGTCCTGCTTGATTCCAACCTTCTTCTGGAACTTCTTGAGGGCGGTTTCAGTCTCGGAGCCGAACTCGCCGTCCGCCCCATACTTGGGCAGGCTGTATTCCAGCTGCAGCAGGAACTCCTGCAGCGCCTTCACGTCCGTGCCCTTGGAGCCCTTCTTCACAGTTCGGGTGCCGAGGGTATATTCCGTCTGGGCAGAGTCAGGCTTTACATAGCTGCCGCCGGTAAAGACGGCATCGCCGTAGTCCACGAAGGGCAGCTGGAACCAGTGCGTCCACTTGCGGGAAGCCACCTTCGTTTTGACACAGCCGTAGTTGAACCCGCGCTCCTCGACAGCATAACCGCCGCCGACATACACGCCCACATGCCCATCAGAGCGCAGCGCCACACCGGGAATCTCAGGCAAGGTATCAATGGTTCCCCAAGCGCAGCCCTTGTTCTTGGCGTAGGTGAACATGCCGTTGGCAGACTTGTCGGGACAGCCATTGCCGCCATACTTGCTGGTGAACTTGGCGTCAGTGCCGATGGACTCGATGACACCCACGCCGCCGCTCGTGTAGAGTAGGAAAGTGCCGCCTTATTACATTGCTGTAACAGGTCTGCACAGACCTCTCTCGGAACCGGACTTGCACCTCTCGATACATCCGGCTCCCCATCAATACTCCTTCAATCATTGGCTCTTGCTCCCATGGTGGATAGCGTTGTGACATGGTTTACAAACGACCAGCGTTTTACGCCGTTTCGCAATCATGCACTGCTCCCACCGTTCCTTCCCATTGAGATCTTTGACTTTCCGTACATGGTGCAACTCAAACAATTCTCCTTGCGTTGTACCGCACAACTCACAAACTCTGGCTTTCAACCGTGCTTCGAGGGAATTGCGATTATGGTTGTGCATCATGAAGACGTCATTGATTGTATCGTTACAGGCTGACGCCTCCTTTCTGCACTTTTGCCAGTTCGCAAAGTACATGCGCTTCTTCCCTGTCTTCGTTTCATAGGGAATGCCCCATTTTCCATGCCCGTCTTTGTATGCGGCCAACGTTTTGCGAAGGCTTCGTCTTGCCTTGGCGGAAAGCGTTTTCAGGCAGCTGTACTCCATCAGGTATGAAAAATAGTTCAGTGACGCGTAGTTGCTCGCCATGCAGTAGTAGTTGCATATTCCTCGCAGCTCTGCATTGTAGGTATCAACGATTTCCAGGGGAGATAGCCGTGTCAAGCTCTTGCGCCATATCGGAACCAATTTGCCGCCGCGCTGCTCAACAACCCCTTTGGTAAAGAGAAATGTCTCTATCTTTTCCTGCAGGGGTATACTCAGCTCGACCTTATTGCTAAGGGTTCGCCTTGGCGATAGACCGGGCAGGCGTTTTACCGTACCATCACGGCGTACTCTCACGTCGTAACCCAGAAATCGGGCGTACTGGTTGCTGTGCGTAATCAGCGTCTTTTCTTCACTCAGCTCCATGTGCAGCGTGGTTGCAATGAAGTCCTTCAGGTTCGCCTTGATCTGTTCACATTCCTGCTTATTGCCGCATACGCCTATCAAAAAGTCATCCGCGTATCGAACATAGCAAATTCGCTTGTCAGTATGGGATTTCGCAGGGATTTTTAGCAGTGCCTTACGCAGTTCCCTATGTTTTGCGATAAGGCGGTCGCGTTCTTCTCCCTGCGCCCTGTTGATTTTAGCGCGCAGTTTGCCAAGTCTGCTTGCAGCCAGCGTATACTCGTGGGTAAGATATACTTTGCTGGGCGCTTCGAAGACTTTTTGCAGTTCCTCCACGTGCCTATCCAACTCATTCAGATAGATGTTGGCAAGAATTGGCGAAACAATACCGCCCTGCGGAGTGCCGCTGTAAGTGGCATTGTACTTCCAGTTCTCCATATATCCTGCTCTAAGGAACTTCCAGATGAGCTGTGACAAACGCGCGTCCCTGATTTTTCGCCCGATGATAGAAATCAGGGCATTGTGATCGATGTTGTCAAAGCATCCCTTTATATCTCCTTCAATGAACCATCTTACGCCGGGAAAACCATGCTTGATGTCCTTTAACGCTGTATGACAACTGCGCCCTGGGCGAAATCCGTGTGACTGCGTCGAAAATACAGGTTCATACACTGCTTCCAGAATTATTCTGAGAACTTCCTGAACCAGCTTATCTGTAAATCCGGGCAGGCCCAGCGCACGCTTCTTGCCGCCGCCGTTCCCTTTATCAATGTATGTGCGGCGCACAGGTCTGGGCTGATAGCTCCCGTCCTTCAGACTTTCGATGATACGCGCGACCTTCGCTTCGCTGAACCCGTCCGCCGTATCATCTTTGTCTACACCAGGCGTAGCAGCGCCATTGTTGGCATACAGATGTTTATAAGCCAAAAAGTAGATATCCGGCCTGAGCATGTAGCGATAGAGCTTTGTGAATACCTCTTTGGGGTGGGAGCTTGAGTTCTGACTGATGCTTGCCAGTATCTCCGCCGTTGGCTTCATGTGAGGCTTTCCTCCCTAATCAACGTCGATATTGGTTCGTATTGACTGCGTCCCTTCGCCGTGTGAGCGGCTTTCCCGCATCCGTTTTTACGGCTTTCCCTGTTGTTTCAGGGTTCTCTGACTACTATGGACGCTCCGTTGCCATATCGGATTTTCAGCGTCATCTTCCTGACTAACTCTGGAATTTGTCACCTTTCGGCATTACGCATAGCCTTATCAGGGCGTTCCGATTTAGGCAATCCCCGGTTGATGCAATTGCTGGGTTTGCGGATTTTCGGATGCGCTTTTGCTTCTTTACTACCGGTTCTCCGGCGCGTCGTGTGTGTTTGGTTGATACACCCATCATGCTACGTGGACTACATGATGTTCTCCACACCGATGGTTTCAGGTAAATTTCCATCGCCCCGGCTAAAGGGAAACTCGAAGCTCGCGTTCAACAAACTCAGTTTCATCCTCGTATCCGCTTGTCTTTGCGACTCGGTCGCACTCTCTTACCTTCGAGTGACTTGTCGCTTTTCTGCCGTGCTGTGTTCCCGTGCCAGCTTTCGCCTTTCGGTCAGGCAGATAGACTCCTGCGGTATCGTTGCAGGGTAGTACCCTTCTACTTTCAATTACACCCTATCCGGGCGCACCCAGTTGTAGCCCTTGATGAGACCCACGCAGTCGGCGCAGATCTTCTTCTTGGCAATGTCGTCCTTGTAGCGAGCGGTGCGGCTGTCCTTGTAGTGGGTCGGGTACTGCTTGGCCTTTCGGCTGCGCAGGGATTCGGAACACTTGTAGACGTCGAGTAGGAAGATGACATTACTGCCATCCTCCCCTCTAAAAACCGTACGTGCGAGTTTCCCCGCATACGGCTCAAGCCTCCAATGAAACTCCGCTTCTCTGCGGAGCCGGTTCAAAAGTTTCAGAATCCTGAGCATGCAGCATTTTGTGACAGAACGGATGAACCATCTGCTTCGTTCGGATATTTCCGCATCGGAGATAATGAATCTTGCATCCGGTTTCAACCGTCATCCTTTTGCCGCAGACCGCGCACAGCCCCTTCTGCCGCTGAACAATGTTTAACAGCTTAACACGCCCATTCAGGGTGTCGCGCATTTTGTCCGTCTCGCGTTCCTCAAAGTACATTTGCCATTCGAGGGCAAAGGGATTGGCTTCGGATTTGATTTTCACAAATCGCTTTATTTCCCGATTGGATGCCCTCTCCAGCAGAATGTAGTCATATTCACTCGTTGATTCCGGTGAGTATCTCGGGACTGCAAACGTCCATACGCGTTGTTCCACCAAATGGAAGTAGCGGCTGTATATCCATTTCCCACATTTCTTCGGGTGCCGTCGCCTTGCCCAGCGCCACAGGTATTGCCAAATCTGGTTATCTACCATGGAGAAAGTTTGTTTTGAAGCGTTATGCGCGTGGTATAATGCCCACCCTCGGATGATGGGATTGAGCTTGCCAATCAATTCCTGTTGGGTGGATGCCTTGCTGTGTTTGACGATTCTGCGCACTTTATCCAAGAACGTCTTTACATTCTTTTGAGAAGGCTTGATCAGAAATTTCCCATTGGAGTATCTTCGGATATTGAATCCGAGGAAATCAAAGCCATCTCTAATGTTGGTTATAACCGTCTTTTCCGGAGAAAGTGTCAGGCCGCGTTCGGTCATAAACGCTTCCACCAATGGTTTTACCTGATTCTCCAAAAGCTCTCTGCTTTCGCCAGTAATGATAAAATCATCTGCGTAGCGAACCAGATTCACTTTAGGATTTACACAACTTCCGTTCTCATAGTGCTTGCGGAATCGTTTGTTCAGCATGGATTCCAGACCGTCCAGAACCATATTGGCGATCGTCGGAGAAATGCTTCCACCCTGCGGCGTTCCCGCATGAGTCGGAAACAGTTTTCCCGTATCGATATACCCGCATTTCAGAAACTTGTGCAGTATCTCCTTGTCCATGGGAATATGCTTTTCAATCCAGTCGTGACTGATGTTGTCGAAGCAGCCCTTTATATCGCCTTCCAGCACCCATTGTGCACGGTCTTTTCGCGCCAGTATAGCCGCACATTGTACCGCAGCATCCTGTGTGCATCGCCCCATACGGAAACCGTAAGAATTGGGATCTCCTGTGGTTTCAGCGACAGGCTCCAATGCGAATTTGTAAAGTGTCTGCATCGCCCTGTCAGTCATCGTCGGGATACCGAGCGGTCTCATTTTCCCGTTGGGTTTACGGAGATACACCCTTCTCAGCGGCAGCGGGTGATACCCATGCCGTTTTAAGGTTGCAATCGCTTCCCACTTATCTTTCTTGGTCATCCAAAGGATTTTGTCAACGCCGGGCGTTTTCTTGCCTCGGTTCTCTGTTACCCGCTTTACTGCCAGTGTTTTGGCGTAAAACGAGTGGGTCAGCGTCCATTGCAAGGCTTTTGCCTTGTTATGCCGACCTTCCTTCTGAGCCTTTGCAATACGCATTTGCAGCTTCTTAACATACGCCGCAGCCTTTTTCCAGTCGATGCTGTCCCAGTTTTTCGGCGCGTTGGATGGCGCACACGCTGTCCGCCGGACTCCGGCTTTCACGTTCATCTGCTTTCCCTCCTTCAGAAGTTTCTCAAATTCTCTTGCAAGTAGGAGACCCTTGCGCCAGTCTGCCCGCTTTCGCGTGGGGTGACGTTGAAACCCCTATCCACATCATTACAATGCGGCGTTCGCTTTTGGCGCTGTCCTTACCCGCACTCCCATCGGCTTTCCTTGCAGTCAGCTTTCCCTTGCGGGGAGAATACGGGCTTACCTCGTTTCGCGTAATTCATCTGTGTCCTCATTGGGACAATGGATAGGTTAGGCTCCGCTGTTCCGCCGGTGGCTCTAATGTCCGTGTGACCTCAACAGTACCAGAAGGTCAACCAGCCACACACCATTTTGGTTCAGGCCTGTCAGCAACTTTGGCCTGTTGTACGTGACGACGTGTATCTGCGGTTCACTTTATATTAGCCATACTATCCGAGCCAAGCGCCCAGCCGCATCGTGCTTGCAGCGTTGCTTCACCCTCGCGGGTTCGGCTTCTCCCTTGCAGGAAGGGCTACATTTGTCCCGCCAGCTCCTCACACAAACGTTACCATCTATGCAAGTGGCGGTAGGCTACCGTCAACGGAATGACGGGTTCGGTCTCTTGCCGAACAATGATTTACGCGACTTCGAGTCGCACGCAGGTGCCGTACCAGTAGGGCTGTCCGACCATGCTTTGGCAAAAAGCCGCAAAGTGCTCGTTGGTGAGCGGAGTGTTGATTCTGTCTGGCATGTCTGTCCCTCCTTAATAAATGAAAAGGGCGGCGGTCGCCCGTCGCCCCGTGGTCGATGAATCAGCGTTAATCCTGCTTGGGAGAAGTATAGGTCAGTGCCTGCCTGCTGTCGGTCAGACCCGCCGTGGTGGGATCGGCAATGACGCCTACCATGCCCAGAATGGTGAGAATGCCTTCGGCCACCTGCATGACCGCGCTCTGGGTCACCACAGGCACGATGCCCAGCAGCTGTAGCAGGTCATAGATGAAGACCACCACCAGCGAGATCAGGCCGGTCAGAAAAGCCTTGTTCTGAAAACGTACCTTCCAGTTGATGTTCATACCGTGTTCCTCCTTGAAATTTGTAGATCACAACGCGGCCTTACCGCGAAGGATTCGAGCGTGTTTCGCCGCCGTTCATGTAGGGCAGCTTCATGGTCTGCTGAACCATGTCCGTGACAATTCCATCCCCACCCAGGCTGTGGTAGGCATCATACATGCTGGTGATGTTTTCCCGGACATACACAGGGGCGAACCCCTTCTCGAGATAATGGTCGCAGGCGCTGATGATCCGGTCGCGCAGCAGTGCGCGCATGCCGTCATCCAGCGCCCGGTCCTTTTTCTGGGCGTGCCGCATGTGTTTGCTTACTCGCTGATAACCGGCGACCATCATTGCCGCCACGATGCCGAACAGCCATTCCACCCAATATCGCGTAATCCAGTCAGGCAATTTCTTCACCTCCGTTTCCGTATGGACAAAACAAAAGCCGCTCTCGCAGGCGGCGCTCAGGTTGTGGCCGATTGTTTCTTCCATGCGGCGGGATAATCCGCGGGACTCCACACGCAGTGAGCCAGAATGCAGACATACCGCTCACCGCGGAAGGTGACCTTGTCGCCCACCTGGTAGGCTGTGCCCGCGTGGGTGGGCTGCACGAATTCCGGCCATTCCTCATCAGGCGCTGGCGGGCTGACCGTATTCTGGAGCGCTCTCACAGCCGCCCACAGCGCGTCGATCTCGCCCTTGTAGTCGTAGTCCGGCTCCGCGCCCTTGCGGGCCGTCATGTAAAGCTCCATGCGCTCGTCATCGCTCAGCCGTCCCTCGATGTGATAGCGGTCTATCGTCTCCAACAGCTGCGTCAGGTCGTAATTGCCCATCTGGATAACCTGTTCAATCAATTCTTTCATGTCGTACCTCCGTCATGTTCCAATGGCGATCCAGTCCACATTGCGGGAGGAGGAAAAATTGCCGCCCACAATGATGAGCGCCTGTGAGGTGGTCTTGCTGTAAACCTTGATCGCGCCGTTGTCGCCCGACCAGTTGGAGCCAGTTGTCGAGTAGGTAACGATGACCTTGGGCACGGACGTGAACCCCGCTGAACTGTAGTTGATGGTCACCGCCGTATTGCCGTTGATGGATGTGGAGCCATAGGCCACCTTGAACGGTAGTCTTGCCATGGGCACGGTGCCCGTGTTCAGATTCGAGGCATTGTTGGCCCCGATATTGCTCCTGGCCGAAGCGGCATTGTTTGCGCCTGTCCCGCCATTGGCCAGGGGCACGGGCGTCGCCATGCCTGCGTGAAATACACGAAACGTATAATAGCTGCCGTTGACCACGTCGCGCAGCACCAGTGCGTTGTCCCGGCTGGCTTCCGCGCCCGCGTTGCGCACTTCCACCATCCGGCGGTTGTTGCCTGTCGAGTCCTGCCACGAGGAGAACGAGGAAGCGCCCACGTAGTAGAGTAGGAAAGCAGCGCCTTATGCCTTTGGGGCACAGGTTTCTGCAATCCTCTCTCGGAACCGGACGTGCATCTCTCGGTGCATCCGGCTCCCCATTGATACTCCATCTTTCAAAACTTTCCATCATGGATCGCATGATGACACTCGTAGCAAAGCACTATCGTCTTGCGCTTCCGAGCAATCATTGCACGTTCCCATATGGATTTGCCATTGAGATCCTTCAACCTTTTCACATGGTGAACTTCATATAATCTGCTGTCCGTTTTGCCGCACAGTTCACAGGTGTGTGCTTTGAGTCTGCTGTCAAAGGAATTCACTGAGTGCATTGCCTTGACAGCGGCGTTCGGCAGCTTGTCCTGCGCAGCCTTCATTTTCTTGCTTTCCTGATATTTCGCAAAGCTCATCCTCCTGACACCCTTCCTGGTCTCATAAGGAATGCTCCAGTTACCCTGTCCGTCTCTGTATTTCCTCTTGATTTTGGAAATCTTGCTCTTGTGCTTTCCGGCCAGAGTTTTCAGACAGCTATATTCCATCAGGTAGGCAAAATAATGCAGCGCATTGAAATTGCTCGCCATGCAATAGTAATTGCAGATACCGCGAAGTTCTGCGTTATAGATCGTTAGAATCTCAAGATCGGTAAACCGAATGAGTGCATTGCGCTTCTTAGAGCGCAGTTCACCGTTGACCTGTTCAACAATGTCATTATCGAACAGGTATCGCTCAATTTTGTCCTTGAGCGGTACACAGAGTTCCACTATGTTGCTAAGCGTGCGCTTACTGAAACCACGACTATCTCGCTTAATCTGATTATTTCGCCGCACACGAATGTCATAACCAAGGAATCGGGCATAATTCGCGCTGTGGGTAATGAGCGTCTTTTCCTCGCTCAATTCCAGCTTTAGCTCCACAGCCAGAAATTCCTTGATTTTCTGTTTGATTTTCTCACATTCTTCTTTACTGCCCTTTATACCGATGATGAAATCGTCCGCATAGCGCACATATTTCAACCGCTTATCGGTCTGCGATTTTGCTGGCAGACGGAGCATTTGAGCGCGAAGCATCCTCTTTTCCTGCAAGAGCTGCTCAACCGCTTCGCGATTGCTCGCCTTGCTCAGACGCCGCCTGTTGCACGCCAGCTTATTTTGCATGGCAATGTATTCAGGTGTGAGTTCCTGCTGTCTTGCCTGGTCGAATTCGGCTTGAAGCTGCTGTACAAACTTATCCAGCTCGTGCAGATATATGTTGGCGAGAAGCGGTGAAATGATACCGCCCTGCGGTGTACCGCTTATGGTATCATGATACTTCCAATCCTCCATATATCCAGCCTTCAGCATTTTCTGCACAAGTTGGATCAATCGGGCGTCCTTGATTTTCTTGCCAATCAGTACAGGCAGCACTTGATGGTCAATGTTGTCGAAAAAGCCCTTGATGTCTCCTTCGATGAACCACTTGATTCCATTAAAGCCGTGGCGTATATCACCCAGTGCAGTATGGCAGCTTCTGCCGGGACGGAATCCGTGGGATGTCGGCAGAAATACCGGTTCATATACTGCTTCCAGTATCATTCGAAGCACTTCCTGCACGAGCTTGTCCGTGAATGTCGGAACCCCCAACGGCCTCAGTCTGCCATTGCGTTTTGGGATATACGTTCTGCGCACAGGCGATGGGATATAACTTCCGTCAGACAGCGCTTTAATCATTCGTTCTACCTTAGCTTCACTAAAGCCGTCTGCCGTATCCATATTTACCCCTCTTGTGGCAGCCCCCTGATTGGCATATAGATTTTTGTATGCGAGATAATAGAGTTCAGGTCGCAACATATATCGGAACAGCCGGGTGAATATCTCATCCTGGTTCCTCTCCGAGTTTTGTCTGATGTTCTCCAAAATCGCCGTTGCTGGTTTCATGGTTTGTTCCATGTGAGGCATTCCTCCCTAATCAACTTATGATTTCAGTTCGTATCAACTGCGTCCCTTCGCCATGTGAGCGGCTTTCCCGCTTCCGGCTTTACGGCCATCCCTGTCAGTTCAGGGTTCTCGGACTACTATGGACGCTCCGTTGCCATATCGGATATTCAGCGTCATCTTCCTTGGCTTGGATGCCTTGGATTTTATCACCTTGCGGCATTTCGCATAGCCTGTTGTCAGGCGTTCCGACTTAGGCAATCTCCGGTTAACGCTATTGTTAGGCTTGCAGACTGTCGGAGTCGCTTTCGCTTCTTTGGCACAGGATCTCCTGCACGTCATGCGTGTTTTCTGATAACCCATACACCGGCAGCTATGATGTATGGTACACGCATCGAGGGTTTCAGATACATTTCCCTCGCCTTTTCGAAATAGGGACTCGAAGCTCACGTTCAACCAAATCAGGCTTATTCCTTGTGTCTGCTTCTCATTGCAGCTCAGCCGCATCCGAGTATCTTTGGATGGCTTACCGCGTTTCTGCCGTGCTGTGTTCCCCTTTGGGCTTTCACCCTCGGGTCAGGCAGATTGAGTGCTGCGTTATCTTACAGCGTAGCGCCTTAAGCTACTGACAATAGCGTCCTATCCGGACGCACGCTGCCTTCGAATACCGTGCGGTTGGTCGTTCCGTTGTACGTCGGCAGCAGGTAGACGGAGGGATACAGATAGCCCGAGATGCTCAGGTTGCCGGTCATGGTATCGCCAGCCTTCTTCACCGCGCCAAGGTTACTGCAGGCCGATGCCGCGGCGGTTGAGCCTGTGCCGCCCTGCGCGACGCCCAGCGGTTCGCTGAGTTTTACCGGCCAGCCAAACTCCACCGCGCCCGGCGTTTCGGCCACCTTGCCGAAAGCCACGCCGCTGCCGTCCTTGTAGAAATCCATCATCACCTGCTTGGTGCCGATGGATACCGTCTGCTCGATGTAGTAGAAAGCATCCTGCAAACGCACCTTGAGGTCGTAACTGCTCAGCGCATTGAAGGTCTGGGACAGCAGCAGGTTAGTGGTGTTGACGCTGTAGCTGGAGGGGGTGATCGTCGCGGCCTGTGTCCACGCGCTTGCCCCGGACGTCCTGTAATACACCACACAGGCAATCGTATTCTTCGTGCCAACCGGCGACACCGAACCGCCAACTGATACGCGAACTCTCGTCCCGTCCATCTGGGGAGCTGTGCCCGCGCTGTTGCAGCGCTCCGCGGTGAATTTCGTCAGGGATGGCTGGGCGTAATCCAGTACGGAAATGGTTCTTGTGGTGGTCGTGACCCGCCCGCGGGAATCGGTCACGCTGACAGTCAGGGTATTGCTGCCTGCCGTATTCAGCGTGCCTGTGGTAAACGAGGACGTCGTATAGACCGTACCGCCCAACGTCGTGCGGTAGGCCGTGATCGAACTGCCCTGCGCGCCGGTGGCGGTGATGGAAACCTGGAGCGTGCTGCGCGTGCGCACATAGCCGCCAAACTGCGCGGCAATGCCCGCTGTTGCCTCGCTGTAGGTCAGCCCTGTAATTGAGGGTACCATCGTGGTCGGGACGTTCAGCGTAAAGATGCAGCTCTTGGTGGAGACCAGCTTGCCGCCGACATAGGTATCGCACAGGAGCGTCCCCCAGCCGGAGGTGGCGTTGGGAATCTGTGCGGCCAGGTAAACAGGCGGCGTCCAGGTGGTGGAATCCGCCACGCCCGTAGCGATGGTCTGGTTGACGGTAAAGAAGCTGTAACGCAGCGTGTGGGTGGCCGCGGTGCTCTGCCGGTTGGTGTAGATCGTCACCGCCGATCCCATGCCGACGGTATAGGAGGACATCGTGGGCTGGGACGCGGCTTCCTCGTAGGTCACCGTAATCGTGCACTCTTCCCACTGCATGTAGTTGGTGGAATAGCCCTGGGAGCTTTTCACCGGGCTGGGATTGAACAGGCAGATGGTGTTGTTGCCCGCCGTAAAGTACGCGGCGAGATTGTTCAGCAGCGTGCCCGTCAGGGTATAGCTGCTGGTGTTGTTGTAGAACGCGCCGGTGAACGTGCCCAGCTCCTCGCCGTAGTAGTTCCCGCCGGTAACACCGGACTGCGACGCCGCCTGGTACTTCGACGCGCGGACATAGACGGTCTTGGTATGCCCGGTGCCATAACCGGCCTGAGCGGCCACGACGCGCAGGGAGATGCCCGTGATGATCTTGTTTGCCAGCGCCATGCCGGAGAAATGGACGATGCCCACGTAGTTGTAGGTATTCTCGTAGTACTCCTGACAGGCCACGGCGCTCTTAGCGTTGCTGGAGGACGAGGTTTTGCGGGTTCGCATGGACGCGCTGTAGGATACGGTTGTCGCCATGTTTCCTCCTTATCCGGTGTAGATGACGGAGAGATTTCCGTTGCTCTGGGGCTCATAGGCAAACTTGCCGATCTGCAGCTTTGCCAGAATCTCGGCCTGCGTCACGTACAGCTTGTTGTTGGACAAATACGCCACCTCGGTGTTGTTCATGTAGAAGGCCAGGCGGTCGTTGACCACGCGGAAGGTTAGCGGATTGCCGCTCTTGCCAATGGTCAGCCCGTCCTCGCCGAAGCTCATGTAGGTGCGGATGAGGGCAAGCTGTTCCTCGGTCAGCGCCTGGCTGGCGGCAGCATCCTCGATGACTTCGTTGATCTTTGTGACCGCCCAGGTGAAATTGCTCTCCGTCTGCTCGGCCAGGGTGGAGACCGTGGCACTGAGCTGCGCCACGTCATCCGCGCTGGCGTAGTCCCTCCGCACCTCGCTGCGGATCTCCTCGGCGGTCAGGGCAATCTGCGCCACAGCCTCGCCGGTGGCATCCAGCGCTTCATCCCGGGCGGTTTCCACCACCAGGCGCAGCGATTCGTTGCCGGAGATGTCCACAGCGTTGAGCTGGGAGATGAACGCTTCCGCGGCAAACAGGCTGCTTACGTCGATATTGGCGGCCTTGATGGCCCCAATGAGCGCTTCATCAGCAAAGATGGACGCCACGTTGAGTTCCCGAGCGGTAATGGTCTGCTCCAGCAATTTGCTTCCGGAGAGGGTATTGTCCGCCACATCGCCGTCTCCGACCTGCTTCTTTTCTGTGGAGACGGAGCCGTCCTCCGCGACGGAAAGCGCATAGAAGCAACCGTCCTCACCCCGGATCAGCAGCTCACCGACGGAGAGCGACGCCATGTTGGCTTCGGTGACCGCGAGGTCGGCCACATAGAGCTTGCCGTTCACGCCCTTCTCGATGATAGCCGTGCCGGTGGTCAGATCCTTGATGCGCGCCCAGTCGATATCGGCGGTGCCGATGCTGGCGTTGACCAGCGTGGCGATGGAGGACTTGATTTCGTCGATGCTGGCCCAGTCAATCTCGGCGTTGTTGATGTTGGCTGTGGTCAGCTGCGCCACGGCGATTTTGGCGATGGCGGCGTTCAGGTCGGCGATGTTTGCCCAGTCGATATGGGCCGCTTCAATGCTGGCGGCGGTGATCTGGGCAAGGGCGACCTTTGCGATCTGTGTGTTCAGATTGGCGATATTGGCCCAGTCGATGCTGGCCTGATTGATGTTCGCCGTCGTGATCTGCGCCACGGCGATGTTGGTGATCTCTGCAGCCAGACCGCCGATGTCCGCCCAGGAGATGTTGGCGCTGTCGATGTTGGCGGTGGTGATCTGGGCCAGCGCGATGGTGGCCAGCGAGGCGTAGAGTTCGTCTGTCACGACGTGCCCGGCTGCCAGTTCCTCAATGCGCGCCGTGATGGCCGAGATGGCGTCCGCGTTCAGTTCACCCACGGTCGCCTCGGCGATCTTGGCCCTGGTGATGCAGGCATCCTGGATGTGCGCGGTGGCGATGGCCGCCATGCGCACCTGCAGGGAGCCGACCGAACCGGACTGCAGCTGTCCCGCGCCAACGGAGCCCATGGCCAGCTTCATGCCGGTGATGGAGCCGCTGGCCAGTTGCCGGGCAGAAATCATGCTGCCTTCCAGGGTGTCCGCCGCCGTGCCCAGGGTCATGGCGGTGTACTTCTGCGTGAGGCAGTCGTAGGTGTACTGCGTCATGCGGAGCGAGACTTCCACACCGATGCGCCGGGCCACCACACGCACGCTGTCGCCGAGGTAGATGTTCTGGAGAAAACGATACTGCCTGTATTCCTCGGCATCCGCGCAGTTGATAAAGTCCACCTTGAGCGTCACCGTGGGCAGGTCGCAGCCGTTTTCGTATTCGGTCTGCGCCGCGTTGCGCATCTCGGTATAGCACTGATCCTTCGATTTCCGTTCATCGCCCTCGGTGACTTCCTTTGCTTCCGGGACAGGAAGGTGGACCCACTTGGGATGCGTGTAAGCGCCGATATTCGGGCTGTCGATGTACAGCTCCGGCAGGTAGAGAATCTTGCCGTCCGCGTCCTCGCCAGTGGGCATGATGCGCGTGACCACGTTCGTGGCATCCACATCATAGGAGATGCCGGTGAGGTTTTTGCCCTCCCGGATCTGCACGTCGGAATTCACGCCCACGCGTTTGACCAGAAACACATCAAACCAGTCCCGGGCCAGTTCCGCGCCGTATTTGTCCACCAGCCCGCCTTCGCCCAGCAGGGCGTCCACCGGGTTGACGTTTTCAAAGCACACGTCCTCCGCCGTGGAGGTCAGGTCGGAGTAAAAGGTGAAGCTGTGCCCGGACAGGCAGGCGGACGATATGCTTTGAGCCACCGACGCGCCGACGACGGAGGACGATGGCTCAAGTTTGCGGATCATGTTGTCCAGCAGGTCGTAGAAGATGTGGCGTGCGTAGACCGTGACCCTGGTGAGGTCAGGCACGACACGGTAGATGCGGAAGGGCTGGTCACGCAGCTGACGTGGCTCGATTACCTGGTTCTGAAAGCCGACGTTCACCTGCGTGCTCTGCTGTTCCGTTCGCGCGTGGGTCAGGTATTCGGAGGACATGTAGCCGTGCCGACCATCCGGGCAGGTGACCTCGTACCAAGAGGACGATGGCTTGCTGACCAGGACAACTTCTGTGCCTTTTTTGTATTTTGCGAGAACCTTATAATTGGTGCCCGTGCCGGAACGCAGGCGCAGCGGATCCCGCTGGGTGGTCACAGTGTAGATCTCTACGTCGTAGGTCTGCGTCTGGTACTGCTGCGTCACCAGATTCATCTGCGGCGTCATGGCGGCGGGCACCGGCGCGCGCAGGATGTTGCCCTCGCTCAGCCGCGTCCATTTTCCGTACTCGTCGATGGGATGCACGAGCGTCAGCTCCCACTCGCCATTGAGCGTTTCGGTCACCGTGCAGGACTGCGGCTGCACCACGCCCAGACCGTTGCCCGAGAAGTCGGAGCAGTCGGCGGGATAGACACAAATCAGGGTTTTTCACCTCCTCGGGGCATAGAAAAAGCGCCACCCGTTAGAGTGACGCTTCCCGGAAGAAAAAGGAATCCATTTACGCATGATGGCCGGTTTCCCAGCACCATCTTGCGATTTTTTCAATCAAAGCGGTATCCAATTCCCCGTATGGGATTTGAATCGTTCCTTTTGCGGTCTTGTACTGTTTCAGATCTTCTTGAAAGAACTCGACTGCCTCAGCACCCGGATAAAATCCAATATGGTTCTTTGAGGCCGCAAAATGAACGATATTGTGGCCTTTCCAGTAAGTGGGCATGCTCCATGAGATGCGCTCCTCCGCATCCGGCAACGCATTCCGAAGGGCGTTCCGCATCAGGCACAGATCCGCGCGCTTGCTTTCATCCTGCCTTGTGATATACTCATCGACGGACTTTGGCTTCTCCCCGCAATAATGCCCCTGGTTTTCCTTCTTGAACGATCTGCCGCACTTTGGACAGGTCCACATACGCTTCACCCACCATATTCCTTTTTGCCCGATTATGTAGGCAGTATATCACATCCGGGTAGGGGCGGCAAGAAAAGTTCCCGTATACATTACAGATACCGCCAGTTTGGCTGAATGTCAACCTTCGTGACATTTCCTGTCCAGCTGACCGCATTGTTGCCCGGCAGAAGTTTGGGAAAATCTCCGCTCATGGCGCTGTTCAGGCTGGTCACGCCGGAGTAGGCTTCCTGCAGCTGCGAATCCAGTGTGATGCTTCCGGAGATACCTTCCA
>ERZ857998.1066-NODE-1066-length-34070-cov-10.048185_pt1 | contig 34070 bp, 40 predicted proteins | sample MGYA00519954_ERZ857998 | MGnify/ENA primary metagenome ERZ857998 (study PRJEB31778, sample SAMEA3449424) | human gut metagenome | biome: human gut; feature: human-associated habitat; material: faeces | place: United Kingdom | collected 2010/2012 ...
TCATTAATCAACATTTATAAATTAAATAATTCTATTATATTATATCATATAAAATGCAATTTATTAAAGAGTTTTTGTTAATGTTTTATTCTTTTCTTGTTCTTTTAGTTTAAAAACATTACCTTTTCCAACTTGAATTACCATTCCTTCTTCTGGAACAAATGAAAATTCGCTTGTTTTTTCTCCATTTAATTTTACAGCGCCTTGTTGAATTAATCTTCTTACTTCACTTTTTGATTTATATTTTCCTGTTGAAAATATACAATCTATTAAAGGATATAATCCTTCATCATTTATTAAATTAGAATCATAAACTAATTCAGGAAGTTCTACATCAATATCTTTCTTTTGAAAAATTGCTTGAAAATTAGCTTCTGCTTCTTTTAATTCTTCTTCTGTATGATATAGAGAAACAATACTTCTTGCTAAATGCATCTTTATATCTCTTGGATTTACTTCTCCCTTTTCCAATAATTTTTTAATATTTTTTACTTTATCTGGATGTATATCAGTTGTTAATTCATAATATGTAACTATTAAATCATCAGGTACTTTCATAACTTTTGTATACATTGTTTTTGCATCTTCATTAACGCCAATATAATTTCCCAATGACTTAGACATTTTTTCCTTACCATCTAATCCTACTAAAAGTGGTATAAATACTGGAACCTGTTGTGCGACACCAAAATCTTTCTGAATATTTCTACCCATCATAACATTAAATGTTTGATCTGTTCCACCTAATTCCAAATCTGATTTTACTTCAACTGAATCATATGCTTGCATTAATGGATAAAAGAATTCATGAATTGCAATTGGTTTATGATTGTTCATACGATTATTAAAATCATCTCTTTCAAGCATTCTTGCTACAGTTGTTTTACTGCATAAATTAATAACATCTTTAAAGCTCATATTAGCAAACCACTCACTATTATAGTGAAGCTCAGTTTTATCTTTATCAATAACTTTAAAAATTTGTTCTAAATATGTTTGAGCATTGTATTTTACTTGTTCATCAGTTAATTGATTTCTTGTTTTTGATTTTCCTGTTGGATCTCCAATAGCACCAGTAAAATCTCCAATTATTACTACTGCTGTATGACCTAAATCTTGTAATTGTTTTATTTTTCTTAATGCAACAGCATGTCCTAAATGAATGTCAGGTGCTGATGGATCCATTCCAAACTTTATTCTTAAAGTTCTTCCTTCCTTATTTACTTCTTCTAATTTTTCTCTTAAAGCATTAATATCATTAATATCTTCTGCTCCATTTAATAAATATTTTAAAGTTTCTTCAACATTAAACATAAAAATTTTCCCCCTTAAATCAAAATTTTGGACTTATACTAACATTTTTTTGTTGATTTGTCAATAAATATGTCCTGTTTTACTAAATTTTGCATCAATTATATTACTGATGAATAAATATGAACATCTTCTCTTTCACCATCTTTGTTAATAACTCTAGACCTTAATAACCCTTCATATTCCATTCCTGCATTTTTCATCACTTTACCACTTGCTATGTTAGATGCAAAGTGTTGTGCATATACCACAGGAAAACCTTCACTATGTAAATAATTTATAACTGTTTTTAAAGCTTCAGATGCATAGCCATTTCCCCAGAATTTTGAGCCATAACAATATCCAACTTCAGCTGTCATATATTGTAAATTTTTTGCAATAACATCTATCATACCAATGGTTTCGTTCGTATCCTTTAATACAACTAACCATCTATAACTATAATCATTATCATAATCACTTACCCAGTAATTCGTTAATTTTTTTGTTTCTTCTGGTGTCTCATGTGGATTCCATGTAACATATTTACTTACATTAAAATCACTTGTCCAACAATTAAATATATCATTATAATCTGATAATTCAATTTTTCTTAATATTAATCTTTCTGATTCTAAATTTATTGTACCTTTATTCATTATTTAACTTCCTTTCGTTTTAGAATATCTTTTATTACAATTGCAACAATTGTTGATGACATAATAATTAAATCAGTAATCATTGATGGATATGCCTTAACAAATATATCATATATTAACCATAAAATAACCATCAATAAAGTTCCTATCCTAATTTTTTTGACATCTTTTTGCCACAATGCAATTACATAAATTATCTCTGCAATAATAGGTAATAAACTTACTATTTTACCATCAAACGATATAAACCCTATAATTGCATAACCAATTATGAAAAATAGCAAAATATACCACTTATTTAAATTTTTGTGTTTTTCTTTTTCTTTACTGATATATGTTCTAAATATTCCAAAGAAATTAGAAAACATTCCTGAATATGCTCCTAAAAGTAAATATTCTATACCAAAGAATATACCATTAAATACAACATATCCTAACATTCTGTCTTTATTCTTTTGAAATAAGCTTATTACCATTACCAAAAGTCCTAATATGCCAAAACCCTGTGCTATCCAATATACCATATTACCTTACCTCTTTTACTTTTTTTAGTATTTTAGGATTAAAATTCGTAAGATTTTCACCAAGAATTTTTATTGCATCATCTTCCCCAAAAATTTCTTTAACTCTTTTAACAGAATCATAATCAATATCATTTTTATCAGATAAATTCCAATTGTAATCTGCATCATATATTATTTTTGATATTTTTAGATTATCTTTTATGTATTGTAAATAATTTCTATAATCTTTTAAACAATCTACAAATAATCTATTTTCATCAAGACAAGCAATCTTGTCAGGTCCAAGTGCTATTGTTAAATATTCTGAATTATTAGCAATATTAAAGGTTTCTTTATCCAATGATGCACCATGATTTAATATTCCTTTGATTCTATTCTTATCAAAAAAATTTGCCCAATTTATTGCTCTATTGATATTTCTTACATGTTGCATTGAAATACTGCCTTTTCCAAAATCACAATCTGTATGAACAATTATTGGAATATTTATTTTTCGTAATAATTCAATATAGTCTTTCCCAATATCTTCTGGTCCAACACCACTTCCTATTCCATGAATTTTAATAGCTACTGGATCAGTTTCATCAAGCATTTTTGTAAAATAATCTATATCATCCATCACTGGATGAAAAACTGCTGCAAACAATAATATTAATTCTCTACTACTCTTTTGAGTTATTAAACTATTTAAATCATAATTTAATTGCATAAAAGGATTCCTTTGCCCATAATATTGCATCTTTTCTTCAATATATTTCCAATACATTAATCGGGAATTAACATCATTCAAATCTGTACATGGTGATGGTACACCCATCAATATTCCAACGTCAATTCCACTTTCTTTAGCAAATTTGATATAATCATCTATGAATGAATCCCCATGAAAAATATCCTTACCAATATGGCTATGACTATCTACTACAACATTATCTTTCATTTATATCACTCTCCTTTACTAAATAGTAAAAATCTTTAATACTATTAATTCTTATATGATTTGTTTTTATATTTTTGTTATACTTTGTATTCATTAAATAAATTTTTGTACTAGGTAACATTTTTTCTACAGAATCACAGTTTTTTAATGAATCATCTATATAAAAATCTGGCTTTATTTTTTGTAAGAATTTTGCTTTATCATCAATATTTATAAACAATTTATCATAATATATTTTATTTTTACTTAACCAATTTATAGTTATTTTTTTTACTTGATCATTATTAGTTTCTCTCCTAGCTGTAACTATATATATTTTTATATTTAACTCTTTTATTAATTGTAAATAACGTCTTGTTCCATATTTAATTTTTATATCATTTAAATATTTTGGATAACATTGTTCAAAAAAACTTATCAAATCATTTCTATCCCAGTTCAGCATTTTTGCAAAATAATAATAATCAACACAATTATCTATTTTTTTAATTTTTGTTGTCCTTTTTAATATATCTTTATCAAATTTAATTGCATACTCATTAATTGTTTTACCACTAGATGCTAATGTATCATCTAAATCAACGCATAAAATCATTTTTATCTCCCAGCAAAATTATATATATCTTCTTGTAACTGATTAATAAATAACCCTATATGATAACCATCTTGAAAAGCATGATTAACTTGTATAGAATAGTCAATCATATATTTTCCATCTTGAATAAAATATTTCCCCCAGCAAATTCTTGGAATACTATCTTTAAGTTTATAATTCATTGGATTTAAGACAGAAGTTACTCTCATCCAAGGTGTACATGTTATATAGCATTTATTATAATCTTTAACATAAGGAATAATTTTATCACTTTCTGCTTCTTCTTTAGCGGCATTAAAATCTTGTATAAATTTTTCAAAGTTATTATATTCAATCGTTCTACTAAAATTTATTTGTTTATTATCTTTAAGTACGGAAAATGATGCATTTATTTTATCATATTTATAGATTTCATCTTCTTCTAAAACATATTTAAATTCTTCTATCTTATTTAGAGATGCAATCGTAAAGTAAGTCATCAATCCATAAAATGATATTTTATTTTTTTTAGAAAATTTAATCAAATCATCCACATCAATTAAAGTTGTACATCCTGTATATGGACTATCAAATTTTGAGAAAAATTGAAATTGTTTATTTCTATTCCAATTGTCTTTATTTACTTTTTGTTTCATTATCTCACCTCCATAATTTGCATATTTTATATAAATCATTTATATAATTTTCTACATCTGCTTTCCACTTATCATTTTTATCATTACAATCTTTTTTTAATTCACTTAACTTTTCTTCGCCATAAAATGAAACATAACACATTAATTGATAGACAAAAGAATTTTCAGCATTATCATAATTAGAATTCTCATAGGTTAAAATTTTTTTTAATTCAGCTTTTGTACATGATAAATCAATATTTGAATTTGGTATACTCTTGCTCATTTTTGGATAATCATTTAAACCTCTCATCATTTTTGAATAAAGTCCACTAATAGTCATATTAATTCCCATTCTCTTTCTGATTTCATCTGCTTTCCAAACATATCCATGTTCATCTATACCACTTATTATTAATACATTATCAAATCCATCTATCAATCCCGGATGAATAAAATCAGCAAACATAAGTGAAATTGATTGTTTAACATTAAAATCCATTCCAGTATATACTCTTTCAGTTTTATACAAGTCATTAATATCTTCTTCTATTTCTTCAAAATCACGATCTTTAATACAACTTGATAGTAAAAATGATGTACGAATTATTTCTGGATAATCATATTGATTTCTTATTTTTCCTTTTGTTTCATCAAATCCTAATTTTACTAAAAATTTCTTATATTTAATAATTAATTTATTTATATCCTTTAAAGACTTAGCCCTTGCTCCGTACACATCTAAATCTCCAAGAATTATTTGGACATTAAAGCCTTGCTTTTGAAGATAAATTGCTTTCAACATTTGTGATACTGTCCCAATATGTGGAACACCATTTATTCCAATTCCCATTATTACTAATTGTTTTTTATTTGTACTAATACCATCAAGAAATGGTTTCAAATTATATGAACAATACCATTTATTATTGATGCCAAAATTTTCTTTAGGCAAATTATCAACCAGTTCATAATTGTATTTATTAACTATATTATCATAATATTTATTATCATACTTAATCATCTATTCCCTCCGAATATCCTTTAAATATATCTACTTGACTGTCTTTTATAAAACTATTATTACAATATAACGCTTTTAAAAATATTTCCGTCATGATAGAGAATATATTCAATTCATTAACAAACATATTATTTAAATTTGAATTTCTTTTTATTTTGGTATAAGGTGTATCAGTTATCATTCCAAAAATAAATTTATCAACTAACGCTAAATTCAATGCTACATCAAAATGTTCTAATTGAGCTATCCGATTAACATTTGGATGCCTAATAATAAACAATCCCTTAATATTTTTATAATTGTTTATAAATAGTTTGTTATATGCAAATTGCATTGTTACACCACTCATCATATTATCATCAACAATAAATGTAGCAGTTTTTCTATCACATTTTCCATATTCAATAAAATCTTTATTAATTTCTGTTAGACTTCGTTGTTGCCTATCTAAATACATGCCATGATTTTGAAACATAAAGGATAATTGTATTTTTGAATCACATAATCTCTTTATTATAAATGGCAATTCTAAACTACCATATAAAATACTAATTAAATGAAATTGTTTTTTATTTAACTTTTTTTTCGTTATAATTGATTTACATACAATGTAATTTTCAATATAATTATCAATTTCTCTCAACGGATTAAAACATTTTGATAATATAAATGAATCATTTATCACTTTTAAATTATTATGAGTTTGTTCTTTCAATATATCAAGTTCAATAACAATAGTGTTTAATAAACTCAAACATAATTTATCATCTGTTTCATCAAAACATATATTATCTATAATTGTTTGATAATCATCAATTAATTTAAAATATTTATTCAATATAGGCTTTGAACAAGAATCATGATAAATAAAATCTTTACCATTATCTGATAATATCATTAATTCTGAATTTGTAAGTAATAATATTATATTTCTTAAATTATCTACAACACCTAATAACAATCTTCTATCATAATTATTTTTGATTATATAAGTTGGTAAAATAAATTTTAGTTTATTTAGATATTTTGAAACATTATAAAACCAATTATTAATTTGTTCCATATTAGGTTTTTCAAATCTACTAACATTTGTAGAAAAATAATAATAAATTTCATAACTTCTTAATATTATTCCTGTATCAAGTGGTAGTAAGTATATATATGAATCATTATTTTTTTCTAAAAACAATTTTTTCAAACTGTTGTCATTATCTATTTCATTCCATTCATAATCTTTAAAAAAGATTGCACCAGTATACCACTCATATATACTATTTATTCCACTTGTAACTTGAAATTTTTTATTAAATTTTGAATTATACTTTTCTTCAATTTTATATCTTTCTATATCTTTTTCATGTTCTAACTTATTTAATTTAATTTCATATTTGTCGTTAATTAAATTTTTAGAAAATAATTTAGGAACTATGTTATATTTATTAATTACTTCTGTAATCGTTTTATATTCAATATCATCAACAAAAAATTTTATTTTATTTTGATAACTAATAACTTCAACATTAATAAAGCTCTCTATTTCATTATTTATTTCATATTTAATAAATTTAGAGTCTAACTCATTTATTATTTTATTTAAATTTATATTATTACTCTTGTATATTATATTAACGCCATAATTAATGCTTTTTAAATTCATATCTTTTTATACCTCCTATTTCATTTTCCAAATTAAACCAATTTTCACCTATCCACATAATTTCATTAATAAATTTTTCAACTTTAGGTGGATTATAATTTTTAAAATATCTATCTTGAATCCAAATATTAAATTCATTAACCCATACAATTTTTAATGAATTAATTATATCTAAATAACTTATTTTACAAATTGTAGAATATCCATCAACAAAACTTTTTAACTTTAATAAATCAAATTTCTTATTAAAAAAAGTTGTAGATAAAACAATTCTACCAATATCTTGTAATTTTGAATTTATTCTTACTAATTCAAAATCAATAATTGACTTTACTTCATTATTATCAAAAATTATATTATCTGGTGTAAAATCGCCATGAATAAGCTGTAAGTTATTTTGATTTATAATTTTATTGAGTTCACTATCATTTAAGATTTGTTCTGATAAATTAAGTTGTTGCACAAATTTTTTTGAACTATCTTCATTTATCTCAAGCCTCTTTGTTTGTAATTCCTGTTTTAAATCGCTTATATTCTTATATTTTAGAAAATCAGACTTAAACATATCTAAATTAACATTTTTTAATTTATCATGTAAAAAAGCTAAATTTTGTCCAATACTAAATATTTCTTCTGTTGTTAATTTATCAAATTCTTTGGAATAACCTTTAACATACTCTTGAATAAAGAAATATTTATTATTAGAAAACTTACTAACAACTTCTTTATCATTATTTAACAAAATTTTAGGTACAGCAACATTTTCTTCATACAAATAACGTTGTAACTCAACGGTTTGTATTAAATACTTAAGGTGTCCATATGAAAATTTTTCTAAGCTTAACTCTTTTAAAACATATAATTTATTATTACTACTTTCAATTAAGTATTTTTCGTTAAGCCATCCACCAGATAAAGTATCTACTTTTAATATTGGTATTCCATAACTCTTTAAAACCTCATCAATAAGATTCATATTAATTTCCTTTTCTAAATTCCTTAATTTTACGTTTTGCTTTTGTAGTTTGTACTTTATCAAGCCATTCCTCTCTTGGCCCGTATGATAATACATCTGTAATAATTCTAACTCTATCTTTTGTTTTTAATTCATGTTCTGGATCGACAACTTTATCATTTACAACTGCTGATACCATAGTATTACCTAAATCAGAATGAATTTTATATGCAAAATCAATTGCAGTTGCACCTTTAGGAAGCTCAACTATATCTCCTTTTGTTGTATATACATATATTTTGTCTGAAAATAATTCTGACTTTACTTGGTGAACAAATTCTTGATTATCACCAAACACTCTATTGATCTCAACTAGAGATTTAAAAAATTGATACTTTTGTTTCAAATCTTCTTGCATAACATCTCTTGCATTGCCTTTTTGAATATCCCAATATGCAGTTAATCCAAAAGATGCAATCTTATCCATGTCGAATGTTCTTATTTGAGTTTGTACTAATCTATCATCTTCTCCAAAAACAGTTGTGTGCAATGATTGATACATATTTGTTTTAGGATTATATATATAATCCTTAAATTTATCATTTATTGGGTGATATTTTGAATGTATAGAACCTAATGTCAAATAACAATTTGCAATTGAATCAACCATTATTTTTAATGATAATAAATCATGAATATCTGAAAGTTTATGTCCTTGTTCTAATCTTTTATATATCCCATAAATATTTTTTGTTCTTACTTTTATATCATGTGGTATATCTTGATTAGTAAGTATGGAATTTATCGTAGTAAGCATTTCATTTAAGCAATGTCTACTATCATCTTCAACCCTTAGTTTGATTTCTTCTATTCTTTTATATTTATCTGGATATAAATATTTAAGAGATAAATCTTCTAATTCTGATTTAATTCTATATGCTCCTATATAATAAGCAAGTGGTACAAATATATCCATTGTTTCCATAGAATTTTCCTTTTGTTTGAATTCAGACTTAAATTGTAATGTTCTCATATTGTGTAATCTATCTGCTAATTTAATAATAATTATTCTAACATCTTCTGTAATGCCAGTAATTATCTTTCTTGTATTTGCCATATTTTGATCTTGTTTTGTAGAAAAATTTAATTTACTTATTTTTGTAACACCATCCACCAAATTTGCAACTTCTTGATTAAAATCATGAGCTATATCCTCTTTTTTGATAATTGTATCTTCTAATGTGTCATGTAAAAGCCCTGCACAAATAGTATCAGTATCACCATGCATTTCAGCTAATATATAAGCAACATTTAACGGATGACTAATATATGGTTCACCGCTTTGTCTCATTTGTCCTTCATGTAAACGTTCAGCATACTCATATGCTTTTTTAACTTTTTCTTTCCCTTCTGGATTATATAATTCTACTAAATCCAATAAATCATTCAAACATAATTCTTTCATAAAATCATCCTCCCATATAAAACAAAAAAGCGCCTAAAAAGCACAATGGTTTTTTAGACACCTTTTATCATATTCATTGATTGTTTTGAAGCGCAATATTCGTATAGATAAGAACATTTGTAATCATGTATCTCATTTTTGATGAATTTAAAACTAACTAAATCATTAAGAAACATATAATTATAATTGTTTTTCATAACTACCCCTCCAAAACTAAATTTTCAATTATATTACACCTTTTAAATATTAAAGTCAATAGTTATTCTAAAAAAAAACACCAAAGTTGTTGGCAAAATTATTAATAGATTATTAATATATTAAAATAAGTAAATTATATTTAAGTGTATATTCTAAAATTTAAAATAAAAATTAATCTTTTAAATAATATAAAATTAAAAAAATACATAAAGTTAATTATGTATTTTTATTCGTTTTTAAATAATAGTTCTATACTAACATCAAGAGCTACAGAAATATCATAAATTGTTTGTACCGAAAATGTATTTGCAACCTTTTCTGATTCAATTTGTCTAATATAATCATGCGATAAATCTGCCTTCTCTGCTAATTCAGCTTGTGTCATATTTTTTAGTTTTCTGTATTTTTTTATATTTTTCCTAATTACCTTGTATATGTCTATCTTGTTCACGCTATCACCTAAAATAATTATCTCATTTTATTGTAAATAAATATGTGAGCAGTTCACTCACATATTTATTTGTGATATAATATAGATGAATCACTTTTACGATTCGTCAAAAGTAATGAAGGATCAATATTAAAACCGTTTGCCACTTTTTCTATAGTATCAATCGTTACTTTTCTATTAGTTCTTTCAATTTCACCAATATAGTTGGTACTTAAGCCAGATAATTCAGCTAATTTTTCTTGCGATAGTCTTAATTGTTTTCTATAATATTTAACATTATCTTTGAATATTTGTCTAAGTGTCATAAACATACCTCCACTAATATTATGGTATGATTTTTTTAAAACACTTACAACCAACAACTTTGGTGGAATTTAGTGAGGTGAGTTTAATGAAAAAATCTAATAGATATTTTAAAAATGTAGTAGTAACCAATATGAATAACATTATAAAAGCTAATAATGTCTATTCAAAAAAAGGCTTCACTTTATTTTTATGTGAAGATAAAGATGCACTAGAAGTTTTATACAACAATTCAACTTATAATATTAGTGTAGTAAAAAGAAAAAAAGATTTATATTGGCATTTAACGCCATATAAAGAAACTTTTTTTGAGACACTTGTAAACAATCAATTTAATACATTTGAGATGGTATTATGTGCAATACAAGATAATGAAGATATACACAAAAAAGGAGATTCACAATGCAAATAAATTCAACTAAAAAAAATAATCTATTAAAAATAGTAAAAAACCAAAGAAACTATGATTATAGTTCATACTTAATTGAAAAACTTATAAAAGAGAAAAAATTAAATCATTTAATAGAAAAAATAGATGATATTAAAGTAAAGCTACCAAATTCAAATATTGAAAAAAAAGACTACTTTAGTGGTGAAGAGCAATTTATATCTATACTTAATAAATTTATTCACTATTTTAAAGGAACTTTTATAATGCCTGATGTTATTAGCGATTGCTCAATAAGAAATATTTTAACAATTAATAATCCTAATTTAGATTTTTTATTTTCCAAAGTTTATGTTTATGACAATAATTATATTGAATACTTTAAGAATCAATTTAATAGAGCAATTGTTTATTCTTTTATTTTCAACTTAAACGAACTTAAACATTGCTCTACTATAATAGAGAACTTTATAAAAAAATATAATTTAAATATTAATAATATTAATAATAAAGATATTGAAAAAAATGCAATAATATTGAAAAAATTAGTTTTAAGTAATTATAAGGAAATAAATTTAAATCTTTTATTTTTAAATTACCAATTTTATTTTGATGACAAAAAAAGAAGTTCTTTACAAAAAGAAAACATATCTTTTCAATTCTTTATTACAGTGTACGAAATGTTTATTGAAGAATATTATAAAAAAGAAAAAACAATTGATGAACTTATACAGTAATCAATTGTTTTATTTATACAATATTTAATCTCCAAAATATAAATGACTTAATATTTGTATTTTATAGCAATTCTTTTAAAATAGAATAAATAACATTCACTACTATTGAATTACCAGCTTGATGATATAAGTTTGTTTCTGAACATACTTTACTTGCTTTATCAAAATCCTCATCATCAAATCCCATTAATCTCCAAGTTTCTTTTGGAGTTAGTTTTCTTATTCTCATTACTCTTCCTCACTTTCTATAACAATTTTGCTATTATCAGTTGTGTTACAAGCTGTTAAAGTTGGCGAATTACCATAAATAGAAAATAATCTTGATGATATTGCAAATTTAGTATGTTTATCTATACCACATATACCACCATTAAAATATTTGTTCATATCAACTTCATATTCTATATTTGGTTTAGCTTTATGTTTAAAAATTCTTATATTATCTTTCTTTATATAATCTGAATTTGTTAAATAATATTTTTCATCAACACATTCTTCTAGTAAATCTTTTAATATTACATCACTTTCTATCTTTTTCGGAAAATTAAATTGTTTTTCATTATTTAATATTGCAACTAAAAAATACCTCATTCTTGTTTGAGGTATTTCATAATCTTTAGCACATAATAAATCATCATATAGTGTATATCCTAAATTCATTAAATCTTCTTTAAATAAGTTTAATGTATCTTTAAACTTTTTACTTTTTATCATAGCAACATTTTCAAATATAACATATTTTGGTTTCTTATTTACTTCTCTAAGTAATCTTATCATTTCCCATCCTAAACTTGATCTTGTAGAACTGGCAAAATCAAATCCTCTCATTTTTCCAGCACAACTAATATCTTGACATGGAAAACCACCTATCCATAGATCACAATATGGTAAGTCTTTTCCTTTAATACTAGTTATACTACCTAAATTTAATCGTTCATCCACATTGTGAATAGCACAATAACTTTTAATTGCATTTTTATCTATTTCTGAAAAAAATTCTAATTCATAATCTTTTATATGTCCTTCTCTTTTTAATCTTTCTAATGCTTTTTCTGGTGAACCTATACCACTAAAAAAAGTTCCAACTTTTATAATTTCATTTGTCATATTTATCAATCCCCCTTTATTTTTTATAACAAATAAAAAAGCTCTCATTAGAGAACTTTTAAGTAAATATACAAGTTTTTTTATTATTTTTTTGATAATTTCTATAATAATTCAAATAGATTAATTGAACAACAGCATCAGAAATCCCTTGTATTATAAGGCTTTTTAACACTTTTGGATATTTTGGGTTTATCCTTCAATCTCCCCCCCCATTGTTTGTCAAGAGAATAAATGTTCTTTTAAAAAAAAAAAATAAAAGATTAAAAAATGAAAACATTTTTTAATCAATATATATTTAATTACTTAGAGTAATTAGATCCACTTAATTGGTTTTCACCTAATTGTACTAAACGTTTAGTGATTTCACCACCAACTGAACCGTTAGCTCTTGCAGTTGTATCTGGTCCTAAATTAACACCAAATTCGTTAGCTATTTCATATTTCATTCTATCGATAGCTTGTTTAGCTCCTGGAACTGACATTTTAGCAGTTTTACTATTCATTATTTTCACCTCCTATACATTAATAGAATGTGAAAATTTTGTCAAATTATACAATTTTTTCTATGGTAATTTATAACAATTTTTGATTTTGTGAATTGTATGTATCTATATCTATTTTTTCCATATTATTAATACATTCATCAATTAGTGTTTCGTAATCAATTAATGTTTCATAATAAATACATTTTTGTAAGTTAGGATTTATTACTGGATGTTTTGGTACAAATATAGTACAGCAATCTTCATATGGTAATATACTTATATCATAGGTATTTATTTTTTTTGCAATATCTATTATTTCTAGTTTGTCTAAACAGCTTACTGGTCTTATTATTGGCATATTTGTTACATTATTAATTGCATACATACTAGTTAGTGTTTGACTTGCTACTTGACCTATTGATTCACCATTTATTATTATTTTTGCTTTTATTTTTTTTGCTACTTTTTCTGCTATTCTATACATCATTCTTCTCATTATGGTTATCATATATGTAGGATCTATATTTTTATATATTTCTTCTTGTATTTTAGTAAATGGCATTACATATAAGTTTATATTACTTCCATATTTATGTAATTCTTTTGCAAGCGATATAACTTTGTTTTTTGCGTCTATACTTGTATGTGGTGGGGATTCATAATATATTGCATCTATATCTACGCCTCTTTTATTTGCTAAAAAACCCGCTACTGGACTATCTATTCCTCCACTTAGCATTAATAAACCCTTACCTTGAATTCCTGTTGGATATCCACCTAAACCATATATTTCTTTTGTGTAAATATATGAACATTCACTGCGTACTTCCACGTGAAGTATGATATCTGGATTATGAACATCAACCTTTATATTTTGTATGTTTTTTAATATATGTGCTCCCACCAATTTGCTTATTTCCATCGAGTTATAGGGGAAATTTTTATCTGCTCTATTTGTTTCTACTTTAAATGTATTAAATTTTTCTTTATTTAGTAAGTTATATGATTCATTTTTGATACTTTCAATGTCTCCGTTAACTTTGTAGCATATAACTATACTATGTATTCCAAATACTTCTTTTAATTTTTTTATAATAATTGTTTCATCGTTATCTTTTATATCAATAAACATTCTTACTTTGTTTTTAGTAATGGTTATATCATAATCTTTTAGTTTTCTTTTAATATTGTTATGTAATTTTTCTATAAATACTTTAATATTATCTTTTTTAGTAGATAATTCTCCATATTTAATCATTATTAGTTTATCCATAAATGCCTCCATTTATATATTAAATCATAGAAAAAAAGATATTTAAATATATCTTTTTAATTTTTTTTATTTTTAAGCAACTTTTTTGAAAGGATCGTCTTTTGCATCTCCAAATACTTCAGATATAGTTGAATATACAGCACTTAATTTTTGTTCATTAAGTTCATTCATTTCTTTCATTTTTTTGTTATATTCTTCTTTTAACTTTTCTATTTCAAGTGCATGTTCTTGTTTTAATTCAGCAATTGTTTTTTTAGAAGCTTCCCTATCTGCTGATTTTGATCTCTTTAATTCTTCAACTGTACTTTCTAGAGATGAGATAGTTCCTACATAAGTTCCTTTAATGGTATCATTTTCTTGAGTCAATTTTCCATTGGCTTGTGTTGTAGCACTTAGTTTTTCTGTTAAGTCTCTAACAACTATCTTATATCTTTCTAATTCTTCTCTATAGCTTGCATATTTACCATTAGCATCTTCTATTTTTGCTTTTAAACTTGCATTTTCTGCTTTTATTTCTTTTAATTCATTTGCAGCTCTTTGTGCTTTTGCAATTACATTTGTTAATGATAAATCTGATTTTTGTTCTTCTTCTACTTTAGCAACTGGTATAGATACTTGAATCTCTGGTTCAACTTTTTGAACGGTAGTTTGTTCTCCTATTTCAGCTGGTTCTTTAACAAAATCTAAACTTGGATTTTCAACTTGTGTTACAGTTGGTTCTTTATATTCATCTTTATTAGTGAAAAAATCTGGAACTACTGGAGCACTATTATTAACAGCTTCTGCTTCTAAATTGTTAGTTGTTTCTTGATTTAAATTACCAATTGGATTAAACTCTGGAACTACACTAGCAGATGGTTCTTCGTATGGGACTTCATTATTAGTTACTGCATTTAATGAAGTAAGCATATCTTCTGGAAGTTTGTCCCAAGTATCAGGAATTTCAGTTACATTACTTGGTTCAGCTACTTGTGCTATAGTTTCTTGTTTCTCACTTGGAACAATACTAAATAATGTATTAAATTTTCTTATTGTTTTTTCTACAAGTGGTTTTGTGTATAACACAACATTTCTAGCATGAGTTTCTGCTTTACCTTGTTTAACTAAGTAATTAACTTTATTACCTAGTTCTATAACTTTATCAGTATCTTCATATATTGAATTACTCATAATAGGTACAGTTTCTTCTTTAGCCAAAACTGGATTAACTTGTTCTACTTCTATTTCAGGATTTACAGTTCTTGAAACATCAACTTTAGAAAAAACTCTTTTAAGTTTTTCTTTTACACTCTCTCTTACTCTTACTGCATTATGCATAGCAACCATACCAGTTTTATTAAATGGTATAATTCCTAAATTTGCATATGAATAATCTAATACTGATGCATCCATATTATTACCTCCTAATGTTTTTATTCTTCACTCTTTGCAATATCTTTCATAACTTCTTTAACTGATGCCCATTCCTCATCTGAAGATATAGCACCTAAAGAATACATATTATCTTTTTCTATTAATTCAGAAGCATATATTTTAACCATTTCATTTTCATCAACTTCATTTAATGTGTATAAAATATAATTTTTATTAAATTTTTTTATTGTAAAAGCCGACAATATTTCTGCTTCTTTTTCGTTTCCTGACTCATCTATTACAACGATAGTTCTTTTTTTGTTGTCCATATTTTCACCTCTATTTTATTCTTATCATTAATATACAAAGTTATTATAGCATAAAACAATTATTTTTGTACACCCTTTTTTAAAATAAAATGTTTACAATTATATGCACAATTATTTTTTATATAATCATCAACTTTTTCTATATTGTTTATATCTTTACAATTCTTATTTTTTGGATCATAAAAACCTTTTAATCTTAATTTTCCATATGCCCAATCGCCTACAATATAGTCAAAGTTTTCAAAATATTCTGTATATTTGTTATTCATTTCTTCTAAATCAAATCCATCTCTTACGTTTTTTATTAATTCATATTTAATATTATTTAATACTATTTCCATTATAATTACCTCTTTATTTAGTATATCATATTTTTTATTTTTTTAGTTATTTTCTTCTATTGGAATTGAAAAAATATTAGATTGTTTGCTTAGTGTGCCTCCATAATACTTTGGAACACTACCTTGTATTACTTTTAAAGCAACTGGTATATCAGATGTTACTGTAACTCTTTTTGATATGAAAGGAACATTTATTTGTTCAGTTACTGAAATTCTTATATATATTTCTACTAGAGCATTGTTTATTCCATATTCTTTAATATTTGTCTTAACGTTACTTTCAACACTACCAATAATATTTAATTTTATTGGTATTTTGGGTCCTAAATTAGATAGAAAACCACTATTTGTTATAGTTCCTAATGGTATTTCATATATAATCCCATTTTTTAATTTATCTTTATCGTTACTTATTAAGATATCTGGTAATTCTATAAAATCTATGTTTCCTTCTTCTATTGCTTTTAAATTTATCAATACAACGTTAGTTGTTGTATTTAGTACTTTATTAACTATTGCAGGATTAAAATCTATTGTGGCTATTTCTCCATTATCATTTTTAATTATATTAAACATTTCATCTATATTCATACCATTTGCAAGTTGTTTATTTACTGCTCTATTTATTACAATAGATGATAATTTTTTTGTTTCAAGTTCAGCATAATTCATAAGTATAGGAGATACTCTTATACTTATTATTTTTAATACTATAATTGTAATTATTACGCACATTATTAATGTTGCTATAAATATATTTTTTTTCATATTAAATAATATGAAAAAATGGTTAATATAACCACTTTTTATTTAAAAAACTTATACCAAACAAAGAAACCAATTGCAATTAGCAATGTAACTACTATTATTATTACAAAAACTTTGCTGTTTTTTTTCTTTGGAATATCTTCATCATCTCCAAAATCATCTTCATCAAATTTAGTTATGCTTGTGTAAAAAGCTTTGTCATCTTCTTCTTTTTTCTCTTCTTTATTTGATTCATCGCTTCTTAAGTTTGCAAATAAGTCTGTCGCTTCATTAATTGGTTTTGTTTTTGCTATTGTATTTAATAAACTTTTAATATTTTTTTCTTGTGTTAAGAAATCTGTACACATTTCTTCTTCATCTTCTTTTGCTTCAAAATCAAGTGATTTTAAAATATTGTAGTTTGTATCACTTATTTTTCTTACTCTAGGTGATTCTTCATAATTTCTACCACTTCGTTTTTTTTCAAGTATTTGATTTATATCATAATTTTTGTCATCTATTTCATCGAAATCATAATTTATATTGTTCCTTTTATAAGAATCAATGTCTATAGGATTAACTAAGTTTTCGTATTTTCTTTCTTTTCTTCTAGTTTCTCTATTGTTTACCATTGCTTTTATTTTAGATATATCTATTTCATCTATATTATCTAATACAGTAACATTACTGCTTAGAGTTTGTTTTTCTCTATATAATTGTTCATATAATGAATCGTTTTTAGATGTTCTTTCTAAAAGTTCTTCATTATTATGATACTTATCCATCCTTGTTCTCATGTAATCACCTACTATGTATATAATATATCATAAATTGTATTTTTTTTAAATATATTGTTTAATTTTAATAGTTATAATGTTATAATGCGAGAGGAGGTAATTATGTTTAAAGTTGATAAAGATAAATGCATTGGTTGTGGAGCATGTGTTGGTGTATGTGATACTGTATTTGATTTTGACGATGATAATCTTGCTTTCGTTAAAAATCAACCATCTGTTGATGATATGGAACTTGCTACAACTGCTTTAGAAAATTGTCCAACAAATGCAATTTCAAAAGAAGAAAATTAAAAGAACTATTTTAACAAATTAAATAGCTCTTTTTTTTCTTTTGGGTTTATTTTTCTGTATTCTCCACTTTTTAAATTTCCAAGAGAAAGAAATGCAACTCTTTCTCTTTTTAATTTAAGAACTTTTAAGTTTACAGCACTAAACAACCTTTTTACTTCATGGTTTTTACCTTCTACTATGATAATTTCTACTATTGAAGTTTTATTTTTTTTATCAGTTTTTCTTAACTTTACTCTTTTTGGAATACATTTTATATTATCTAAAATTATTCCATTTTTAATAGTTCTTATTTCTTCTCCTGTAATAATTCCATCTATTTTTGCAATATATACTTTTTCTATTTCATTTGATGGATGCATTATTAGGTTTGCAAGTTCTCCATCATTAGTAACAATAAGAAGTCCTGTTGTATCATAATCTAATCTACCTACTGGAAATAATCTTTTATTAGAATCAAAATAATCTGTTACTACTTTTCTTCCTTTATCATCTTTTGTACTTGTTATTACACCTCTTGGTTTGTTAAATATATAGTATTCTTTTTCTTCTTTTTCTATTTTTTTGCCTTCTACTAATATATCATCATTGTAGTTTGCTTTTGTTCCAAGTTCTGTAACTATTTTTCCATTAACCATTACTTTGCCATTTTTTATTAATTCTTCTGCTTTTCTTCTACTTGTATATCCGCTCTCGCTTATTATTTTTTGTAATCTTTCCATAATATCCCTCGAAACTAATTATAACATGTATTAATGTTTTGTGATAGTTCTAAATGTTTCATAGTTTGCTTTATTTACATTGTTAGTATAGTATAGTTATCATTTTGGTATATAGATTATAAAATGATTTATAAGTTCATTGTTAAAGCAATCCTTTATCAATAACTAATATTTCTTCTAGTAGTACTAAATATCTTAACTATAATCAATTATTGATGGATGGTTAATAATTAGAATAATATATTAACTATAATTATACTTGATATTATTCCTATTAAATCTACTAGGAGTCCTGCAAAGAGTGAATATTTTATTTTTTTTATTCCTATAGTACCAAAGTAAAGAGATAGAATATATAAAGTTGTATCTGTACATCCTTGTATTGTTGATGCGAGATGTCCTAGGAAACTATCTACTCCATATCTAGAAAATACTTCCATCATTAAAGATAAGCTTGCATTGCCTGATATGGGTCTTAATACTGCCATTGGAAATACTTCTTTTGGAAATTTTAATATATCTAGTATTGGACCAATAATTTTTAGAATGTAATCTATAAAACCACTTGCTATTAGTATTCTTGATGAGAATATTATTGCAAGTAAAGATGGGAATATATTTATGCCTATTTCTATTCCTTCTTTACATCCCTTAAGAAAAGAATCGTACATGTTATTTTTTTTCGATAAACCGTATATTATTATTGCAAGAATTATTATTGGTAAAATATATTTGTTCATTTCATCACCTTATAGAATATTTTATCTAATATAATTGCTGATATTGTGGATATTAGGGTTGCTAATATTGTGGATGTGATTATTGATGTTGGATTTATGCTTTTATATAGCATTCTTATGGATATTACTGTAGTTGGTACGAGTGTTAAGCCACTTGTATTTAATAGAAGAAATGTGATCATACTATGTGATGCGGTATCTTTATTATCATTTAGTTCTTGAAGAGATTTCATTGCTTTTAATCCAAATGGTGTGGCTGCACTTCCAAGTCCTAAGATATTAGCAGCAATATTTGATGAAATATATCCTAAACTTTCATGATTTTTTGGTATATCTTTAAATATTTTTCCGAGTATTGGATATAGAATATTAGATATTTTATTTAATAATCCACTATCACTTGCAATTGTCATTATTCCAAGCCATAAAACTATAACAGGGAATATGCTTATAAATATATCTAAGCTCTTTTTTGCACTTGTTATAATTTCTTCGTTAACAGCACTAATATTACCACTTATAAATCCATATGTTATACCTACAAATATAAATGAAAACCATATTTTATTTATCATTTAAATAAATTTAGTATTCTTTTAAAAATACTTTCTTTCTTTTTTGTTTTTTCTTTTACTTTAACAAATATATCTTCTTCACTTACTTCTTTTTTGTCTAAATAAACAATTACTTTACCTACTATTTCATTATTCTTTGGTTTATATATTTTTTTTAGTTGGTATTTAACACTTATATTATTTATTTCATTATTTTTTAAAATATAATAAATATCATTTTTTATATACAATTCTTTATAATATTCATTTTCTACTTTGAAATCTTTTTTTTCTAAAATTAAATATTTTTTATAATTATTAAATCCATATTCGTATAATGTTTTATGAGTTGTAAAATCATTGGGATCGTTTAGTGTTACTACTATTAAATTTAAATTATCTTTTGTAGCACTTGTAACTAGCGTTCTTCTTGCTTTTTCAGTAAAACCGGTTTTTCCTCCTGTAGTATATTCATATGTAGATAGTAATTTGTTTTTGTTGTACCAATCATATGTTTTTAGATTTGTTTTTACTATATGCCTTTTTGTACCAACTATTTTTTTATATAAAGGAATACTATTAGCATATTTAGTAAGTAATGCCATATCTCTTGCTGTAGATATATTTTCACATTTTTCATCTAATCCATGTGGGTTACAAAAGTAAGTATTCGTCATTCCAATTTGACTGGCTTTTTTATTCATTGCACTTACAAAGTCCTCTATAGAACTAGATACATATACGGAAATGGCAATGGCAGCATCATTTCCACTTCTTAACATAAGTCCATATACTAGATCTTTTAAATATATTTCTTCGTTAATTGATAAATATATATTTGATCCATATGCTTTTAATATATCATCTGTAACTGTTACTAAATCATCCATTTTTCCACTTTCAAGTGCAATAACTGCTGTCATTATCTTAGTTGTGCTTGCAATAAGTCGTTTGTCATCTATTCCTTTTTTATATAAAATTCTTCCGGTATCTTCATCCATTAATATTGCGCTTTTGCTACTTACTTCTAAGGCCTGTATATTAAATGGTATTAAGAGCATTAATAATAGTATTATTTTTTTCATATAACCACCTACATATTTATATGAAAAAAAGAACTGATTTAGTCCTTTGCTTTTATTTATTGTTCTTTATATCTATTTTGATTTCTTCAATTATGTGTCCTATATTGCCTTCACCTGCATATTTATTCATATCAAAAAAATTATCGTTAATGTTTACCCATTCTAATTTATTTACTTCCTCAATTAATTCTACTTCATTTTTTAGTATTCCATAATAAACTTCTAATTCTTTATCACACTTAGTATATGAAAGATTCATGAAGTGAATTAAATCTATGTCTTTCTTTTTTATATTAGTTTCTTCTTCTAATTCTCTATATGCTTCATTTAATCCGTCATTTTCTTTTTCTATTTTTCCACCAACCAAATTATACATTCCTATATATGGTTCTTTAGTTCTTTTACACATTAGTGTTTTTTCTAAATTTTTATCGAATACAACAATTACATTCATTTTTTTCATATTACCACCAATATAATTATATTATTTTTTCATGAATATAACAATAAATCAGATCACATATTATATTTATTTCTGATATAAATTTTTTTAAGTTTTTGTTCGGCAATATTTCTGATATAAATTTTTTTAAGTTTTTGTTCGGCAATAATTTCTAATCTGTTTTCATCTCCATGTGTCCACATTTTATCAAATACTGCTACATATTCTGATCCTAGTTTTTTTACAAATTCTCTTACTTTTTCTATGTTATCTTTTTCTACTTGTAATAAACACATTATTGTTGCATGTTTTTCTGCTATGTTTAACTCCTCAATATCTATGTCTTTATAGTTTTCGTTTATTACATCTTCTAGTGTTATCATTCGTTGACTACAAAACTCAACAAATTCTTTTGTTATTTCTTCTCCTACTAATGCTCTTAACATTTCTGGTTTTTCTGTTTTATATAACATTTTTGATGCCATTTCCCATTTCCTAGGATCTGCATTTGGTTTTTTTCCGTCGTATTTACTTCTTAATGTTTCTCCATTTTTATATGCTATGTATGAACATATTGCTGGGTGTATATTTTTTTCACTTGCCCATTTTAACCAACTTTCTAGGGTCGTTTTTATATATACATGTGCAAATCTATTAAATAGTGGTTCTGCTAACTGATTTGCTGCTAGTGAATCTTCAATATCATTTCCTGCTGCTACTATTCTTGCATTTTCTGGTAATTTCCAAATACCATTTACTTCTCTATCTAATACTATATTAAATGAAATACCTTGTATACTTGGTAGTGCATTTGTTATTTCATCAAAGAATACTATATGAAGTTTATCTGGTTCTTTTTCGCATTTCTCTTCTAATTTCTTTAACCAACTTGGTTTTACATCTATCATTTCTCCTGTTGTTTGATTGTATACGCTTTTCCCATTTAAGCTTTCTGGTGTTGCATTACGAAGATATATAATTACACAATCTGGATCTATTTGTTTAACTCTTGCACTTTTTCCTTCTGATGAAGGGCCATGTAGGAATACTGCTATTCCACTTTCTATTGCTCCTTTTATTATTTCTTCTTCACTTACTTGTTCAAATTTTAATTTATATGGGTTTATTATTTCTTCTTCATTTACTGTTTCTTTAGTTTTGGTAGTTTGAAATAACTCTTTTGACATATATCTATCAAGATATTCTTTCATTTCTGTTTTACTAAAATCACCTTTATAATTAGTGCTTTTATTAAGAAATCTTATACCAGAAACCAATCCTTTTTTTGAAATTAATATTCCTGTTTTATCATCTATCAACCATTTAACCGGTGATACTTCTACCCAAACATAATCACCATCTCTGTATTTAACTCCATTTGAAAGTTTAAATTTCCATCCATCAAAATCAGAGTTAGCTTTTATACGAATATATTTCTTTCCTTGATATTCGTATTCTTCATAGGTTACAGGTTTAAATCCTGTATCATAGTCATCATATTTTACAGAATCAAAAGTGTAACTTCTTCCTGTCTTATTCATTCCTCTATTATATTCTGATTCTAGTATATTTTGCATTCTTGAATCAGCAGCATTTTGAGGATATTCTCCATACTCTACTTCTTCTATCCCGTTGTATCCCATCACTCTGTTTGGGAATATTTGAGAAAAGATTACAGAAGATTGCAAAGCTGGGCGAACAGCACCACTGCGTTTACACCTATAGATGAAGCTTCTAATAGCATTCTCATTGACCATGCGGACATCATTATCGTCATCATCAGATCTAGTCCAAAAACAACTAGTTCTACCAGTTAAAGATCTATCTTCATCTATAGTATCTTCACGTAAATAACTACCGGTTAAAACACATAAATCTGTAATTGCAGATTTTATTCCATATTTTCTAATTACTTCTAATCGGGATTCACTACTGTTTCCCCAAATTTGTCCTTCAGACAATAAAGTTAAATCATGTTCTTTCATTTTAGCACCATTTTTATTTAAATTGTTTTTTATGATAACATAAAAAAAGGAAATTAGCAAAACTAATTTCTCATTTTTATCATTTAAAATCTTATTTATATAATCCGTGTATTTTTTGTCTATCTATTTCGAGTAAATCATCTAATTTCCATTCATTTTCTATTTTAGTTAAGGAAAAATCTATTGTATATTTTACTCTATCAGTCATTTTTTTCATATTTTCTAATTTGTAATCCCAAAATTTAGATGTATCTGTTGTAGTTGTTCCTTCTTTATAGAATTCTTCTTTGTTGCTTTCTAAGTATTTATCAGCATCGTCTATTACTTTTCTTAAATCATATACTTCTATTTCAGTAGTGACCACTGCTTTATCATTTGTAACTACTTCATCTGTTATTTTGTATTTTAAATCTTTGTATTGCCTTTTAATTACGTCTTTGTATGTGTTTATTTGTGATTCAGTTAGGTTTTCGCTAGCCATAACAGAATCAAGTTGTATAAGTACATCACTGCTTAGGGATGTATAATCAGAAAATAATTTTTGTACTTCTCCTTTTGGTGTATTTGTTTCGTTTTTACCACAACCAGTTAGTATTAAAATAAATGCAAATAAAAATATTAGTAATTTTTTCATATTTCCTCCTTGTTAATATGATTTACCAATATTTTAATTTTTATACTAATATTCGCAGTTACCTGGAGTTCTTGGATATGGAATAACATCTCTTATGTTATCCACACCTGTTAGATATATAAGTAATCTTTCGAATCCCATTCCAAAGCCAGAATGAATGCAACCACCAAATTTTCTTAAGTTTAAGTACCATTCCATTCCAGATTCTTCAATGCCTAGTTCTTTAATTCTATTTAATAGTTTTTCGTAAGATTCTTCTCTTTGACTTCCTCCTATTAATTCTCCTGCGCCAGGAACTTCTAAGTCAACCGCTGCCACTGTTTTACCATCTTCATTTTGTTTCATGTAAAATGCTTTTATATCTTTTGGCCAATCTGTTATAAATACTGGTCCATCAAAATATTCAGTTATATATTTTTCATGTTCTTTTGCAATATCTTCACCATAAGCTGGTTCAAATTCCCATTTTACTTTGGCTTCTTTTAATATAGTAATAACATCTTCATGACGTATTCTAGTAAATTTGCTATTTATTAATTTATTTAGTTTGTTTAGTAATCCTTTTTCTACGAATTTATCTAAAAATTCCATTTCGTCTTTGCAATGTTCTAATACGTATTTGACTATAAATTTAAGCATATCTTCCATTATATCCATGTCTTTGTTTAAATCGCAGAATGCAATTTCTGGTTCAATCATCCAAAATTCTGATGCGTGTGTTTTGGTATTAGAGTTTTCTGCTCTAAATGTTGGACCAAAAGTATATGTTTTTTTGTATGCAAGTGCAAATGTTTCTGCTTCTAATTGTCCTGATACGGTAAGTGCTGCTGGTTTATTGAAGAAATCTTTATCATATTCTAATTTACCAGTTTTAGCCACTTTATTTAAATCAAGTGTTGTTACTTGAAACATTTGTCCAGCACCTTCGCAATCACTTGATGTAATTAATGGTGCATGGAAATATACATAGCCATTATTTTGAAAATATGTATGTATTGCATGTGCTGCAACACTTCTTACTCTAAATACTGCTTGGAATAGATTTGTTCTTGGTCTTAAGTATGCTTGTTCTCTTAAGAATTCTCTAGTATGTTGTTTTGGTTGCATAGGATATTCATCTGGACAATCTCCTAATAGTTTTACATTTGTAGCTCTTAATTCTATTGTTTGTCCACTACCAACTGAGGAAACTATTTCACCAGTTACTTCTATACTAGAACCATTTTTAATTTTTAGTATTTCTTCAAATTCTTTTAGTTTGTTATCATAAACTATTTGTAAATGTTTGAAACATGTACCATCAGAAAAATCAATAAAACCAAATTCTTTTTGTTTTCTATGATTTCTAACCCAACCACAAACAGTAACTTTTTTTCCTACATAATCACCACTTAAAATATCTTTTACGTCTAGCATAATATCCCTCCTTAAAATAAAAAATCTATAATCTAAGGGTTCAATTTGAACGGTACCACCTTAGTTCATAGATTTTATGCTCTTAATATTATAACGGAATTACCGCTTCTGTTCTACTTTGTTCCTCAGAAGACTCAGAGTGTTATTCATATATCTATATTAACTTGTTTTCACTATACCAAGCTCACTAATAATAATCGAATATATTACTTCTCTCTTCAACGTTTATAGATAGAATATATCATATATATTGTAATTTGTAAATATTTTTAATTTAGGATATTTTTTAATTTTTTTTCTGGAATTTTTACTATCACTTTATCTTTTAATATATTTTCTAGTTTCTCTTTAATTTGATCTTTACTAAATGGTTTTGCTATGTAATCTATAAATCCCTCACTTATATATTTCTCTTTTGCTCCATTTAATGCATCTGCTGTAAGTGCTATTACTGGTGTATTAAATCCCTCTATCTTTTTTAATTCTTCTATACATTTTTCTCCATTCATATTTGGCATCATTATATCCATTAGTATTAAATCATACTTATTACCATTATTTATCTTTTCTAAGCATTCTATTCCATCATAACATTCATCTAATTCAAAATTAAAATCTTTTAATGCTTTTTTCGCTACTTTTATATTCAGTTTATTATCATCTACTATTAATATCTTTTTTCCTTCATATTTTACATCTCTTATTTTTATCTCTTCTTTTTCTATTTCTTCCCCTACTAGTTTACTTATCTTTTGTGGCAATTGTACTATAAATATTGATCCCATTTTATATTGTGATTCTACATTTATTGTTCCTCCCATCATTTCAACTAATTTTTTTGTTATTGCTAGTCCTAGTCCTGTACCTTCTGTTGTTGTATTCTTTTCTACATCTAATCTATCAAATTTATTAAATAATCTTTTTATATGTTCACTTTTTATACCTTTTCCTGTATCTTGACATGTTATTATTATTCTTGATATATTCCTTTTTATATCATTTATACATCTTATATTTAAGTTTATTTCTCCCTTTTCTGTATATTTTATTGCATTTGTTAACAAGTTATTTACTATCGTTTTTACTTTTATTTTATCTCCTATTAACTCATATGGTATATCTTCTGATATATTTAATTTAAATTTAATTGGTTTTTCTCCTATTCTTGTTGTTGTTACTTTACACATATTTGTTATTTCTTCTCTTAAATTATATTTTGCCTCTACTATTTCCATTTTATCTGCTTCTATTTTGTTTATATCTAGTATATTTCCTACTATTTCTAGTAGTGTTTGTGATGCGTTTACTATATCATGTGAGTTTTCTACTACTTCTTGTGGTAGTTTTTCTTCATATGTTAAGTTATCTTCTGATAATCCAACTATTGCATTTAGTGGTGTTCTTATTTCATGACTCATACTACTTAAAAAATCACTTTTTGCTCTATTTGCTTTTTCTGCATGATCACGAGCTAATTCTAGTTGCTGCATCATTTTTATATCTGGATTTTCTATTGTAAAATATAATATATATAATATTATGGTATGGATAAAATTCATGAGTAATATTTCTGGTTTTATAAATTGTATAATAGTAGCAATTGTTGATAAAATTATTAAAGTTAGTAATGGGAGATATTTCTTTATTAATCTTTTTTTGAATGTGGTAACCACTTTAATTATCCCTAATATTATGTATACAAAAGATACTCCATAAACCAAATAAACAGCATATCCTGTAGGAATACTCAAGTTTAATTTATTTAAGTAATTGATTTTTAACATTAAAATTATAATTGATAATATCGGGATTGTAAATTTATATAATGTATTCAGTTTTATTCTATCTGAAATGATATTTACATACATTGAAAAATATGATGTCCAAAATACGTAATATATCAATATAAGTTTTGTACTTATTACAAATATAATATCATTTTTATTTAATCCTATTTTTAACAAATAATAATTTAATATTTCCAAAATAGTTCCAGTAAATGTACATAGCAAAATTTTTGAAAATATCTTAGTTTCCGGATGATTTATTCTCTTCTTAGAATAGAAAACAAATAAAAGCAAGAATACATATATTGAACTACTTATTGTAAAAACTACATTCATATTGCACCTACCTTAAAATAGTATATCATTTTTTTGGAAATTAAAAAAGTAGGTAATTTACCTACTTTTCAAAAATAGTTTTGTTGAATATAAGTTTTTTTCTTTTTGGTTGTTCTTCTACAGATAATTTGTCATATATTTCTTTCAGTTCCTTAATTTTTGCTTTCATCATTAAATTTCTTGGAATCTCAGATAATTCTATATAGTGTGTTGGCATATGGAAATTATCTAGTTGAGATAATATCTTTCCTTTTAATTCTAAATTGATATTATTTTTCATTTCTTGTGTTAAATAATCTTCATAAACAATGAAACATGCCGGAGTTTCTTTTTCTTTTTTATTAGAAACACCTATTATTGCACAATCTTTTACTCCTTGTACGCTTTTTACAATATTTTCTATTTTTGGAGCCCATACTTTATGTCCATCTCTTACTATTAAACCATACTTTCTTCCTAAACAAAAACTATGTCCTGCAGGATCCATATACCCTAAATCTCCTGTATGATACCATTTTGTTCCGTCTGAGTGTGTTATTATTGTTTCTTCAGTACTTTTTTTATTGTTGTAATATCCTCTAAACACATTAGGATTGTTTGCATTGTAACAAATTTCTCCCGCTTCATAATACATAACTCCTCTGTTATAATTTTCATCTTGGATGTTTCTTTCATTATTTTCTTCGTCAAATTTAAATATAGCCATTTCGTTGCCTGGAAATACAACTCCAACAGAACCTTCATAATATGTATCTTTATTTTTCAAAACACCATTAGGATTTAATCCTGGTCCACATGTTTCTGAAGTTCCTAATGCATTTTCAATTACACTATTTGAACCACATTTTTTTAAAATTTTGTTTGCTCTTTTTTCAAGATTTAATTCAAGCAAATCTCCCCCTGATATGAAGTGTTTTTTCTTAGATAAATCAATTTTTTTCCCTTTTTTATCCATATTTTCTATGTAATCACAAATTCTTTGTATTAATAAAGGTCCAACTAATACAACTGTGCTTTCATCTTTCAATATTTCTTCTGCACATTTTTTAGGATTAAACAGTGGACTAAGAGATGTTGTCACTTGCCAAACTGCTGCTAAAACTATATCATACCAAAAATAAGAACTAGAAGGTGGCATTGGATTAAATAGTGAATCTGTTTTGTCTATATCGAATTTTGAATACAATTGTTTATAAACAGAACTCAAGCAATTTTCATTAGTTATTTCTACGCCTTTAGATTCACCGGTAGAACCGCTTGTAGGAAAGATAGCTGCAATTTCATCTTTTCTAAAGGGTTCTTCAAAATCATAAATATTTAATTTTTCAGCATTTAATTTTGATAATAACTCATCAAAACTTCTCCATTTAGAATTTTTATCCATTTTTATTTTTAGTAGAGATATTTTTTCTAATAATTTCAATAATACTTTTTGCGATTTAGATGCAAATGGTATAGAATCAGCAATTGGTAAATACATTACATTATCTACTTTTATATCCTTTAATTTAGAATAGGATAAATCCAATGTAACTAAACATTTGGAATTAGATTCTTTTACACATTTTTCTATTGTTTCTTTATTGCTAATTGGATCTAACGGTCTTACTATCGCACCTATTAAATTAGCTGCAAAGAATACATATATTGCCTCTATTACAGAGGGTGTGCACATAACTATTATATCTTTACTTCCTACATTACAATTATTTTTGAGTATAGATGCATATTTTAATATATTATCTGATAATTCACCATATGTAACCGTTTTTCCACTCCTATATGCAATAACATTTTTTACCTCATTTGCTTTTTCTATCACTACACTAGCTATTCTTTTGTTTGGAAATGTAGAATTTAGTGTTTTTTCATCAAAAAATTGACGATATGGTTTATCCTGTTTAGCATAACCTGACAATTCAAATCCAAGTTTATTTTCAGTTTCATCTATTATTTTTATTATTTCTTCTTTTGATATTGGTCTAGCAAAATTTTGTTGTGCCTGTTTAAAAATATTTTCAATTATTTCTTCTTTCATTATAAACAACCCCCTTAACAAATGATTGCTATTTTAGCACATTTGTACGTATTTGTCAAAATTAGGAATTTAGGGATTTAGGAATTTAGCAATTAATATGTAAAATTTTCGCTTAAAAATCACACCGTGTACACTTTTTATAAATTGTGTATGAACTTTTAATAAAATTAGTTTTTAAATTCTAAGTTTTTTATTTTTAAAATATCTATTCCATATATTTCCATATATATACTAGTAACGTCCATTGTAGTAATTTTGCTAGAATCTATTTCTAATTTTGCTATAATCTTTTTAACTTCCTCTTCACTTTTTCCCTCAATTTCAGCATATGTAGGAATTAATGGCCAAGAATCTATATCTATGTTGACATCATCTAATAAGTATTTTATTCTTTTGTTTTCTTGGTAATTTCTTGCAACATATCCAAGTTCTTTTAAGATATTGTTAGTATTTTCGAAATCAGAAACTTCTATTTCAATTTCATTAGTTCCTCCTATTTCATTTTTATTTATTACTTCTTTTATAGCAAGTGTGGTTTTAATCCCATTAGTTCTTAATCTAATCCATTTATTTTCATTAATTGGATTAAAATCATATACATATCTTTTTTGAAAATATTCTCCTATCTTTTTAGCACCCATATTTTCTAATTTTGAAATGAATTTAGTGTCTATTTCAAGTATAGTACATTCGTATTCTTTATGCATAATTACCTCCTTTTGTTTCATTATATCAAATCAAATATATGATTGTTAATTGTTTTCTTATTTTTATCCATTAAAAAACAATAACTAAATGTTATTATTTTTCAAACCATTTTGGTATATCATAAGAATTTCATATAAATTAGTTGGGAGTGATATTATGTATTTCATCAAATTATTATACATATCTACTAAACTATTTTCTTCTTTATTAAAGCATTCATAATAAATATATTTTAATTTATCAAAATCATTATTTTTATAAATATTTGATATCTCTCTTTTCATAAAATTTAATTTTTGTTCTTCAGATCTGGTAGTTAAACTAAATTCACTTTTATTTAATATTTGATATTTAATATCTACTGGTTTAACTTTTTTCATAATTTCAATTATGTCCAATGCTTCTTCTATTAATAAATCACTTTTCATTATGGATATTCCTTTATAATTAAATTCTACTGCTACAACTGTTGAATTGGAGCAGAAAAGACATGCGTATTCTACATTTTTTACGCTTCTGTTTGTATAAACTTCACAAGTATTGTGCAGTTGTTTTACTAATTCTGAATCTATCATTATTTGATTTTTAATAATATCTTTTATTGTATCTTTCGATACTTTTATAACTTCTATCTTTTTTACATAATCGAAATAATCATTATCCTCCCATTCATAAAATTCATATAATCTTTCATTGTAATTTAACAATATATCATAAATATATTTCACTTTTTCCTCCTATATATAGATAAATATATTAAAAGAATGCCAATTATTAGAGAAAGACATTCAAATCTTCTAATAATAAAATTAACATATTCTAAAAAAGTATACCCATTAACTAATAAATTTAGATAAAGAATTATATTTGTTAGTCCAATAACTGTCAAAGTTATTCCAAGTAGAAGTAGAATACCACGTAAAAACATATAACCACCTAATAAATTTTATTTATTAATTTCTATTTTTATTATATAATTTATTAGAGGTGATAAATGTGAAATTATTTATGTATTTAATTTTAGGCTTTATTCAGGGGTTTACAGAACCAATACCGGTTTCTTCTAGTGGGCATTTAGTAATATTTAATTCTATTCTTAATGTAGAGGCATTTAAGGATTTGAATTTTGAAATAATTACTAATTTTGGTAGTTTTATAGCAATTGTATATTTTTATAGAAAGGAAATTATAAGTATTATTAAAGATTTCTTTATGTATATAAAAACAAAAGAAAATAAGTATTATGAAAACTTTAGATATGCACTTCTTATAATTGTTGCTACAATACCGGCTGGTATATTTGGATTATTGTTAAAAGATACTATTGAAAGAATTACATCTGTAAAAATTGTTGGAGTATCACTTCTTATAACTGCTGTTCTTATATTGTTAGTAAGTAATATTAAGGGTACAAAAGAAAAAAAAGACATTACATTTGTTGATGCATTGATTATTGGGTTATTTCAAGTAATTGCGTTATTTCCTGGTATAAGTAGAAGTGGTTCTACATTAGTGGGTGGAATGAGTAGAGATTTAAAAAGAGATACTGCATTCAAATTTAGTTTTATGTTATATTTGCCTATTAGTATGGCAACAATGGTATTAAGTGTTAAAGATTTAGTTACTAGTAGTAATGCCGATTCTTTATTTCTACCATACACGCTTGGAATGTTTGTATCTATGGTTGTTACATATTTTTCAATAAAATGGTTTAAGAAAGTAATGGAAAATGGAAAACTTGCATACTTTGCTTATTATTGTATTATAATGGGAATAATAACTATTTTATTTTTAAAATAAGAAAAGTCAGAAAAGTTTATTTCTGGCTTTTTTCTTAGCTAAAACTTATATTGTCACTATATTGATACATATATTTAATATCACTATAACTAACTGAATTTTTATCTTTTATTGGTATTGTTATAGTTATATATTTATTTACTCCATCAGGAATATCACCTGATTCATATGAATTAAACATTAAATCAGAATAAAACATATAACTATTAGGTAAAGTTTCTGTTGTATTTCCATAAGTAAAAGTTCTTTTACTTTTATTTATGCTTAATCTAATAATTTCATTACCTTCATATGTAATATCATAGCAATTTGTTCCACAAGATACAAAACTAGTTATCTTTTTTTCTTCAAAATCTTTTTGTAATGTATTACTTAATACAGATGCGAAAGTAAGATACTCATTATATGAAATATTTTTTATTTGCTTTTGTGAAAGAGATAATACTGTTTTAAATAAAGATAACGATACAAATGTTATTAATATAAAACATACTAACAATTCTATTAAAGTAAATCCATTTTTTTTCACATTATCACCTACTGTAAAAAGTATACAATTTTAATATAAAAATTTCAATAAAAAATAGTATTTTAAAATTTTCTATGCATTTAATTTATTTTGTTTAGTAACAACAAATATTTTTATTAGGCACTTGCTTTTAATATATATGGATCACTACTTGTTCCATTGCCACGTTCTATTAAGACATTGGATTTTAAATATAAGGTAGGGAAAAATGAAAAATAAACAGTTTCATTTCTTATACTAATACCTGATGTTTTTTCTAAACCCCAAGCATAAATAGCGTTATTAGAAAGAATAGCAGGAGATAAATACCATGTAAAACTACCTTTGCCAGTGTCGTGCATCCAGTTATTATTCTTGCATATATAATTATTTGAACTGTCTTTTGTTTTCATGTCTATTTCGCATGCACTTTCACTACTTGCATATACATAGTCTGTTACATATGGTAGTGCTACATATCCTGTCCACTCTGTTGTTCTTATTACTGTATCATTACAATAATCACCACTAGTACATATCTTACCTGTTTTCGTTCCTCTTTCATCACTATAAAACGAAAGTGTATCTGTTACCTTACTTTCAATTGCTCCTGTGTTCCATATATGATTATCTATTAAACTTTTTGATGTTTCATTTATTGTTAGGAAATTACCCTTACTATCTTTTGGACATATCGTTGTTGCGTTCTTTCTTCCTATATAACACGTCACTGTTGTATCTCCACCATAATACATCTTATTTAAATATACTTGTAAATCTGCTCCTTCATATATA
>ERZ857998.1076-NODE-1076-length-33646-cov-3.589444_pt1 | contig 33646 bp, 25 predicted proteins | sample MGYA00519954_ERZ857998 | MGnify/ENA primary metagenome ERZ857998 (study PRJEB31778, sample SAMEA3449424) | human gut metagenome | biome: human gut; feature: human-associated habitat; material: faeces | place: United Kingdom | collected 2010/2012 ...
GGACGCGCTCGCGGGCAAAACCGCGCTGGCCATTGGCTGTGGGCTATCCCTGCGCGCGTGCGCGGGCGTCGTGCGCTGGGCGCTATCCTGCGGCCTGCCCGCCGCTGTGGACGCGGACGCGCTCAACCACATCGCGCAGGATGATGCTTTGCGCGCACTTTTGCGGCCGCGCCACGTAATTACGCCGCATCCGGGAGAAGCCGCCCGCCTGCTGGGACGGAGCGCCCATTCCTGCCTGGAAGACGCGCGCGCGCTTCATGCACTCGGCCCTGTGGCCCTGCTCAAGGGCGCGGACAGCTACATCGCGGGCGAACGCGATTGGGTTAGCGGTAGCGGCAGCGTGGGCATGGCCAAGGGCGGTAGCGGCGACGCGCTTGCCGGCGTGCTCGGCGCGCTGTTGGCGCAGGGGTATCCGTCGGAAACCGCCGCTTGGATGGCAAGTGAGATCCACGGCCGGGCGGGCGAACGCGCGGCGGAGCGCGTTGGCATCGTTTCCATGACCCCGCAAGACACGGTAGACGCGCTATCGGATGTGTTCCGGGAACTGTATGGGCGGTGATTTGGCATTTTGGCGCGATCAAGCCCGGCAAGCCTTGGGCGAGGAGGCCGTACTCAAGCTCGATCGCAAGGATGCGCTCTTCGTCACCCGCTGCGGCGCGCCCGTGCCGGGCTTTACGCAGGAAGCGCGCGCTGGCGGCTTATACGCGCTTTCGCCCATCACCGGTTATCCGCCGGAAACGCAGCGCGTCTACTTGGCGCTGCTCAAGCAAACCGCGCACAGGGATAGCCAGTTTCCCGCGCTTGTGCGCGCCGCGCGGGGTCGCATGGCGGTTTGCCTGCGCACGCACGAGCAAGATGACGGGCTTGCGATGCTGGAAGCATTGATTCAACAAATCGAAAGGGAGGAATCTGGATGAAGATCACATTTTATGGACACTCGACGTTTGCCTTGGAAATGGCCGGACTGACCATCGTGACCGATCCCTGCAGCGTTGGCTATCCGCAAAAGCCCGCGCGCGCAGACGTGATCACCGAGAGCCACCAGCATTTTGACCATAACGACACCACGGGTATCGCTTGCCCGCGCGTGCTTTCCACCAAAGGCGAATGGGAGATTGGCGGCGTCAGCATTGCCACGCGTAGCGCTTATCACGACGATCAGGGCGGCGCCAAGCGCGGCGAAAACCTGATCTTTGTGTTCCGGGGCGAAGGGCTTTCGGTGGCGCATTTGGGCGATCTGGGCCATGCTTCGGGCGTAGATGGACTGCAAAACATCGATGTGCTGCTGGTTCCCATCGGCGGTTTCTATACCATCGATACTAGCGCGGCCATCCAGGTCATCGAGCGCGTGAAACCGCGCATCGCCATCCCCATGCACTTCAAAACACCCTGCCTGGACGGCAATTTCCCCATCGCGGATGAAACGCGGTTTTGCGCGCTCACCGGCGCCACGCGCGCGAAATCCGCCACCTTGGAAATCACGAGAGAGAACCTCGCTGCCTTGCCAGGCGCAATCGTGCTTCCCTGGGCGGGCGGGGAAACCGCATAACAGCGGCGCAAAAAGGGGGCGCGTGTTGCGGAAACCCGGATAGCAACACGCGCCCCTTTGCGTGGCAGGCAACCGCGCGGCAGCGCCCGAAGAGGAGATCCTGCCGCTATTCAGCGACAGGGCCCTCGCCCGCAAGGGCGCGCAATGGCAGAGAGCGCGAGCGCACCAGAGGCGCGGGCTCGAAGAAGGACGCCTCTTTGGGAAAGCCCAATTCCTGCGGCGAAGGGCCCACAAAGCCTGTGCTGCGCCCCTGCATGGATATGCCCGAATCGTCGATGGCGAACAGGGCGAAGAGCGCATCGCGATAGGGCGCGCAGCCCTTGATGTGTGGATAAGTGCGGCAGATGGTCTCGCTATAGCGGACGGTGTCGTATTGGTGGCCGATCCAGATGTTCGAGGCGCTGTTGACGCTGATGAAAGGCACGCCCCGGCGCACGCTCATGCCATCGACGTGGTTGTGCCCATTGAGCGCCAAGATCACGCGCCGCCGGTCGCTGTTGACCCGTTCGAGCATATCCCACAGCGCCGCGCGATCGTGCGCGCAGAGGAGGTCGTCGCCCAGGGCCGCGTGCGAGAGCAGCACGCACGGTTCCTGCGAACGCAGGATTTCTTGCTCCAGCCAGTCGAGCTGCGGGCGGGTCAAAAAGCCGATGTCTTCCGCGCGGCGGCCGCGATAATTGCAATGGTCAAAATCCAGCATTTTCGCACCTTCGCGGACAAAATTGGTGTCCAAGGCGATAAAGCGCACGCCGCCTTCCACAAAACTGTATCGCGGCCCTGGCATGCCCCAATAGCGGCAGGCCGTGGCCTTATCGCAGGAATCCATATCGTGGTTGCCCAGCACGCCATACAATTTCAGCCCAGTTTGCGCCGCTAGGCGTTTAACCGCCAGCTTTTCATCATCCCGGTCGCACACAAACCAGGCGCGGCCCTTTCGCTTTTCCAGGCTTTCGGGCGCGTATTGGCGCAAAAAATCCGCCTCGGGATACTGCATATCCCCCAAGTGCAGCAAAAAATCCACATGTTCCGCCACCGCGGCCTCACAGAATGCCTGCATACGCGCTACGCCATCGTGCATGATATCCACGTGCAAATCGGTGATTACCGCAAAATGCACATTCATCGCGCATCCTCCTTTTCCTCAAACAGTTTCCGGTATTCGCCGGGCGTGTAGCCCGTGAAATTGCGGAAAGTTTTAATAAAGTAGGGAATGTTGTTATACCCCACCGCTTCGCCCGTCTGCGCCACATTGTAATCCTCCCGGGTGAGCAGTTCTTTGGCGCGCTCCATGCGCAGTTGAATGATAAACTCTTTATAAGGCAGGCCCGTCGCCAATTTTATAATGGCGCCTACCTTGCGTTCCGAAGTGTCAAAAGCGCCCGCCACCTCGGCGATGGTGAACTGCGGCGAAAACAGGTGCGCCTGAATGTATTCCACCACATTGCGCTCCATCTGCTGGTTTTCTTGGGCCGTGCGCGCATTCGAAGCGGCGATGGCCTGATCCAGCACCCGCGAAAGATGCTGCTGAAAGCTGTGCGTATCCACCGCCATGAGGAACATGTGCAATTGCTCGGAATCCAGATGCACGTTCATCTGCGCGACCGTTCTGAGCAACTGGCTGCCAACATCCGCCCAAATGCAACGCTGCAGCGCCATCATGGGGTATTTTTCCCGCAGCATCTGGCAAAGCGCGTCCAGACAGGTTTGCGCCTTGATGGAATTGCCCTCTCGCAGGGCCTGCATCATCAGCCGCACCTGCCGGTCATCATACCAACCCGCTTCCATTGGCCCGATTCGCTCCGTTTCTCCCGAAAATTCCGCTTCCCGGCGCGCGATGGCGCTCACAAAGGAGAGGGTGATCTGCCCCATGTCCTCGCAGATATCGCCCACGAACAGCGCTACCCTTCCGCCCTCCACCTCCAGGCTTTCGCGCAGCACCATCACAAAATCCTCCAGTTGCTCCCGCAGAGCAAAGTTGAGCAACAAAATGCTCTCGCCCGCGCGGTACAGTCCCGCCGGATACAGGCTCATGTCGCCGTCCGCCAGCGCGTACACCATGGAAGCAACGGTTTCTTCCCGACTCTTGCCATCCAGCCATTTCACCAGCACCACGCAAAACAACGGATGGGACAGCGCGATGCCCGCCTCCGCCAGTTGCGCGTCCAGGCGCGCGTCGCGCATGCCGTTCAGACGCGCAAACAGTAGCTGTTTGGCGATTTCCCGCCGCTGGCGGGCGATGCCGGCCAGGTCGTTTTGCAATTGCTGCTTGGTGTAGCTCTGCGCGTCCTGCAGGGCATTCACCGCCGCCTCGATGTCCTCCGCGCTGGCGTTTTGTGGAATGTTCAGTCGCGCAGTCAAGCGGCTTATGGGACGGTAGCTGCGGCCGGCAATCAGCGCGGCCAGCGCAAGGATAAAAACCGTTCCTAGGGTGAGCACCAGGATGAAATAGCGCCGGAAATCCGTGAGGCGCTGGTTGATGCGCTCGGGCTGCACAAAAGAAAAGATCTGCCAGTCCGCCTCCTGGCTGGTGACCAAAAGCGTTTCCCGCTCCAGGATGGATGGATTCCCCAATAGCAGAAAATCCCGCCAGTAGACGGCGAGCATGGAGGGATCCAGGGCGCTGATGCGCTCCAGACGCTCGGCCAAGGCGGCACGCTCGATCAGGAAAATCAGGCAGGTGTCCGGCACGTGTACGCCGTCCGTCTGCACGCGGAAGGGAAGCACAAAAAGCAGCGTATCCGGATCATGCGGATGCGCCAAAATCTGCATTGCCATGCCGGAAAACAGGCCGTCGAGCCACGCTTCCTCCACTTGCAGCCGATATTGGGCGAATTGGGCGTATGTCAACTTGCCCTGGGGCGAATATACATCGCCTGTTTCCCGCTGCAGCAGATAATATTGATCGATCAGGGGGGAATAATCCCGGTATTTCAGAATGTCTTCCACGACTTCCGTTTCATAATAGGCGTTACGCTCCGTAAAGAAGGGCCGGTACAGGGCGGTGCTTTTGATGCGAAAGGAAATATTCTCCAGGATTTCCTGCTGGGCGCACAAATCTTCCACTGCCAGCTCCATGCGCTCCTGATACTCGAGCCGGCTCGCTTCGTAGATCTCGTTTATGGCACGGCTGAGGCCCAGCATGCCGATCAATACGCACGCGCACAGCACCACGCCCATATAGGAGCCAAAATACCGCAAACGCATGCTGGATTCCTTTCGCTTCGCCATAGATGTTTCCCTTTCCAAGGCACGGGCAACCCGCGACGCCATGCGCGCAGATTGCCCGTACAAAGCTGTGTTTTTTCTTACTTCGCCGCTAGATATGCGTCGTATGCCTCTTGATAATACCCCAAATACGTGTCAAAGTCAAGCGCATTGAGTTCTTCCAGATAGGTATCGAATTCGCTCAAGTCGCGCACACCCGTGATGAACTTGGCCGTTTCGGTTTCGATATAGGGGGTGATTACCGAGGCCAGATCGCTGATGCTGTTGTTGGTCTCGTCGTCGAAATAGATGATATAGGGGAAATCGCTCACCTCGTAGGGCGTGATCGCCTGAAGCATGGAATAGCGGTAGTGCTGGTCGCCGTTGGTGAGGTCATAGGTCGATTCGGTCATCTCCGCGCCATAGAACTTCTGCATGATGTTCAGCTCGGTCATGTCCGGATTGCCCAAGGCATGGCCGCGCGCGCCGAACACATTGAAGAAGCCCATCATCTGCGCGTAGTTACGCACCAGGTTGCTTTCATAGGTGCCATCCGTCACGTCCACATAGGTGCTCGCGCCGGTCACCGGGTCGATCACGTAGCCCTTCGTCAGGCCCATGCAATCGTCGTTGTTAGCGGCGGGGCCGTTCCACTGGTACAGGTGGCCCAGATCGCCAAAGAAGAAATCAATCCAGCGGCACAGTCCGCCGACACTACGCAGCCGCCAATGTTCAGCGTGGAGGCCGCCAGCCATTGCTTCGTGTCGTTCCATTCGCTGGTGAGCGGATAGCCGCTGGTCCACTGCTGGAACTTTTCCACCTCGGGCGTGGCCAGATAGGCATAGATGGGAATCGCGCCATTCTTGTCCTCGGCGATCATGGCATCGATAGCGGTCTTTTCCATGCTGAAGAAGGAAGGATTGATGATCTCATCCTCATACAACTGGTGCATGATGGTCAAGAATTCTTTGTAGAGCTCGTCGCCGCCGGGGATCACCAGCTCGCCATTGCGCACAGCGATGTTATAACCCTTGTCGTTGTTGGAAGAAGTGGGAGCTAGATAGCCCATGGCATTGAGGATATAGGAGCGCGGGTCGTCGCCGTTGGCGCCGCCGCCCAGCGGATAGGAATCCGGCCGCGCCTCTTTCATGGCGTAGAGCACGTCCAGGAACTCATCCAGCGTGTTGGGGATTTCCTTGCCAACCTCGTCAAGCCAAGTGGTGTTCCAGAAGAAGCGCTCGCTGTTGCCCGGGTTGTAGGCCATGAAGCAGGGGAAGGAATAGATGTTGCCATCCGGTGCGGTGCACAGCGCCTCGTATTCCGGATAATCCTCAAACCACTGGGAAAGGTAGGGCATGATTTCCGGCGTGATGTAATCGTTGAGCGCCAGCAGTTGGCCTTCGACTTGGCCGTATTTCACAAGCTGCGAGGTTGAAAAACCAAAGCCGATCATCACATCAGGAATGTCGCCGGAAACGAACATCAGGTTCTTGCGGTCGCTGATGGCGGTGGAAAGCACTTGCTCAATGTCGAAGTTCAGGCCGCTCGCCTGTTTCATCCACGGCCAGAACCAGGTATCCCAGGCGTCGGCACTGTAAGTGGGATCCGAGCGCACGGCCACGGAAATGGTGTTCTCCGCGGAATCGCTGCCGTCCCCCAGCGGGAACTGGCTGTAATCGTGATAATCGTAGAAATTGCGGCCCCCTTCCGCTTCACGGGCAAAAGCGGCGGGAGCGAGCGAAAGCAGCATGACCAATGCCAGCACCAGAGAAACGAGTTTTTTCATGCGGAACCAATCCTCCTTTGTTTATCCCAAGCGGCTCGTGCCGCTGGTTAACCCTTCACCGAGCCGATCATCACGCCCTTCACAAAGTGCTTTTGCACAAAGGGATAGGCGATGAGCAGCGGAGCGGACGAGATGAAGATGAGCGCGTATTTCATGCCTTGCGCCAGATACTGGCGGCGTGCGGCGGCCTGCACCACCTCGGCTTCCAGGTTATCCGTGCCCAGGATGGCCAGGCTCATCTGGTTGCTCAGCAGGATGTTGCGCAGCACGATTTGCAGCGGTTGGTATTCGTCGCGGGAGATGTAAATCAGGGCGTTGAAATAACTGTTCCAGTGGCTGACGGAATAAAACAGCGCCATAACCGCTATAATGGGCTTGGCTAGCGGCAACACAATGCGCCAGAAGATGCGCAACTCGCTGGCGCCATCAATTTTGGCGCTCTCGTACAGCGCCTCTGGGATGGAAGTGGAAAAGAACACGCGCGTGACAATCAGATTGTACATGCTCACCCCGCCCAGCAGAATCAGCGTGTAAGGCGTGTTCATCAGTCCCAGGGCCTTCACCTGCAAATACGTGGGCACCAGGCCGCCGCCAAAATACATAGGAATGAGGAAATACATGCTCATCGCCCGGCACCCCAGAACGTGCTTTTTGCTGAGCGTGTAGGCGGCGGGAATGGTCAAAAGCAAATTGAAAAGCGTGCCAAAAGCCGTATACTTTATGGTGTTAAGATAGCCCATCCAGATGCGGTCTTCTTTAAAAACGTTCTGATACGCCTCCAGCGTGAGCCCCACCGGGGCGATGTATACGCGGCCATTGATCACCTCGTATGGGTCGGAAATGGAGGCGATCACAGTGAAATACAGAGGATAAATCATCAAAAACGAAAAAACCAGCATGAACGCCACGTTGCACACGTCAAATACCCGGTCGGAGCGGGATTTGCGGATGTGCCTGCCAACTGTCCTTTGCATAGCGCGCCTCCTTTACCACAGACTGATGTCTGCCACCTTGCGGCTGACCTGGTTGACGATGAGCAACAAAATCACATTGATCACAGTGTTGAACAGCCCAATGGCCGAAGAATAGCTGAACTGACCACTGCGCACACCCAATTCATACACATAGGTAGCGATGACCTGCGATGCGTCCAGATTGAGCGAATTCTGCAAAAGATAGATTTTTTCAAAGCCGAGATCCATCACCTGACCAAAGCGCAAAATCAGCATGGTGATGACTGTGGGCGCGATGGCCGGCAGGTTGATGTGCAAAACGATTTGCAGGCGGCTCGCGCCATCGATGCGCGCGGCCTCGTGCAGCTCCGGCGAGACGCCGGAAAGTGCCGCCAGATAGATGATCGTACTCCAGCCCGTATTCTGCCACACACCGGACCAGACGTAAATGTCCGAAAACATGGAAGGAACGCTTAGCCAGTCGTTCCGCTCGCCTCCCAGGGCCACAATCAAATGGTTGATAATGCCGTTGCTGCGGTCCAGAAACAGCGTTACAATTGAACACACCACCACGGTGGACACAAAGTGCGGCGCGTAGGAAACCATTTGCACCGTGCGCTTGAAACGCTGGTTGTCCAGCTCGTTGAAGAGTAGCGCAACAAGAATGGGAAGGGGAAATGTGGCTAGGGAATATAGGGTGATGGACAGGGTGTTGCGAATGATTTTCCAGCAATTGGGGTAGGTCAAAAAACGCTCAAAATGTTTTAGCCCTGCCCACGGGCTGGCCCAGATGCCCATGCGCGTGCTGTAATCCTTGAAGGCAATCTGTACGCCGTACATAGGCATATAATGAAACAGGAAAACGTATACCAGTGCCGGCAAAACCAATAGGTAGAGTTGCCAATCGTTCGTCAGCCTGCGCTGAATGCGCCGCAGACGCCCGCGTCTTAAACCAATGGCGGTTTGCGTTCCGTTCAAAGCCGCCCCTCCTTCCTCTCCAGGCCTGCGTCAGCCCGGGTTGCTCCTAACTTCTTGCCTGCATTGTAGCATTGCTTCGCGTCCGCTGTAAATACCATTTTGTGTCGGGCAGTGGCACTGCGCGGCGGCGCGATAGCGTTTTGTGTCAAGACGTAGCACTTTGTGTCGATTGCGGCCGCCGAAGCCATTGTTTTTCGCCGCGCGTTCTGCTATAATTAGGAATATCGCGAACAGAAAAGGGGACGCTGCGCATGCGCATTGGTCTTTTGACGGATCTCCACTACTGCAGCCAGGAAGTGATGCTGGGCCGGCGCTATCCGCAGTTGGCGCTTTCGCGCGCGCAGCAGGCCGTGCAGGATTTTTCGCGAGCGGGCGTAGAGCGCGTTGTATGCCTGGGCGATTTGATCGACGCAGAAGAAGATGTTTCGCAAAACGAGCGCAACCTACGCGCGGCCGCGAGCACGCTGCTGAGTGCGAATGTGCCCTGCGCGTGCGTTATGGGGAACCATGATTGCACGGTGTTTGCGCCGGAAGAATTCACTCGCCTTTCCGGCTTGCAAATCGCGCCCTGTTCTTGGGTGGCGGGCGATGTCGCGTTGCATTTTTTGAACGCCAATTTTGATTGGCAGGGCAAGCCCTACCGGCCTGGCGCGGTAGACTGGACGCAGACGCGCCTGCCGGAAGAGGAGCTCGCGCGCGTGCGCGCCGCCATGGCCGACACTGCGCACAGACACTTCTTTTTCCTGCATCAGTGCCTGGATCCTGGCGTGGAGCAGCGCCATATTTTGCAAAACGCGGCGGAAATCAACGCGCTATTGCAAACAGGACGCACTGCCGCCGTGTTTCAGGGGCATTACCATCCTGGCTTTCGCAGCGTGCGCAATGGCATTCCTTATGTTACATTGGCTGCGCTGTGCGAGGGGCCGGCAAGCAGCGCCATGGTCATCGATACCGATGCCTTTCCCGCTTAGAACGCAGAGGGCCAGCGATGCAATATGGGCACAACAATCAAAAGGCGCAGGAGGTAGTTTATGATCTGGACAAGAGAAGAATATTTGGCGCATATGACCTTTGAAGCTTCGCCTCGGGAGATGTTCTGCGAATTGTTCGGGCCTTTGGTGGGGTTGGATGCGGAATGGCGCGCGCAGGGCGCGAGCGAAGATGAGATCTCGCTGCGCGCCTTTGGCTGGGACGGCGTGAAATACGCTTGGGCGCCCGCCGATACCGGCGCGCGTACGGGCATTGCGCCGTGCGTGCTGGAAGAGACCGCCACGCACGTGTATTCCATCGACAAAATGGGCCGAAAAATGCAAATGTGCAAGCAGAGCGCCTCCTTGCCGCTGCCCATGAGTTATCCGGTAACCTGTCCTGAAGATTGGGAAAGCATCCGTCGCTGGTACGATTTTGCGCCAGAACGGATCGATCTGGAACAATTGAAGCGCCTTAAAGCGCTGCAAAAAGAGGGCACGCTGGTGGTGGCAAGCATGCCCGGCGGCTTTGATGAACCGCGGGGGCTGATGGGCGAGGAAAATCTGTGCTACGCATTTTATGACGAGCCGGAAATGATCCACGATATGCTCGGCCACATGGCTGATACCTGCCTCAAGGTGTTTGAACGCGTGCTGGATTTCGTCACCATCGACGTGCTCAGCGTGCATGAAGACATGGCGGGCAAGACCGGCCCTCTGGCAGGTAGCAAGCAAGTGTGCGAATTCATTGCTCCCTATTACCGCAAGGTGTGGGAACCGCTCAAGGCGCAAGGGTGCCGCCTGTTTTCGCAGGATAGCGATGGGAATATGAATCGCGTGATCGATGATTTCCTGGACGCTGGCGTGAATTGCATGTATCCTGCGGAACCCATGGCGGGCATGGATATCCTTGCTCTGCGCAAAAAATATGGCAAGCGCCTGGCCTTTAAGGGCGGTCTGGACAAATTTGCCCTGCGCGGCAGCGTGGAAGACGTGCGCCGTGAACTGGAGGCCAAAATGCAGGGGGAATTGCTGGGCGGCGGCACGGTGTTCGCGCTGGATCACCGCATTCCTAACGGCGTTCCCATTGAAAATTACCGCGCATATGTGCGCATGGGCCGGGAATTGCTCGGGTTACCGCCCGCGCAGCCTGCCGATCACGTTCGCATGGCATTTTGAAAATTGGCGGAGCAAAGCGGCCAGAGCGGCTTGGAAGATGTGACAGCGAGAATAGAACAGTTCACCCCTGGCGCACTATCGCCAGGGGTGAACTGATTGTGCTTGCACTCATATAATGATACAATAAACGTTATATTACCAGGCGTGTGCAGGGGGGTGTATATAGCAGACACCCCTGCACACCCTTTGTATTCCGGCAAAATTTGAAGTGGTAAACTAAAACTGGACACAAATGGGGTAGAAATTGGACGCGCACACTCCGCTTCTCTTTTACAGAAATTGTTGAACAGGCTTTATATAGACATCCGCTGCAATCCTCGCACTCGTAGATTTCTCCCTGCCGCCCATATTGGTTCCCTTTGACTGCCCTCCTGTACCGGAAGTGAAACCCTTTCCCGTTCGGGCAACGCATTATCCCTTCTGCATCTATACGGAAGTTTTCGGCCCGGTAGCGCTTATCCTTCATTCCCTTATCGTACATGGTGAACTTCATGTACTTTTTCATTCCGTGCTGCTCACAGTACAGATAATTGTTATACGAACCGTACCCTGCATCTGCCACGGGATATTCGGGATAGATCCAATACAAGCTGTGGAATTTCTCCATCAGGGGCACAAAACAGTCTGCGTCGGATCGGTACTGCTTCCCGCCCAATTCTTTAGGATGTCTGTCAGGTACTTGCTTACATTTGCAAGTGGGTTATACCACAAAAAAGAGGAATTGGCGCCTCCTTTGGCTCCTATTCCTCTTCTTCTTTTGTTGGTCCTTTTTTCACAGCCCCATTTTGCACGACGCACGTTTGCTTCCGCGGTGCAAGCGCTTTGCGGCGATTGAAGCACGTAGAAAGCGTTTTTGCTATGCTTGGTCTGACGCTTGCTGCACTGCCTCGTTTAGAGCTTTGCGGAAGGTAAGAAAATGTTCGGGGCTTTGAGGCGTGGTATAAAATGTGACACGGCCGAAAAATTTTCGAATTAAGGCCTCGCATGCGGAGCGGCCACAGAGCTTTTCCAACAATTCCAATGCACGGACATCTAAAAGGCCTTCGAAAAAGACTTTTTGGCGAGTGGACTGAATGGCAGAACCATCCTGGGCCGGATAGACGCTATAGGTCGTGCCAGGATGATTGTTGTAACCGCAGGGATTGATTTTGGGGTCGAAAAGGCCATGGCTGAGGGTGTCATAATAATAATTGTATGCCCAGTGAAGAAACCCTTCAATACGATAAACATACATTTGTACCCCGATCATGCGGTTGAATGCAGGAGGAGAAACCAAAAGACGATTGCTCAGGCCATTTTGAATCTGTCCTCCAGTATAATAGCACCATAGATGGTCGCACTGCCCAGCAAAGTCTGCGATAGAAGAGGTGACGACAATAGGAATTTTTACCAGCCCTTGTTGATAAAACGAATAATGGGATAGGGCGTCTCCCGCCATTAGCCCATCCAGCAGCCCACACACTGTTTCAAGGGCCCGGCGATAGCAGGACGCGTTTTCTCATCCGATATATGGAATAACACCTTTTCTTCCAGTCCTTCCTGGTGCAAGAATGCTCTCAATGCCGGCAAATAAGCGTGTAGAAAGGCTTTGTATTCCGGCCCAACAGCATCGGTTTGCCAGCCGAAAATTTCTTGTTTTTCGCCTTCTACGGAAGCGACAATTTGGGGAGCCGCCTGGGCGCCCCACTGGGTAAATAGGTGAGAATGCTCAAAATATTCTATACCAGCCGCGCGGCAGAGATCCAAAAATTTTTTCATCAGGGAAAAATCGAAGTTATATTGCCCATTTTCATAAAAAATTTTTACCAACTGCGCTGTTTTCCGGCGGGAAAAAATTGGTGTATCCAGGGGTGGAGTAAAAGCCGGTAACAATAACATATTCATGCCATTTTTTACCGCCACGGATACAAAATTCTTCATAATCGCAAAAAAAGCATCGCTAAACATATCTACATTATAGAAATCAGATAAGCAGTCATAGTGGAACCAATTGGTATATTTTATTCGCTGTTCGGGAAGAAACGCAGCGATGATGGAAATTTCAAGGTCGCATTCGCCGATTTGTTGACCGTTAATACCGCTAAAAAAGCGAACGCATAGAGTATGACTCCCAGGCGCAGCGTTTTTTCCATCTTCATTTACGATGAGCCATAAAGCCTGCCAACTATCGTTGGCGGCGTTGAGTGTGACACGGTCCTCTTCAAAATATCGTTTTCCCCACGGGAATCCTTCGTGGGCGATAGGGGGATTGAGGCGCTTGGGCAATAGCATATCGCCAATTAGGCCAGGAGCGGGAGCGTTTGGCAGCCCTACGTCGGTATGAATTACGGGGACATAGCCAACAAAATACAAAGAAACAGGCAGATCACTTTCGACACGAGCATAAATGGGCAGTGTCTTTTCTTTCCCGGGTGCTAAACGGAAAGCAACTTGGCAGGAAATGGGCTCATTCTGAAAGCCTGAAAGCGACGTTATAGGAGAAGAAGGACACTGTGCAGGCGATACTTTGTGCAACGAACTAAGAAAAATGGTTTGTAACATAGTGAACACTCCTTACGATCTATAGAATCGCATTTTTAAACCTCTCTAGAGACTGGTCTACGCATTCCATGCTACCTAATGTGATCCTATTTCGTTTATCAAAATAAGCCACATTTGGGGCAAGGCGCAATATACTTGAGATACTATGTATATTATATACGTTATGCAGTTGTGGCGAAAGTTGCTGAAATGTCAAAAAATGGGACAATTCTGCTATGATGCTGCAACGCAAAAGCAAAGCAGGAACATGTATAAGCGACAGGGAAAAACGCCGTCGGACAAAGTCCGCTGTGAATCGCCGGTTGCTTCACATCCTAGAGAGTGGCCAATGCCATTTGACTCATCCATTTTTTTCCAGTTCCAGACGCTATCCATAAGATTTTGCGCAATGGCAAAGCGCGCTATGCGCTATTGAATCGCATCGTTTTTATCGCCGTATCAAGCAATACTTCTCTAGGAGTGTCTCCCAAGGAGAAGGGCATACTTTGGCTTTCTGCATTTTTTAATATTTGATGGCGCGTATTGCATTGATCAATGCAAGCTTCGTATGCATTTGGCTTAAAATGCACATACTCGCCCACGAGCCATAAGCGAAGCGCTGCCCGCGCAGAACTGGCTGATACGCCAAGTTTCCCTCGCCAGCGCTCCGCTTTCTCTGCAATAGGCCGATTGACTATGCGTCACAGAATCCTGTCCGCACCAAGCAGGCGTATCTTCTCAATGGCATACTTCTTTACGGCTTGCACCGGCTCTTTCATAAACAGATCAATGGCAATGACGCCGGGGTCTACAGCACGCACGCAATCCAAAAACGCATAGCACAAATCTGTGCCAAAATTTACTTTACGTACTCCAGCTTTGATCGCCATGCGCACTTGATCATCCGGAATGCCGGTGCCGCCATGCAGCACGATGGGAATTTTCGTGCGCTCACGAATGGCTTCAATGCGTTTGATATCCAGCTTTGGGGCTTTTTTATAGCGTCCATGTGCCGTACCGACCATAACAGCCAATGCAGCTACTTTGGTTTCCGCCACAAAGCGCTCTGCATCATTCACATCTGTAAATGCGTCAAAAGTTGTGTCACTCACGGAGCCAACATGCCCGAGTTCTCCTTCCAAAGGCGCGCCACATTCCCCGGCAATCTGCACCGCTTCCCGCGTTACCGCGATGTTTTCCTCCAGCGGGAGCGTTGATTTATCCAGCATAACGCCAGTGGCGCCAAGCCGCAGTGCCCGCAAAATTTCTGGTATGCCCGCGCCGTGATCCAAGTGAAAAACGGCGGGAACATCTAGTTGATAAATCGCTTCTTTCACAACCGCGCCCACGAAATTGGCAAGGCCTGTGTCGAATAGGCGACTGTACACCTGAAAAATTACAGGTGCATGCGTTTCTTTTGCCGCCAACATAACACCTAGCACAGATTCCATATTGTATACGTTAAAGGCGGGAATTGCCGCGCAACATGCATCCCCTAGGGCAAGAATGCTTTTCAGATCGCTATACATAGGCGTCCTTCCTTTCATTCGTCAACTGCGTCGGATTCCAAGGCGGGAATATAGCGGCAGAATTCTCGCAATGAAGCAACGTAATCGCCTTCGATTTCCGCCATGTGGTGGATGTACGGCCCAAGCGCTACGCGCCGCTCCCAAGCATGGAAATTTTTGAAACGCGCCCATAGGTAAGTGCCAAAGGTGTAAGGCCCCTCTGCACTTTCAAAAGTGCCGTTAAGCAGGGAATATTTGCCATTATCCTGGTCTAGACGGGCAATGGTAAACTTTCCATCCTTAACACGGAACCATTGCCGTTGATTTTCTTCGCGCGCTTCGCTATCCGGATGCTTCAAGGAATACGCGAAGGGACCGCAGTGCCACAGCAATTCTACGTTGGGATCTTCTGGATGACGCACGGTAAATTCTCCAAAGAACGCTGGTTTTTTGCCCAACGCTGCGCAGGACAACAATCCCATGGTAATTGCTCCGTGGAGGTCGCTTTCGCAGGACACAATGTATCCCATATCGGCCAAGATGCTGTACGCCGTACAGGGCATAGCGCCCACGCCCAACTGCATGGATGTCCAGCACTCCGAAGAAATCACTGCGACGTTGTATTCTTCAAAAATTTCTTGATAAAGCAACACAAAAGCATATATTTTTTTTGCTAGCGGTGGCGTAAGTTCATCCATTCTGTAGCGGGCAAATAGTAACTTTGCCCCAGCTTCCAGTGCGTCATCTTTCTCTCGCAAAATGCGATTGTATTTATCGATAACGACTGCCATATTTACAGGAATGATGTGCATCCCAAAGCGCTGCATGAGCTCGCCCTCATTAAAAATTACGGAACAAAAGGGTTTTGGCCGCATGCCGACCTGCGCAATTCGCATGCCGCGAAAGTTTTTAACCATGCAGGTTACGGATATAAACTGACGCAATCCCTTTGCGAATTCTTCTTCGATCACGCGACAAGTATTAATATAGCTGAAGGTCACGCCGTAACGCAGCATTTGCTTTCCAATGGCGAATACGCCGCATTGACTATCCGTATGGCGTAGGCCGTCTGGTTCAAACACATCGTCCAACGGCGCCCACAACAGCACGGGCAGATTCATATTTTTGGCCAGCATAGTCACAACTTCTTCATTTCCAAAATTGCTGTTGATGACAAAAATAGCGTCTGCCTTTTCCCGGCGTAAATGCGCCTCTACTGTTTCCAAATCACACTCTGAATAAAGTACTTCCTCATTTACAATGCCTTTTAAGTCTATGAAAGAAACGTTTTCATCCGAAAAATGCGTTTCAATATAAGCGACCAACTCTCTGGCGCGCGCCTCGGCATACTCCCAATTGAATATGCCCGAGCGAGGCGTGCAATCTCTGCGCGTAGGTATAAGCGCTATTTTTATCGTGTAGTCTAACATACATAATCCCCCTCATTGTTCACAAAAATTTTCTATTTGCGGTGACTTCAGCCGTGGCCTACGGTCTGTGAATGCCGCGTTATGGCAACGCCATGTCAAACTTCATAAACGATGGCGGAAAATTTGCTTTCCACCATTTAGACAATTGTCGTTTTGCGCCCATTCACAGGCGCCCTTTCAGATCCTCAAAAGAAACCTTGGTGATAGCGCGCTACGCGCTTGTCCAGATCTGCTGAATCAATCGCGCCTTCCTCAAGGAACTTTGTCAATGTAGACAAATTGGCGATGCCCGCGCGACCGCCCAGTCGCGTACATTTGATAGCGGCTTCACCGGAGGCAAAACGCGCGCACGTCTCAACATCCCACCCTTGGAGATATGCATAATCAAAAGCGCCATGGAACACATCACCCGCGCCTGTGGTATCGACAACGGGCACGCTGAACGCAGGCAATTCAAAGTATTTATCTCCATATAAGCCCTGGCAGCCCTGATCGCCGAAGGTAAACAGGACGATTTCTGGCCCCTGCCGCTGAATTTCCCGCATTACGCATTCACAATTGCGTTCGCAACCCGTTTCAGCGCAAAGCGTGTTAAAGTACGTTTCGGAGCCGATAAAGATATCTAGATAGCGCAGATTTTCGTAGATATCTGGGCGAAAATATGCCGCATCAATGGAAACCTTTCCTCCTGTGGAATGCAAGATATTGCAAGCGCGAATAATTGCAGGTGAAAAACCGCCAATGTGCAGCATACGCGCAGAACGAATAAAGTCTTCCTGTACGTCTTCTTGCTCAATTTGCCGGCAGCTACCAGGTTTGGATATAAATTTTTTGCTTGATATGGCGTGCTCCGTAATGCAAATACAAAAATGGCTGCGTTTGCCGGGATCCTCAATCAGGCGTGATGTATCGACGGCATTATATTCAAAATCATGCCGAATGGCTTTTCCCATTATATCATCGCCGGTTACACCGAGAATGGCCGTGCGCATGCCGAGCACGCTACACGCTACCAATGCGGTAGTCACGTTTCCACCGCCCTGATAACAGAAGTTGCTCATCTTCCCATTGGTATTTGTGGATGGAAGCTGGTCCATCTCAAGGATCAAATCGAGGATGGGATTGGCAATACCGATAACGTCATATTGCTTTTCACACATAAACACGCCTCCCCTCGTGCTATTATGGGATCATCGCAAGATACCGAAAATCAAAGTACTCTTCCAAAGACCAATGGGATTTATCGCACCCCACGCCCGATTGCTTTACACCTGCATGCGGTGTTTGTTCGGTTCCAGGGCAGCCGTTGATAAATATTTCTCCAGCTTCCATTGTTTCAAACGCTTTGCTGATTTCACGTGCATCGTGGCCAAAGAAATAGGCGGATAGTCCATAAACTGTATTATTGGCTCTGCGGAGCGCGTCATCGAAATCGTTAAATGGCTGGAGCGGGATGATGGGGCCAAAGATTTCTTCTTGGGAAACACGCATATCGTCTGTGACGTCTTTGAGCAGAACTGGCGTCATGTATGCGCCAGCGGAAAACGCTTCTGGAATTTCACCGCCCATGAGAAGTTTTGCGCCGTGGCTTACCGCATCTGTGACGAGAGATAGCACCCGGTCGCGCGCTTTCTTGTTGATCAAAGGGCCCATGATATTGCCTTCGTCCTTCCATTTTCCTAGCTTTACGGCGCGTAATTCCCGTGCAAGCGCGAGGCACAGCGTTTCATATATGTCGTGGTGAACGTATATTCGATTATAATTGACGCACGTTTGCCCGGCAAATCCACACTTCTTCGCGACGATATTTTTGGCGACCTCATCAATGTCAACATCGGGCATAACGATCACCGGTGCATTTCCTCCCAGTTCAAAAGAGTATTTTTTCACCGACGTCGCCGCTTCGCGCATAATCTGCAGCCCCGTTTCGCTAGAGCCAATCAACGTGATCATTTTAGGAATCACGCTTGCATTGAGCGTGTATGCTACTTCGCTAGAGGGGCCGGAGATGATATTTAGCACACCGGCAGGGAAGCCAATTTTGTGCGCGATCTCTCCGATATACAGTGTGGCCAACGGCGTTTCGCTGGATGGTTTGATAATGCAAGCGCAACCCGAAACCACGCTCGGGCCAATTTTTAGTCCTGCATTTCCCAGCGGATAATTCCACGCCAAATGGCCGACCACCACGCCCAATGCGCGGCGTTCCACAATGTGATATTGGCAGCCATACTGAGAGCTTACGGCGGGAAAGGATGTACCATATATGCGTTTTACTTCCTCGGCATAATAGGCAAAGCTCGTCATGCACCAATCAAAATCTGCTTTTGCCGCCGCATAGGGTCGGCCGCTTTCCCGCATAACCAGATCTATGAGCTTGTCTCTTTGCTCCCAACAAGCATTTTTTAGTTTTAGCAACCATTCGATGCGCTGTGTGATAGGCGTTTTGGACCAGCGGTAAAAAGCGGCTTGCGCAGCATTTAACGCCTCTGTAGCTTGTGCGGCAGTTGCACAAGCAATCGTTGCGATGGTTTCTCCCGTCGCAGGATCTTGTACAGAATTCTTAGCGCCTAGCCCTTCTACCAATTCGCCGTTGATATATTGCTTGAACATCGCCCATGGCCCCCCCTCTATTTTGCTCTATTTTGATTTTTTACGCCTTTCAAGCCTTTACTCCCAATAAAGCGCGCCGCCGCTCCCAATTCCGCTTCGATTTCTAGCAAGCGGTTAGCACGCGGGCCAATGCCGCATTCGCGAATGGAGCCCGCGTTGATACCCACGGCGTAGTCGCCAATCGCCTCGCCTTCGCCACGGCTATCCGATGGCATAACTGCGTATCCAAATTTGTAAGCGTATTGTATCATTTCCAGTGCTTCGGAAATCGTGCCGATTTGGTTTACCTTTAATAGCACGGTATTTGCGGCTCCGAGGGAAATGCCATGTGTTACGCGTTGAATATTTGTCGTGAACAAATCGTCGCCTACGATTTGGATGCCGCTGTCATGCGTTAATGCCGCTGTGGTCTCATAATCGTCCTCGTTAAAAGGATCTTCTATGATGACGAAGGGGAATTTATCAATAATGCGGAGATAGAAGTTGTATAATTCATCTTTCGTCTTGGGTTTCGCATCGAACAAGCCATAGTATTTTCCATCTTCTTTGTTATAATACGTATCCGTTGCGACGTCCATCTGGAAGCCAGCCTTTCCTTCGTATCCTGCTTGAATAATGGTTTCCGTCATAGCTTCCCAGATTTCCTCGTCGCTGCGGAACACGTTCTCTGGGATTACGACAAAATCCCTCGCGTTAGGCGCGCCGCCAAAGCGTTTTGCCATCTTTTCTACCCAGCGCGTGTGTATATCCCAGCAGGCATAAGAGGCTTCCGCAAAACTGTCGAATCCGAAACACATTGCGGACATGGTGGGCTTGCTGCCCGGCGTTGTGACGCCTCCGCCATACCTGCGATCTCCCGCAACCATAGCGACGCCTGGAACGGGTAAATATGTGGCGTTCACACCGCCGATATGCCGGTAAAGCGGAATATCCAAAGCGGCCGCGCCAGCCTTGAGGACAGCCGCTGATACGGCCGCAGTGGCGTTGCCGCCGAGATCGCGCTTGGCATTTGGGGTGAGCGCAAGGATCTTAGCGTCGATTTCTTGTTGGCGCGATGCGTCCATGCCAATGAGTGCTGGCGCAATGGTTTCGTTTACATTGCGTACGGCATACATCACGCCTTTGCCGCGGTAACGTTCCCCGCCATCAAAGCGAAAGGGGATTTCATGCGTCCCAATGGAAATGCCCGAGGTACACATTGCCCGGCCTTTTGACCCGTTTGCTGTGACAACAACGGCTTCTATTCCAGGATTTCCACGGTTGGTGTACACTTGTCTTGCTTGAATCGAGCGGATGATGGCGCCTTCCATAGTATAGAATCACTCCTTTTTTAATCCATAAGTAAAACGATTCCCAAATCTTGCGCCGATACGTTGTGCGTAGCGTGCACGCCGCAGCCAATTCGCCAGAGCGGCGCAGAAACATCATGAGCGTTGAGCGCGTTCCACAAGTTCAGTCCTGCCTCGCCGGCTTCTTCCATTGTGTAACCATCCACAACTGCGCCGGCTAAGCATTGTGGAGCGCCGGGTAAGTCCAACCCGCCTGGCCCATCCGTGCCATCCGTATCTACCGCACCAATTACGATTTTGTCTTCTCCTTGAATCTGCATAGCGGCTGCTACACAGTATTCCTGATTGCGCCCACCGACACCACCTTTTGCGCCAACGGTAACAACGTTCTCGCCGGAGGTGAGTAACACCACTGGCGCCTGAAAAGGCGCGCCCATGCGGCGTGCGCACAAGCTAATTTGAGCAATCACCGAGCCGGCCTCACGGGCTTCCGCCTCCATATATTCGGATAGCATCACACACGGATAGCCTAGCTCCCGTGCTTTTTTCGCAACCGCTGGATACACGGTGGCGTCTTTGAAGATCAAACCAAAAAAACGTGCGCCCAAGGTTTCGTATTCTTCGACGCTCATATTTTCATTGTGCGGCCCGCCAGCGAGCAGATGGCGGCGAATGGATTCTGGCGTTTCATTCCACGCCCCCCACTTGTTTATGACCGCGATAGCGTCTGCATAGGTGGATCCCGCCGCAAGTGGAGGGAAAAATGTATTTGTACGAAGCATCTCGAAATAGGTCGCCCGCAACACGGGCACGCCCAGTTTGGCAGGGTCCGCGGTGGTCATATGCACAAGAGATGCCGGTCGGAACAAGCGAGATAGCCGGCCGCCTTTAAACCGGTCAATATGCGTGCGCACTTGGTTCAAGTCGCTGGTAGGCACACCTTTTTCGATTTGCATCATGCGCGTAAATCGAGCAACTTCTTCCACTGTGATGTCGCCGGCGGGATACGTCAAAAGAGAACCGCAGCCGCTCCCTGAAATAGTGAAAACCAGGTCGCGCTCTGTGATCCCCTGGGCAAGCGCTTCGATTTTGCGACATCCCTCCACACAGCACGCATCAGGCAAAGGATGCCCGGCCAATGTGACGCCGATTTTTTTGCAGATGATTTCCTCGCACGTGCCCGCCGGTCAGGACGTCTCCTAGCACTTCTTCCATGGCTAATGCCGCTCGTTGCACGCCCTTTGCCGCGCCGATCACAAATACTCGGTCATAGTCCTGCAAATCATACACTGCTGGTCCGGCATGGGGATCCCCCTTCATTTCATAACCTTGAGTATTGAGGATGATTTTGTTGCCTTCCAGATGAATAAGCTCCTTTACCCGAATGTAAGGATCCAATGCGGTTAGGCCTGCTTCCAGGAGATCGGTCACTATTTCCCTGCCTTTCCGGTTACCATGGCTCGTTAGCATATCTTTATTGAGAATTCGCATATATTCGCTCCGCCTTGCATCAAAAATCGATGGTGTCCGAATTGAAAGTTTTTCCACAATGCCCCTGCAATCCAGCGCTCAACACTATAACTTCGTTGGAAAGCGCAAAATCCCCGATATGCGCATTTTCCCGAATGCGTGATGGCTTCTCAGACTCTAGCAGCGGCAAAAGCTCATCTGCAAACTCCAGCGCAAGCAAATTTGCCCTACACTATGAGCGTATTGAATGCCTTTCATGATGGTTGCCCCCCGCCGTTTCTTCCATAATATATTGTTACTTTTAGGATATACAATGTTTCGATTTCGCTCAAGAGCTAAAGCGGTCGTATATATGGATCTTTCTGCTGGACAAACGCGTATATATTTGATATACTAAGGACGGAGGTGAGAGTGCAGTGGAAGCCGTTCGAGAATTCACAGATAAAACAGACTTTCCGATTGCGCGCTATTTGCAGGTAAACAACTGCGGTTCTGAACGCGTCACAAAATATGACTATACGATATTGCGTTCGAAAGGCCGAAAGGACTATCATTTTTTATATGTACGGAATGGCAAAATCGATGCAGAAATCAACGGCGAAAAGGTTTGCCTTGTAGCTGGCCAATGCATCGTATACCTGCCGGGCGTTCCTCAGAAATATGTATTCACCGCAGCGAACGATCCTGTTTCCTATTATGTGCATTTTACTGGGACGGTTGCCGAGGAAGCGTTTTCTCGCGTACAACGATGCAACAATATGGTCTACGATATCGTGGATAGAACAGCATTTGAAGGGCTCTTCCACCAATTGGTAAATGTCCATAATAACTCCGCATTCGTGGACATCCTGGAAGAAAATGGACTTTTGCTGCAGATTATTGCTTTGCTGGCGCGTAGCGCGGAGGCGCAGCCTCAGCATAGCAAAAGCGATATCCTGTTTGCGGCTTCTTATATGCGCGAGCATTTTCATGAACCACTGGATATTAAAACCTGTGCTGATTTGTTGCACATTAGCGTCAGTTGGTTTTCGCATTTGTTCACGCAAGTCATTGGCGTATCACCGCATAAATACTTGCTAAGCTTGCGCATAGATAAGGCAAAAGAGCTTTTGTCATATTCTTCTATGAATATTGCGGAAATTTCTGCCAGTGTTGGCTTTCCAGACTCTTTGTATTTTAGCCGCCTGTTTCGCCGATACACGGGATATTCACCCATGAATTACCGCAATCTTGTCTCCCGCTGAACGGCAATTGCACCGATGGGTTGGGTAACGCCAAAGGAGTGCCGGGCGTTTTCAGGGGTTTACTCTGTCTTGGGCGCGCCACACTTCTTTTACGTTCCTGAGACTTGTTTCTGAGAAATCCCCGTAGCGGATGAAAGCAGCGATGAGCACGGAATCGATGTCGTCCGGCTTACGCTTGCGAATCTCAATTCCCTTGCACCGGCATCCGCATATTTGCGGCAACTGAACCCATCTTTTCGAGGATTAGGACCTTTCGTAAAACCCAAATAGATTACACAAGGTGGCCGCAGCGCCCCAAATGCCGGTCGATTTTGTTGGCGAGTGAAAACAAAGATTCGGCAAGGCGCGGGGAAGAACGCGGGAAAATGAAAGCAGGTTTGTCTATATATAAAGCAAATTTACAACTATTTCATTTACAATCATAGTGGTATAATAACATATAGCAACTACTCTACACTTGGCGCCGAAGGAGGATGGCAGCATGCGTAAAGTCTCTTTGCTTTTTGATGGCTGGAAGTATCACGCAGACGCTTCGGATTTGTATCCCGAAAGAAAAGATATTTCACGTTATATGGAAGCTAAGACCGAATGCCATGTTTTAGGACCCGCCAGCAGGAAATATGCCGAAGGTCTTGCCTGGACAGATGTTCAAATCCCGCATGACTATATTATTTCTCAGGCGCCAGTCAGCGAAGCAAACTGGGAAACAGGACATTTTCTCTACCATAATGCTTGGTATCGTAAGCATTTCACTTTGGATGCTGTAGATGATGGTAAACGCATTGCGCTTTATTTTGAAGGGGTTGCTACGCATGCACAAGTATATGTAAATGGTTGCCTTGCTGGGAGAAATTTTTGTGGTTATACTCCATTTGAACTAGATATCACTTCTTTTGTGTTCTTTGGCGAAGACAATGTGATTGCGGTATACGTGGATTCTTCCTCTAGCATTGAAGGTTGGTGGTATCAAGGAGGTGGGATTTACCGCGACGTATGGTTGATAAAAAGCGATTTAGCGCATATCGCGCGCGACGGCGTGTTTATCCATCCGGAATATGAGGGCGGCGAAAGTTGGAATGTCCCCATTGACGTAGAAATACGCAATGACGACATAAAGGAGCGTTCGCTCCGACTCGTGTGCCGTGGATTGCAGCCAGACGGAAGCGAACATTTCCGCGTTGAAACTACATTGACGGCGCCAGCCTACTCCACGCAATTTGCGCATCTGAGCGCCAGGGTCGCTTGTCCACTGCGCTGGGGCTCTGATTCGCCTACGCTCTATTTTGTCGAGACCACATTGTATTCGGGCGATGCACAAATCGATTCTCAAGTGGATCGATATGGGTATCGTACCTTCCGCTTTGCGACAGACGGTTTTTATTTGAACGACCAGCGTATGACAATAAAAGGCGTTTGTGGCCATCAGGATTACGCGCTCATGGGTAAAGCTATGCCAAAGCGGGTCGCACAGTACAGGACGGATCTCTATAAAGAAATGGGCGTAAACGCTGTGCGCTGTTCCCACTATCCCCACACTCGCGCCTTGATGGATGCGTATGATGAGCACGGCTTTGTGGTAATGGCGGAAACTCGTTGGTTTTCGGATGAACCGGAAGCTATGCGGCAACTGGAAACTTTGATCAAATTGGAACGCAATCGGCCTAGTGTGGTGCTATGGTCGGTGGGCAATGAGGAACCGACGCACGCGGACGCACGCGGCAAGCGCATAGCACAGCGCATGTTTGCGAGAATCCGTCAACTGGATCCTACGCGTCCGTTGACTACGGTAGTCTGTCACGACCCAGTAAACGCGCCAGTAAACGCGTATTGCGACGTGTTATGCATGAATTACAATCTCCATCTCTACGATGAATTGCATGCAAAATATCCCGATAAACCGTTTGTGGCAGGGGAATTGTGCGCTACAGCTACGACTCGGGGGTGGTATGCTGACAACATGGTTTCTCGTGGCCGTTATTCGGCATATGATCATACTTCCGCCGCGAACTTTTTGGCGCGAGAAGAAACTTGGAAGTTCCTAATGGCGCGAGATTGGGTAACGGGCGGTTTCCAGTGGGACGCCGTGGAACATCGCGGAGAGGGCCGGTGGCCTAGGCTCAGCTCGGTTTCTGGCGCGATTGATTTGTATTTGCAGAGGAAAGATGCTTTTTACCAAAATCAGTCACATTGGGCGGAAAAACCGATGATTCATTTGCTGCCGCATTGGAACCACTCAGGGGCCGAAGGTAGAAATATCCGCGTTTGGGCGTATACAAATTGCGAGGAGGCGGAGTTATTTTTAAACGGTGAAAGCCTTGGACGTCGCGCTCTAAATCCATACGACCATGCCGAATGGAACGTTTCCTATGCGCCGGGCGAACTGGTTGCCGTTGGATATCAAAAGGGTGTAGAAGTTTGCCGTGATGCACAGGAAACCTCTGGGGAGCCCGTAGCTTTACGCTTGAGCGTTGAAGCAGCAGGAGAGTTTGCGGACGGAAGGGATGTTGTGCTGTTGAGTTGCTGGTGCGTAGACGCACAGGGACGTATCGTGCCAAACGCTGAGATAATGGTACATTTTGATGTGAATTCCTTGGGCGAACTACTGGGCACCGGGGCGGACAATTGTGATGCTACTCCTGCCTACTCGCCGGATCGCAAAATGTATGCCGGCAGGTGTGCCGCCTGTGTGCGTGTTGGCAGGCAAGCAGGTGTGCTCAGTGTGATTGCACGTGCAGATGGCCTTGCCTCCGCTTATGCGGATATCCCTCTAAAATAGCGTGGCCAGCGCAGTAATATGAGGACGTAGTCATCCCATTATGCTAGAACAATAAACAAATTTTGCATAGCTGCTGCGGATTTTACCTATGAGGGAGTCACAATTTATGGAGTTCCCTGTAGAAATATATTTTGAGAATTTATTTAAGAAAGAGTAGGTGGCGTAATATGAATAGGTTGCAGGCTCTTAAAAGCAGTCCGCAGAAAGTGGTTTACCGACGCCCGACTTTCTGGAAGCGGCTGTTATGGGAATTTAAGCACAACCATGCATTATACGTGCTTGTACTGCTGCCGTTGGTAATATTGATTCTTTTTCGCTATGTGCCCATGTATGGGGTACAAATTGCTTTTCGTAATTATAAGGCAGTACATGGCGTAAATGGTAGCGAATGGGTTGGGTTAAAGTATTTTGTCAAGTTTTTTACTAGCATTAATTGCTGGCCGCTCATTCGCAATACGCTTTCTATTAACTTATATTCCCTTGCAACCTTTCCGTTGGCGTTGATTTTAGCACTGCTACTGAACTATATTCCTAGCCATAGGTATCGTAAAACGGTCCAATTGGTATCCTATGCGCCGCATTTTATCTCCACTGTGGTTATGTGCGGTATGCTGCTCCAGTTTTTGGATGTACGTACCGGCATGATCAATGAAGTGTTGAAGATTTTTGGCATTGAACCCATAAATTTTATGGGCACACCGTCATATTTCTATGATATCTATGTATGGAGCGGGGTATGGCAATCTTTGGGTTATTCATCCATCATGTACATTGCCGCTTTGGCGGGCATTTCGCCAGATTTACATGAGGCGGCCGTCGTGGACGGTGCGAACATTATCCAGCGAATTTGGCATGTGGATATTCCTGGCGTGCTGCCCACATTTTGTATTTTGTTGATTATGCGTACCGGTTCTATTTTGAACATCGGTTATGAAAAAATTTTGCTTCTGCAAAACAATCTGAATAAACCAATTTCAGATGTAATTGCTACATATACTTATCAAATCGGACTAAATAGTTCTGGAATTCCGCAGTATTCGTATGGTGCGGCGATTGGCTTATTTAGTAACATCATCAATATGGCGATTCTTTTGCTTGTAAATAATATCACGAAACGTTTAAGCGGCAATGGACTATTCTAGAAGGAGATTGGTATGAAAACAAGAAAAGAAAGAGCTATTCGTTATTCCTGTGCCGACCGGATCTTTTTGGCATTTGACTGGGTGATCTTGACATTGTTTTTGATTATATTGGTATACCCATTACTGTATGTAGTTATGTCCTCGTTTTCCATTGTGCCTCTAAAGGGGCTTTCCTTGATCCCAGAAATCCCTTCACTAGAAGGGTACCGTGCGGTGGTGGAATATCAAAATATATGGGTCGGCTATCGGAACTCAATTGTGTATATGGCATGCGGAACTGCTATTGCCCTGCTTGTAACCGTTTGTTGTGCCTATCCTTTGTCGCGAGAGGACTTTGGAGGACGAAACGTCATTATGGCACTGTGTGTATTTACTATGTATTTTTCTGGCGGTTTGATACCGACGTTTCTCTGGATCAAACAATTGGGCATGCTAGACTCCATATGGGCATTGATTGTGCCACCGTCGTTATCGGTATATAACATGATCGTGATGCGCACGTACTTTAAAACTCAGATTCCCGCAGAACTACATGAGGCGGCCGACTTGGATGGTTGCAATGAATATAGATTTGTCCTTAGCATTGTATTGCCTCTTTCCGGCCCGATTCTAGCTGTTATTGGTTTGTACTATGCGGTTGGATTGTGGAATGGATATTTTGACGCCCTAGTATACATTCGCACACAAGAAAAACAACCATTGACCATATTTTTGCGGCAGATTATGGTTTTGAATCAAATGACTGGCCTGGAAACCGGTCTAGGATTGGACGCGGAATCTTTGGCGCGCGCCGAAGCGCGAGCACAGTTGATGAAATACTCACTGATTATTGTATCCTCGCTTCCGGTGATGTTACTATATCCGTTTGTACAGAAATATTTTGTTAAAGGTGTTATGATTGGCGCGATAAAAGGATGATGTATTTGTAGTTTACAGCATAAAGCTGTAACAATAAGACAAGGAGGATGCTCACATGAAGAAACTTGCTGCTTTCATGTTGGTTTTATGCCTGTTGCCCATTGCGGCTATTGCAGAGACCAGCGATCCCACGACTTACCCCTGGTATGGCGATATGAGCAATATGCCAATCTCTGAGGAAACCATTGAACTCGATGTATGGGCCACTGGCACCAACGACGTGGAAGATATGTTTACCAATGAGATGACCCTTTTCTATGAGGAACTGACCAATGTGCACGTGAACTGGACGTATATTGTAGGCGACGAAGCCACGCAGAAAAACCTTTCCCTAGCTTCTGGGGATTATCCGGACATTTACTTTGCCGGTATGTCCACGTCTGAAATCCTCACCTATGCGGATGCGGGTGTGTTCATTCCGCTGGAAGATTTGATTGCAGAACATGCGCCGAATATTCAAAAAATGTTCGACACGTATCCGGAATTGGCAGAAATGCTCACTGCTCCTGACGGCCACATTTATTCGCTCGCACGCGGTGGCACGGCAGACCATGAGGAGCCGCCGCTGAAAATGTGGGTATTCTTGCCGTGGATGGAACAGTACATGGAGGCGACAGGTGCGGAAGAACCCAAGACATTGGATGAACTGTGCGATATGCTGCGCTATTTCCGGGACAACGACATGAATGGAAACGGCGATGCTACTGATGAGATTCCCATGTTTGGCAACATGCAGATGCCGGATCAGGGTAGCGACCCACTGTATTATTTGATGAACGCCTTCACGTATTTCCCAGCCAATTTGGAATATGGGGATGGGGAAAAAGCATATTTTGCCGCACAAGGCGAGAAGTACCGTGAAGGGCTTCAATACATTCGCGGTATGGTAGAAGAGGGTTTGATATCGGAGACTGTGTGGACAACCGATTTGAATACTATGCGTTCCGTCGTCAACGTTACCTCGCCAGAAGAAATGATTGTGGGCACTTGTGCAGCCCCGTATGTGATGCGCTTCGTTACGGAAGCCATTTATCCCCGGGCTTGCGAGGATTTCTTCGTACTTGAGCCCATCATCGGACCGGACGGATACCAGGTTACCCCGGATGGAGAGCGGGCAGTATGGCCCAATACGGTTATAACCTCCGCATGCGAAGATCCGGTTGCTGCCATTAAATGGCTGGATGGCTTGCAGGCGCGGTATATCCAAATTTGGAACCACTGGGGCGATGAAGGTACGGATTGGGAATGGACTGGCGAATATGACGAGGTGAATGGGCCGGAAATCCGGCTGCACAGTACTTCTTTGATGGAAGAAGGCGCCTCCACGCAGAACCGCCGCTGGACTTGGTGGCTGAACAACATCTATGTGCCCGGGAAATGGCAGACCAATACGCTGGAACCCACCGGCCAGCTCACGCAGACCGAAGTGAATAACGCCGCGTATGCAGTTTATGAGCCGTATATCCAGTACACCAATATACCGAACATTGTTTGGAATGCGGATGAAGATTTCATTCTGGAAATGAATGAGATGCACAACTTGATTTGGGACTACGCGAAGAATATGTACACGCAATTCGTGTTGGGGACGCTGGACATCAATGATGACACTGTATGGGCGGATTACGAGAGCCAGCTATACGAGACGTATCAACTGGACAAGTATCTAGAAATGCGCGCGACCTATTGGTATGGTGAAGCATAACTTGGCAAAGGCTATTGTAGAAATATAGCGTTTTTGCGGATGCTGGTCACAATTTCGGCAAATTTCGCCGCCCAACAAAAGAGGTCGTTGAAAAAGCTCAATAAAACAGAAGAGGGTTTGGAGCTAAAGGAGGATCCAAATCCTCCTCTATTTTTGAAGGCCGTTTTTTGCGCTCATACTTTGTTTTTCGCCGAAGCATATAGAATTTTACATTTACTACTACATGCACTGACAGATATTGAAAGACTGCTTTAATATTGCATCTTTTTTACGGATAACGGCGTCTGTCCTTTAAATTTTTTAAAGATGCGACAAAAATAGGAGCAATCCTGAAACCCTACCATTTCGGCGCAAGCGCTTACGCTAATAGACGTGCTGCTTAGTATTTCAGCCGCCCTGTCCAAGCGAATCCGCAACAAGCAATGATATGGTGATACGCCAAATCGATCTTTGAACAAGTGCGAAAACCGGCTACGGCTGACATAACACATGGCTGCGTATCGATCCAAATCGAGTGGTTCATCGAAATGTTGTAACATATGGTTGATAACTCTATCCAAACCTTCGGCACTGTATCCATTTCTCATCCTTGACAAATCCATACTTTTCATAAGCAATGCCAATAACATATATAAGTGCGCCTGACAAATCATATCGCTATAAGATTCCTTGAGAAAATGCGCAAGTATCAACTTACGGAAAGTCATCTCAAATTCCTGCACAGGGCCAATGCGCACCACAACTGCCTTTTCACTTTTTAGGGGATCCAACAACGCACAAAGCTCTCCCGTAAAATGCGTCCATAGCAGCAATGTCTCATCCTCTTTATGAAACACATAATGCTGCCGCACACCGGGAAAGTAAAGAATTACGTGGCCAGGTTCCACAGGATAATATACGCCATTTTCTTCGTAGTAGCCAATTCCGCGGCTAATATACTGAAAGGCATAATCCATTCTGCCATTTTTGCGCAACGTATCATATTCGTGACCGCATAGGCGCTGTTCTCCGCAGTTATTGACGAGCAAGGGCTCTTTTGAAACGCGCTCCGAAGAATAAGAAGGTACTTGAGTGGCGAGTGTTCTCATCTTGGTCGAATCCTCCAAGCCATTATTTCCTATATAGTATAAAACAGCGCGCACCGTATGTCAATAACCATTTTATCCTATTTTGCAGCATTTCAGTGACTATACATATGATGCTATTGTAGCTATAATAAAGCTGTACGGAGTTGAGGCCGAATTGCCGCAACGGTGAATAGGGCTTTTGAAAAACACCGTCCAATCTGGCGAGAGGAGCGAATCGATATGCAAGCGGCGTTTCCGCCCAAAAAAGATTTATCCGCCTTGATTTGGATTGGCAATGGACAAATTGTGCTGCCAGATAGGATTCACAAAAATGGTTCCGTGCTGGTGCAAAATGGGCGCATCATCGCGATAAATGTTCCTCGCCCGGAGGAAGCCGCCTTTTACAATGCGCGCGGGGGCACAATTTTGCCCGGCTTTATTGATTTGCATTTGCACGGCGGTGGGGGCGCGGACTTTATGGATGCTGATCCTAAAAGCTTTGCTACTATAGCGTATGTACACTGCCAGCACGGCACTACCGCGATGTGCCCCACAACCATGACTTGCGAAACCGAACGTTTAGAAAAAGTAATCCATGCCTATCTAAATGCACTGGAGCAGCCAGTTTACGGCGCAGAATTTCTGGGGCTCCATTTGGAAGGCCCCTATCTATCCGTAGAAGCCCGGGGCGCACAGCCCATTGTTTCCCAACGCATACCAACGCGAGAAGCGCTAGAGCACATTATTCGCCTCGGAAAAGGGCATATTCTTCGCTGGGATGCCGCGCCAGAGCTTCCCAATGCCGATGTGTTTGCCGAAGTAATGCGCGAACATGGAATTGTGGTGTCGGCAGCGCATACCAACGCAACCGCAGATCAAGCCATGGCCGCTTTTGATAGAGGTTTTACGCACATAACGCATTTTTATTGCGGTACGTCTTCTGGGCGCAAAATCAACCGAATTCCGCAATCGGGGATCAATGAGGCTGCCTTTTTGCGCGATGATATATCCATTGAACTGATTGCCGACGGGCGCCATGTCCCAAAAGAGCACATGCTGGTGGCGCGTCGCTTGAAGGGAGCGGATAACATAGCGTTGATCACGGATGCGATGCGTGCGGCTGGAACCAACGACTGCCAAAGCGTACTTGGCGCTAAAGATAGCGGCGTTCCCGTCGTGATCAGCGAAGAAGTGGCTCAACTGCCAGACTATTCGTCTTATGCGGGCAGCATCGGTACAATGGATCGCGCGTTGCGTGTAGCGCATATTTGGTATGGAATTCCTCTGATAGAAACAAGTCGTATGCTATCCCTTACACCTGCACGCCTCATGCACTGCGAAGGGCGAAAGGGAAGCTTGGAAAAAGGAAAGGATGCGGATATCGTTATAATGGACAACAAATTTGTCGTGCAACAAGTGTTTGTGGGAGGTGTACCATATATTAAGCATAATTCTCTGCCGGCCGCAACCCGCGCAGAAGAATTCATTGAAGGATCTATCTAAATAAAAATATCATATAGGAGGTAAGGCACTATGTATCCGAACTATCCCGACTACTACAAAATCTCTGCGGAAGATCTGTCCAAAAATGCTCGCACACCCATTTTGGTTCTTGCCGATGCGGGAGAAGTGTATTACGAACTCGCTTACGAAATGCTTTGCGAAATTGAAAAGCACAATGCGGAAGGACGCAAAACGGTATTTATTTGCCCATTTGGACCATTCCGTCAGTATCCCATCTTTGCACGCCTCGTTAATGAGCGCAGAGTTAGCCTAAAGAATACATGGTTTATCAACATGGATGAATATCTTACTGATGATGGTGAATGGGTCGATGAAAGCGATCCGCTATCCTTTCGTGCTGGGATGAAGGCACAACTGTATAGCCGCTTGGACCCTGAGTTGATCATGCCCGAAGAGCAACGCATATTCCCCGATCCGCATGACCCGGGCGCAATTCAGCGGCTCATTGATGCGCTGGGCGGTGTCGACATCGCTATGGGTGGTATTGCGGTCAATGGCCACATTGCATTCAATGAGCCTCAGCCAGAATTAAGTGTAGAAGCGTTCGGCCAGCTACCCACTAGAATTGTGCGTCTCTCAGCGGAAACGCGTTTGAAAAACGCCATTCTAGATCGTGGCGGCGCATATGACACCATGCCCAATCTGTGTATTACTGTCGGTATGAAGGAATTATTTGCTGCCAGAAAAATGCGTCTGACTATGACGCTAGATATGCAACGCTCTGTTATCCGGCGTGCAGCACACGGTGAAGTTACCTCTGCTTTCCCGATATCATATGCGCAAAGGCATCCTAATGCGTTGCTCATCATCAGTGCAAACGTCGCTGAAAAACCATTTTAGCGGCATATACTGCCTTAGCTGATGGCCTCCGCTAAAAATCGGGAGGCGTATGGTAAAGCCATTCGGCGCCCTATGCGTCCTCCCATTTTTATACATAGTGCGCACATGAGTTGACGGATTTGTTTATTTATTGCCGCAATAAATGTGTTGTGCTATTTGTTTCTGAGATAGTTTATGCTTTTTCTGATATATAGCATTAAATTTTGTTATTCGTTTGATGATCATATAAATAAGTTTGCAAATAAAAAGTCTAGGGGCATTAAACAAATATCTTATTGTGTGCTTATAAATAATTTACAGTGCAAATTCCCTTACACAAACGCAGCAAAATGTGATAGTATATGGCATTAAGTTGGCAGCGGCATTTCAAGAGGTGCTCAAAGACTCTCTAACTCGCTGAACGGACGATCTAGGGCATTCTGGAGACAGAAACAAACCGCACACTTTCTTGCACGTTTTTTAATCCCTCTGGAAGTGAAGTCGTGGTCCACCATCAGGAACTCGAGTTCGGAGCAACGGCTCGGTTTGGCAATCTGTACACGGACTTGCGCGAACCAGCACGCGCTGGCTCGCGCTTTTTCTGTTTGTCGCTTCGAGACGGGAAAAATACAGCCTGCTGAGCACTCCATTTGTACCGCGTTACAGAATAATCCGTACGGAGTTACGTTGTAATCCAAATGTGCGTTCGCTTTTGGCTGCGGAGTGTGCAAATTGAGGGCTGCAAAAGCTGCTTGCGCGGTTGAAAAGCCGGTTTAAGTAACTATCAAGAAAAGTATCATTTTCCAATTTGCATTGCAGCGATATAAACTTGCAGATTCAGCCTGCAAAGCAAGCGAAAACGCACTCATATTGTGTGATGTTGCAGCACAAGTCTAAAAAGATGCAAAAATAAGGACTCCGACATTGTATCAATATCGGAGTCCTTTGGTGGTACACCATCAGGGGCTCGAACCCTGGACACCCTGATTAAGAGTCAGGTGCTC
>ERZ857998.1077-NODE-1077-length-33637-cov-4.469895_pt1 | contig 33637 bp, 21 predicted proteins | sample MGYA00519954_ERZ857998 | MGnify/ENA primary metagenome ERZ857998 (study PRJEB31778, sample SAMEA3449424) | human gut metagenome | biome: human gut; feature: human-associated habitat; material: faeces | place: United Kingdom | collected 2010/2012 ...
CAAGTGGTAAGGCAGAGGTCTGCAAAACCTTTATTCCCCGGTTCAAATCCGGGTGTCGCCTCCAATATGGTGGGTATAGTCAAGTGGTTAAGACAGCGGGTTGTGGCTCCGTTATGCGTGGGTTCGAATCCCACTATCCACCCCATTTGTAAACAAGTCAAACAATATAGATAAGCGTTGGGGTATCGCCAAGCGGTAAGGCAATGGATTCTGATTCCATCATGCGCAGGTTCGAATCCTGCTACCCTAGCCAACAAAAAGGCTCGAAGCAAATGCTTCGGGTCTTTTGCTGTTTCAAGGAAATTCAGTGATTGCACATGAAGAACATGGAAATTCCAGTTTATAAAATAAACGAAAAATCAAACGCAAATAAATACGTTTACTTTTTCGTTTGTTTTGATATAATAAAGGTACTAAAACAGTACTGGAGGTTTGGCAGATGAAAGAGACCCGTTCGTTTGAAGTGAAAGAGCGAGTAACAAGTACATTTTTAAAGACAGTCAGTGCATATGCCAATTTTGGTGACGGAATCATCCGGTTTGGCATTACTGATGATGGCAAGTTTGTTGGGATAGAAGATGCTGGTAATGCATATCTGGATATAGAAAACAGAATAAACGACAGCATTTCTCCGGTGCCCGATTATCGGATATCTGTGGATGATGATACGAATGTCATTACATTGGAAGTAAAAGAAGGAATCTATAAACCGTATTATTATAAATCAAAAGCTTACAAGAGAAATGATACGGCAACGATCGAAGTGGATCGTCTGGAGTTGAATCGTCTTATTCTGGAAGGTGAAGATCGTTCGTACGATGAATTAGCATCCGATGTGAAAGATCTCGAGTTTACGATCCTTGAGGGCAAGATGAAAGAGCAGCTCGGTATCAGTGCTATCAGTACAGATATACTCAGGACTATCGGAGTACTTGGTGCAGACGGGAAATACAATAACGCAGGGGTTTTACTTGCTGATAAAAATGGAACATATGGTATCGACTGTGCACGTTTTGGGGAAACGATAGATATAATACTGGATCGTGAGATTTTCGAACACAGATCGATACTTAAACAGTATGATGAGGTGATAGAACTTTATAGAAAATATTATCAGTATGATGAAATCAAAGGCGCAATCAGGGAGACGGTTGAAACCATTCCGGAAAAAGCGTTCAGAGAAACCATTGCAAATGCACTGGTGCACAGAGCCTGGGATGTGAGGTCACATATCAGAGTAGCAATGTATGAAGATCGCATTGAAGTTTTTTCACCAGGAGGACTGCCGAAAGGCATCACCAGGGAGGAATATCTCAATGGACAGATCTCTGTGCTGCGTAATCCGATCATCGGCGCTGTTTTTTTTCGGTTGAATATTATAGAAAGTTTTGGAACGGGCGTTCAGAGGATAAATGTAGCATATGCAGGCAGTAAGGCAAAACCGATACATGAGTTTTCCGAGAATATGATCAAAGTAACTTTACCTGTGATCACATCCGGTGGCGATCTTACTGACGATGAGAAAATCATTTACGACAGCATGGACAGGCTTGGAAAAACAAGTTCTCAAATCGCTAAGGCGGCAGGGTTCGGCAAAAATAAGACGTTAAAGCTATTGGGGATACTTGAGAAAAAAGGATATGTGGTAAAGACAGGTAACGGCAGAGGAACGAAATACTCAACAAATTTCAGTTTGTGAAAAAGGGAGGAATTTTATGAAAGCACATAAATATTGGTCAGTAGGAGCATTGATCACAATGACGGGTACTTTTTACACTGGATATAAAGGGCTAAAATCAAGTCACAAATACTTTGCTTTGAGTTCTATGTTTTGTATGGCAATGGCGACGTATACAGGGCATAAAATGATTTCCGGGAATAGGAAAGAAAAGGTGGAAAAATAAGATGAAGGTAGTAATCGTAGGAGGTGTAGCCGGTGGAGCTACAGCCGCAGCAAGGATACGCAGATTGGACGAACATGCTGAAATTACTGTATTTGAAAGATCTGGATATATATCTTATGCAAATTGTGGGCTTCCATACTATATTGGAGATGTAATCACAGACCCGGAAGACCTTACACTACAGACGCCCGAGAGTTTCTTTAAAAGATTTCGTATCAATATGAAGATCCATCATGAAGTTATTTCTATACATCCGGATCGTAAGACTATTTCAGTGAAGAATTTGGAAAATGATGAAATATTTGAAGAAAATTACGATAAGCTTATCCTTTCTCCAGGTGCAAAGCCTACACAACCGAACCTTCCGGGAGTAGGAATCGATAACCTTTTTACACTGCGTACAGTAGAAGATACTATCAAAATCAAGGAGTATATTAATAAGAATCATCCTAAATCTGCTGTGCTGGCTGGTGGTGGTTTTATTGGTTTAGAACTGGCAGAAAATTTAAGGGAGCTTGGCATGGATGTTACAATCATCCAGCGTCCTAAGCAGTTAATGAATCCTTTTGATCCGGATATGGCATCCATGATCCATAATGGAATGAGAAAACATGGGATAAAACTGGCACTGGGCTATACGGTAGAAGGATTTAAAGAAAAGAATAAAGGAATAGAGGTTTTACTGAAAGATAAACCATCTCTTCATGCTGATATGGGAGTACTGGCAATCGGAGTTACACCGGATACAGCATTAGCAAAAGAAGCCGGTCTGGAACTTGGCATCAAGGGAAGCATCGTAGTGAATGACAGAATGGAGACTTCGGTACCGGATATTTATGCTGCAGGGGATGCAGTTCAGGTAAAACATTATGTTACTGGTGATGATGCGTTAATTTCTTTAGCGGGACCTGCAAATAAACAGGGAAGGATCATCGCTGACAATATTTGTGGTGGTGATAGTTGTTACTTGGGCAGTCAAGGAAGTTCAGTAATAAAAATATTTGATATGACAGCAGCCACTACAGGTATTAATGAAACCAATGCCAAAAAGTCAGGATTAGATGTGGATACAGTAATTCTTTCTCCTATGAGTCATGCCAGCTATTATCCTGGTAGCAAAGTGATGACCATGAAGGTGGTTTTTGAAAAAGAGACTTATCGCTTGCTCGGTGCCCAGATCATTGGATATGAAGGGGTTGATAAACGTATTGATGTGCTGGCAACAGCGATTCATGCAAGGCTGAAGGCAAGCCAGCTGAAAGATCTTGATCTTGCATATGCACCACCTTACTCCTCTGCAAAAGATCCTGTAAATATGGTCGGATTCATGGTAGACAACATAGAAAAAGGAATCTTGAAACAGTGGCATCTGGAAGATATAGATACGATTTCCAAAGATGGAAATGCTGTGCTGGTGGATGTAAGAACTGTAGATGAATTCAGCAGAGGGTGTATTGAGGGATTTAAAAACATTCCTGTAGATGAACTGAGGGAACGTATCAAAGAGATCGAAAAGGGAAAGCCGGTTTATCTGATCTGTCAGAGTGGACTGCGCAGTTATATAGCCAGCCGTATTCTGGAAGGGAATGGTTATGAGACATATAACTTCTCTGGTGGATTCCGCTTCTATGATGCAGTGGTTAATGACCGTGCATTGATTGAAAGAGCCTACGCATGTGGAATGGATTATTAAGAAGAAATGGTGAGAAAAAACTTATTTAAGTAATGTATTATAAATAAGTTTGAGGTAATTGACATAGGCTGTCTCAAACATTAGAAAAACTGAATAACATTTACATCGAATAAGACAGTAGTCGAAGAAAAACGGCTGCTGTTTTATTTTAATCAAAAAGAACAATGATGTCATGATGCACGGGATCATGATATCAAGGGAATATCTGGAGAAAATGCAAAAAAGCATTCGAACAGGGCGTTTTGGGATAAAAAGATGATATAGGACAAAGCTGGGGAATCAGTTACCCTGGTTGCCCGGATTTTGAGGCGTTTTGATTTGTATAGATCCTCAGTCTATGGTATAATTTTCTTTGTAGGAGATAACAGCCGGGCAGCTTGAAAATGCAAAGTTTGGGGAGATTTGGAATGGATACCAGCAGCACGAAGAAAAGAATGCTCCTGATACTGGAGCTGTTATATAAAACGACGGATGAAAGCCATCCTGTCAGCACAGTGGAAATCATGGACTATTTAGCAGGGAAAGGGTTTCAGATAGACAGGAAGACACTTCGCAGTGATCTCAGACTGCTGATATCGATGGGATACGATATCGTGGTAGTCAAAAGCTCTCCTAATAAATACTTCTGGGGAGAGCGTACATTCGAGATACCAGAGCTGAAAATGCTACTGGATGCCGTGTCATCAGCAAGGTTCATATCGGAGACGAAAAGCAAACGGCTCACGAAAAAGATCATGTCACTGGCGGGAATACAGCAGCGCGAGCAGCTGAAAAGGCATGTGCGTGCCATCGGAAAAACGAAAGCCGATAACAAGGGGCTGTATTACATCATCGATACAATAACGGAAGCGATAAACCGGAAAAAGAAGATCAGCTTCCAGTATACGGAGTACAACGGCAGGAAAGAGAAGATCCTGAGAAACGACGGTGAGGTCTATATACTCAGTCCATATGTGCTTTACTGGAATGAGGATTACTATTATGTCCTTGGATATTCTGATAAGCGTGAGACAGTCACGGCCTTCCGGATCGATAGGATGAAAACACCGAAGATAATAGAAGAAGATGCTGTACCAAAACCGGAGGGTTTTGATGTGTCTGCATACTCCAATAAAGTATTTCAGATGTTCAGCGGTGAAGAAACCACAGTGGAACTCGAGTGTGACACGTCACTGATGAAATACGTGATCGACCGCTTCGGTATTGATGTGGAAACCGAGGAACTTTCAGAAGATAAGTTTCTCGCAAAAGTCCCGGTAGACCTGAGTCCGACCTTTTACGGCTGGGTGTTCCAGTTTGGCGGAGGGATCAGGATCATAGGACCGGAGGAAGCGGTTGAGGGATTTGGCAAACTTTTAGAGAAACAAAAAAACTGATAATGAGGTATCTATGAACATAAGTGAAAGTATATATAAAGGTTCCGGGCAACTTACCCGTGAACAGTTCCTTTTCTTTGAAATGCGAATAACGGCTAAGATGATGGTGGAGGGGTGGTCTGAAGAAGAGATAATCGGTACGATTGTAGAAGAAAATCTTTTTCAGTTTCCGACAGAAAAATCAATTAGAAGTATTTCAAGAGCATGTATCAACAGACTTAACGCATTGGAAGATCCTGCATTGATTAAAGCAATTTCAGAGAATCCAAGCGACGAAGCAAAACAGATCTGCATGTACGCCATGATGAAAAGATATCGTTTACTATGGGATTTCATGATTCTAGTGATAGGCGAGAAATACAGGCAATGTGATTTCGGCTTTAACAAATCAGATATCAATGCGTTTATTCTGAGACTTCAGGAGCAGGATGAATACGTTGCGGGTTGGAGTGAATCGACGGTAAATAAGATCCGTCAGGTGATTATGAAAATTCTTGTTGCCAATGAATACTTAGACAGCAATCGATCTGATCACCTGAATCCGGTTTTAATATATCCAAGCCTGGAAAGTGCGATAAAAAACGGTCATGATGATATTGTACTGCCAGCATTTAACTGCTTTTTATAAAGGATGAAGAAACATGACGAATAACAATATAGAAGAACGGCTGGATCTTTTGCGTGAAAGAATCCAGGAAGAATCATTTTTAGAGGGTAAGGGATTAAGTAACGAAGTAAACATTCAAATATTTTGCTATGATGCTGAGTATGAGATGGCGGTAACTCATTTTATTGAGCAGATAAAAAATGATCCGGGCATTCATTGCAACCTGGTTGAATGTAATTTATATAAAACCTTTTTGGATATTTGTGATGATCTGGGGATCATAGAAGCTATTCCAGAATTAGAAGAAGCAGAAGGCAGTGAATTTTTGCTGGATCAGCTGCATACAGCTGTGAGCGAAAATGATTTTATAGATAAGATTCAGTATTCTCCTCATAAACAAGGCGATGTACTGATGTTAACCGGTGTGGGTGATGCATTCCCGTTCATAAGAGTGCATTCTCTTTTAGAAGCACTACAGCCGCGTTTCTCGGATATTCCGATTCTGGTGATGTACCCGGGAGAATTTACAGGCCATCAATTACGATTGTTTAATAGATTGAAACCAAATGATTACTACAGAGCATTTAATATTATTTAGGATTTAGGAGGATTCGGTTATGATGATTCGTGATATGTTCGCAGAAGACATCAATAGATCCATAAATGGAGTTATTAAGGTAGATCAGGATACTACGGATGTAATAGAACAGGAAGTTCGAGAGTATGTCATCACAAAAGAATTAAAGAAACATTTTATCAGTTTTTTTGATTATTATAGCGACGCTTTCGACAATCCAACTGATGATATTGGAGTATGGATCTCAGGATTCTTCGGAAGTGGTAAATCTCACTTCCTCAAAATGCTGTCTTACATTCTGGAAAACCGTCAGGTAGGAGACACCTCTACGGTCGAGATGTTCCGCAGAAAATTTGAAGATGATCCGGCTACCTTTATGATGATCGATCGTGCGACCAGGCGCAGTGCAGAAACGATTCTGTTTAATATCGACATAGAAGGCTCCATGATCAAGGATAAAACTGCGGTTCTTCGGGTGTTTGCAAAAATGTTTTACAAGCATCTCGGTTTTTATGGAGAAGATCTCAAGATTGCTATGCTTGAGAAGTACATAGATCAGCTTGGAAAAACAGAGGAATTTCGTCGGGTATTTGAAGAAAAGATGGGGAAACCGTGGGTGGAGCAGCGAAAGGTACTCGCATTTATTGGCAAGTATGTTGTTCCAACCCTAATGGAGGTATTGGATATCAGCGAAAGCGATGCGACAAACTGGTTTAAGGATAAAACGGCAGTAGAGTTTTCCATTGCCCAGCTTGTGGATGATATCAAGGAATATGTAGAAGATAAACCGGATGATTTCAGACTTCTGTTTATGATTGACGAAGTAGGGCAGTATGTCGGTACAGATACGGACATGCTTTTGAATTTACAGTCGCTCACTGAGAAGATCGGCAGTGAATGTGGCGGGAAAGTATGGATCATGTGTACCGGACAGGAAGCAATTGATGAGATTATAAAGGTACGTGCCGATGAATTTTCAAGAATTCAGGCGCGTTTCAAAACACGCCTCAGTCTATCTTCTTCGTCAGTAGATGAAGTAATCCAAAAGAGGATTTTGAAGAAAACAGATGACTCTGAAACCCTGCTTAGCGAATTATATGAGGAAAACGATTCCGTACTTCGCAATTTGTTCAGCTTTACCGATGCCATACTGGATATCAAGGGATATAACGGCTCGCAGGAATTTGTTGCGAACTTCCCATTTGTTCCGTATCAGTTTATCATCATGCAGAAAGTTTTCGCAGAAATCCGGAAGCACGGCAACTCAGGGAAGCACTTATCTGGAGGAGAGAGATCGATGCTCTCAGGCTTCCAGGAAGCGGCACAAAGAGTACAGGAAAGAGATGAATATACACTAGTTCCATTCTTCATGTTTTATGATACTGTACATTCTTTCCTTGATAGCTCGATTCGCCGCGTTGTAGAACGGTGTGAACGTGCGGCAGAACAGGGTCATGGAGTGAAAATGAACGATGTAGATGTACTGAAACTGCTTTATCTGGTGCGATATATCGATGATATACCGGCTAATTTAGATAACATCGTCATTCTGATGGCAGACGATCTTCGTTCTGATAAGATCACAATGCGAGAAAAGGTGCGGGAGTCTTTAAACCGTTTGCAGGGTCAGAACTACATCGGCAGATCTGGTGATACCTATAATTTCCTTACGGATGAGGAACAGGATATCCAAAGAGAAATAAAAACTACCGATGTAGATACTGCAGCCATTGTAGAACGAATTGGACAGCTCATTTTCGGCGATATCTATGAGACGAAAAAGTACAAGTATGGGAAATATGACTTCGACTTTGACAAGATGATAGATGGATACTCTGTCGGAGCTGTAACCGGTGGAATGAAGTTGCGATTTTTGACGGTAGCAACGGACGCTGTCGAAAAGTCTGAACTTAGCCTTATGACCAGCTCTAAGGGACAGGCCATTGTAGTATTGTCGGAGTCACCATATTTTGAAAATCTGGAAAATGCCATGAAGATCCGCAAATATGTAAAAGGGCGTAATGTGCCACAGCTTCCTCAGCCTGTTCAGGATATTATTCGTAAACAGCAGTCTGAAGCGGGCAAGTATGAGAGTGATGCAAAGGATCTGCTGAAGAAAGCCATTGAATCTGCGGAATATTATGTAGATGGGGAGCATCTTGAGGTCAAATCAGGAGATGCTAAGAATCGCATCGATCAGGCATTAGAATACCTGGTATCTAACGTATACAGTGAACTGGACCTGATCACGAAGAACGCAGAAAGCGATGCCGATATTCTTGAAATCCTGAATGGCAGTGAGATCATGATATCCGGCACTGAGTCAAATCGTGGTGCAGCTGCGAAAGTAGAAGAATATCTTGAGATGCAGGATCGAATGAACTTGCCGACTTCCATGTTTGATGTGCAGACCAGATATCAGTCGATTCCTTATGGATGGCGGGAAATCGATATTGCGGCAGTCGTAGCACAATTGATGTATCAGCAGAAGGTTACGATCAAATATGGCGGGACAACAATACAGCCGGATAATGCGAAACTTCCTGATATGCTTCGGAAGAAAAGTGAAATAGGCAAGACGAAGATTTCAAAAAGAAAGACTCTTTCTGCTGCAAAGATGAATGCGGTCAGGAGTCTTTTGAGAGAGTATTTTGACCTTATGGACGTTCCTAATGATGAGGATAGTCTGGTCAGCTTTATCATTGAGAAATTCTCAGAGCAGAAAAGACATTATCAGGAACTGGATGATAAGTATAGAACGAAGGCAAATTATCCGGATCACAAGCTGGTTTTGCAGGCTATAGAACTTATGACAGATGTTTTGTCTCAGCAAAAAGACAATATTGCGCTGATCGATCGTGTTCTGAAACGGGAAGAAGATCTCTTTGACAGTAAAGATGACTTGCAGAATGTAGAAGGATTCTTTAAAAATCAGGTACAGATCTTCGACAAAGCTGTCAATATGGTAAACAGTTTGCGAGATGAACAGGATTATCTGTCTGGTGAACAGGATATCAATGATGCCTTGAATCAAATCCGGATGATCACTATGGGACAGGGAAAATTTGATTATAAAAAAATTCCGACTTTGAATGATCTGATGCAGATTGTTAAGGAAGGGCATGAACGTCTGCTGGTAATAAAGAGGGATGAAATACTTGAACTTATCACACAGTGTATGGGAGCGATTCATGCGGCAGCAGGGGATAAGTATGAAGCAAAGCAGGAAGTGTCCAGTGCAGATGCTTTTTTTGATCAGAAACGAGAACAGATTCGGTCTATGACAAGTCTGGCACTCCTCGATGGACTTGTTCCTCCAATGTTAAGAAAGAAAGATCAGAGCTGTGCCTATATTGAGAAAATCACCAAGCCAAAGGATCCAGAGCCGGTTAAACCGGAAATATCGAAACCGGCAGGCAGAACAGAAGAAAAGCCGCAGCCGAAGAAAGTAATCAGATCCTATAATCGGCAGATCATCTTCCCGGCGAAAACGCTAGAAAGTGAAGCTGATATCGATCAGTATGTAGAGAATATACGAGAAAGTCTGAAGATGTATCTGAAGAATTCAGATGGAATCAGATTAAAGTAAGGAGACCATGTCAATGGATAAGAATGCAATCAAGAAATATGCAGTGTGGGCACGCAGGGAGCTAATTGCTCGTGTCAGCCAGCGTGCTGCATTGTATGGAATCACAGAACAGGAAATCGCAGCAAACGAAGAAAGCATCAATGGACATGTTCTCTCAGACATAGAAAAACAGCAGAGAGACGCTCTGTTAAAGGAAATAGAGGATAAAGGCTATGAGCAGGTAATGGAAGAAGTTGCATATACTTGGTTCAACCGTTTTTCTGCTTTGCGGTTCATGGAGGTAAACGGATATCTGCCTTCTCATGTACGCATATTTACAGACGATGATAATGCATTCAAGCCTCAGATTTTAGCAGAAGCCATCAATATGGAACTGGATGGAATTGATCTGCAGAAAGTCTATACTCTGAAAAATGATAACGATGAAGAGGCTCTGTTTAAATATTTAATTATTATACAGTGCAATGCATTGAACAAAATCCTACCTGGGATGTTTCAGACGCTTTCTGACTATACAGAGCTTTTATTTCCGGATAATCTGCTCCGTGAAGGCAGCGTCATCCAGCAGATGATTGAACTGATACCGGAGGAAGACTGGCAAGATGCTGTCCAGATCATCGGATGGTTGTATCAGTATTATAACAGCGAGAAAAAGGATGATGTTTTCGCAGCTCTGAAAAAGAATGTGAAAATCACAAAAGAAAACATCCCTGCAGCAACCCAGCTTTTCACGCCGGACTGGATTGTTCGCTACATGGTAGAGAACAGCCTTGGTCGTTTATGGCTGGAGGGACACCCGGATGCCAAAGATCAGCTTCTGCCGACTGAGGAAGAACAGTATGCTTACGCTGCCGGAAACCGTGACCCGGAAGATACTAAATGGCACTACTATCTGGAAGAAGCAGAGCAGGAGCCGGAAGTGCAGGCACAGCTTGCAGAGATTCGCAAGGAATATGCCGCACTGACACCGGATCAACTGAAAGTCATTGACCCATGTTCTGGTTCCGGTCATATCTTAGCGTATATGTTTGATGTACTGATGAAGATTTATGAGTCCTATGGCTATACTACCCGTGAAGCGGTGGCAAGCATTGTGGAGAATAATCTTTACGGTCTGGATATTGATGACCGTGCGGCACAGCTGGCTTATTTTGCGGTAATGATGAAAGCCCGTCAGTATGACCGCCGCTTCTTTAGCCGTGATATTCAGCCCCATGTGTATGCTATTGTGGAGAGCAATCATGTAGATAAATTTGCTGTGGATTATTTCTGTAATAGCGATATGAAGCTTACAGCAGCTATGGATACCATTATCAGTGAATTGCATGATGCAAAGGAATACGGCTCGATTCTGACGGTAACACCGCAGGATTGGTCTGCTCTGTATGATCGTTTTGCCAAGATTGCAGAAGATATAAATATGTCCCGTGAAACGGTATTGAGAGAACTTTTGCCGTTGGTACAGGTGGCGGAAGCTCTGGCACAGAAGTATGATGTCGTTGTGACAAATCCGCCGTATATGGGTGCATCTAATATGAACCCGAAGCTGAATGAGTTTATTAAAAATAATTACGCAGATTATAAGAGTGATTTCTTCTCTGCGTTTGTCATTCATGCTTCTCAAATGACAAAACAGAGAGGTTACTGCGGATTTTTTACGCCTTATGTTTGGATGTTCATTCAGAGTTATGAGAAAATGCGTAATTACTTGTATAACCAAGCAACCATTGAAACACTGATTCAGTTTGAATATTCTGCATTTGAAGAAGCAACGGTTCCAGTATGTACTTTTGCTTTTCAAAATCGCCATATACAGAAAAAAGGAAGTTATTTGCGTTTAGTAGATTTCCGTGGTGGTATGGAAGTTCAGCGACAAAAAGCACTGGAAGCAATAGAAAATCACGATTGTGGATTCTACTATGAACAAAGTACGGATAATTTCTCAAAGATTCCGGGAAGTCCCGTGGCGTATTGGGCATCTACAACTATATTAAGTGATTTTGTGTGCGGAAAGAGTCTGTCATTCTATGCAGAACCAAAACAGGGAATGGCAACAATGGATAATAATAAATATCTGCGTATGTGGTATGAAATTGATAAAAATAGTTATTATCTTCATGCCCATTCTTTAGAAGAAGCCAAAGCATCTGAAAAAAAGTGGTTTCCATACAATAAGGGTGGAGATTATAGAAAGTGGTATGGAAATTTTAACTATTTAGTTAATTGGGAGAACGATGGCGCAGCATTAAAGGCAGATGCAGCTAAAATTTATGGTAGCTATTCAAAGCGGATTTATAACACGCAATATTTCTTTTTGCCATCTATAACATGGTCAAAAATATCTTCGGGAACTTTTTCCGTTAGATGTATTCCAGATGGTTGTTTATTTGATGTGGCTGGTTGTTCGATTTTTATAGATAAAGAACAATATAATTATTTTGCGGCATTATTAAATTCTAAAATAATTGGAGCCATTTTATCAATTATTAGTCCTACTTTGAACTATGAAGTTGGGCATATAAAGTCACTGCCAATTATAATAAGCGAGTATAGAAAAGATATAGTTTCAGATTTGACGGCAAAATGTATTTCTTTTTCAAAGTCGGATTGGGATTCCTTTGAAACCTCATGGGACTTCCTGCATCATCCACTGCTTCGCAAAGTTTCTACCATTGCTGAAGCCTTTACTCAGTGGCAGGCTGAATGCGATGACCGATTTAATCAGCTGAAAGCCAATGAGGAAGAACTGAACCGTATTTTCATTGATATTTATGGCTTGCAGGAAGAACTGACACCAGAGGTCGATGATAAGGACGTTACTGTTCGCAAGGCTGACCTTGGCAGAGATATTCGTTCTTTCATTTCCTATGCGGTTGGCTGTATGTTCGGTCGTTATTCTCTGGATGTGGACGGACTTGCCTATGCAGGTAGCGAATGGGATGCAAGCAAGTATGCTTCTTTTGCTGCGGATAAGGATAACATTATCCCGATTTGCGACGATGAATACTTTGAGGATGATATTGTCGGTCTGTTCGTGGAGTTCGTGAAAACCGTCTATGGTGCAGATACGCTGGACGAAAACCTGGAATTCATTGCTGATGCACTGGGCGGCAAAGGTCAGCCGAAGGATGTGATTCGGAATTACTTCCTGAGTGAGTTCTATTCTGACCATTGCAAGATTTATCAGAAACGCCCAATTTACTGGCTGTTTGACAGCGGTAAAAAGAACGGCTTTAAGGCTCTGATTTATATGCACCGTTATCAACCAGACACGATTGCCCGTATTCGTACTGACTATGTGCACGAACAGCAGGCACGCTACAGAACTGCATTAGAAGATCTGACAGATCGCATGGAATCGGCCACAACCAGTGAACGTGTAAAGCTTAACAAGAAACATAAAAAGCTCCAGGATCAAGCAGAAGAAATTCGTCTATACGAAGAAAAAATCCATCACTTGGCAGACCAGATGATCAGCATTGATCTAGATGATGGCGTGAAGCATAACTATGCAATACTTAAAGATGTTCTGGCAAAGCTTAGATAGGAGTAGAGATATATGATAGGATATTATTATTGCAGTTTTGAAACATTTTGTTCACTATTAAAATCAAAAAATCTATGGCTTACAGACCTGACGAAATCAAATGATTCAGAAGAAGTATCTAGATTATATTATAATATTTGGGAGGATTTAAAGGAGAGACTTTTACAGTCAGATTTAGAAAAAGAAACCGTAAACTTTGTTGTTAATCAATTTGATAAACTAATTGATCCGCAGATGTATTGTGATATCCCTTTTGGCTGTTGTATGAGCTATGAAAATGATTTAGTTCAACAGTGGAAAGAGTATGGTGACAATGGCAAGGGGGTTTCTATAGCATTTGATTTAGATTGGTTTGGAATAAAAAAACAATATCCTAGTACAGCTAGTTTAATATCAGCAGCTATTGGTTATGAATTTGTAATATATGATTCACATGAGCTGAGAACTAGTATGTATAATGCGGTATATGAAAGTATTGAGGTATTTGGTAGAGCCGCATATATTCAGAGAATTCTTCCAACCTTTAAACACTACGCAGGATTTATAAAAAATCCTGCATTTAAAGATGAAAAAGAAATTAGAATCCTATACTATCCTTACGAAAATTTTAAAGATGTACTACCCGGAATAAGTGATTTGAAAACTGATATAAAAGAACATTATTGTCTTGAATGGGCAAATGAATTTTCAAATGCAATGAGAGCAATAACCATAGGGTATAATTGCCAATATAGCGAAAAAGATATAGTTAGAATGTTAGACAATGCAAGCTTAGTTTTCAATCAATTTGATGGCATTGAAGTGAGAACATCGATATGTTCGTATCAGGATAGAATCTTGTGATTTATTGGAAATCATTATGCATAATATAAATATTAATCATTACGGGTTTGTTTGTGAAAATAGAAATAATATCGGGAGGTGCTACTTTGTTAACTGAACGTGGTTCTGAATGGAATCGTTGGGATTTACATGTTCATACTGCGTCATCATATGATTATAAGTATAAAGCTGATGATGCGGATGAGTTATTATGTAAAACATTAAGGAATAATCAGATAAAAGCTGTCGCTATTACAGATCATTTTAAGATTGATAAAGAGAGGATAGAAAATTTACGTACAGAGGCTCCTGAAATAGTTTTTTTTCCCGGAGTAGAACTGCGTACAGATAAAGGCTCAAATAATTTACATGTAATTTTAATTTTTTCGGAAGAATCAAATCTTAAGGAGTTATCTGAGGATTTCGAGGCTATTATGAAACGGCAAAAAGCAAAATCTTCAGATTCAGATGACACAATATATTGGACATATGAAGATATTGTTGGCTTTGCAGAAACTCATGATGCATTAATCAGTTTGCATGCTGGGCGTAAAGCAAATGGAATAGATAAAGAAATTCCCAATAGTGTACCATTCAAAGAAGCAATAAAGGGTGACATTGCTGAAACCGTACATTTCTTTGAAATTGGTCAAAAACGAGATGTAGAGAATTATGAGAAATATGTATTTCAAGAGATACAGAGAAAGCCTCTTATAATGTGTTCTGATAATCATTCACCGAATGATTATTCTCCAAAGGAAAGGCTATGGATCAAAGCGGACTTAACCTTTCAGGGATTAAAACAATGTCTATATCAGCCATTGGAAAGGGTTTATATTGGGACTGTTCCGCCCATATTAGATAGATTTAATAAAAACAAACAGAATAACCTCGCTTCTATTTCAGTGGAAAGAGTTGAGAATCCAGTAAATAAAGAAGAATGGTTTGATTTTAAGATTCCTCTTAATCCTGGAATGGTTGCGATTATCGGAAATAAAGGCAGTGGTAAAAGTGCGGTTGCTGATATATTAGGGCATATTTGCCAATGTAAAACTATGGGAAAAGCGTCGTTTTTAAATGATAAACGATTTAGGAAAGCACCTAAAAAATTTGCAGATGATTACGAAGCTACTTTGATGTGGGCGGATTCTGAAACAAGAACAATCACACTTGGAAATATAGACTATCCTACGACTGTGGAAGATGCACAATATTTACCACAGAAATATATTGAAGATGTTTGCAATGACTTTGAGGATTTATTTCAAAAAGAAATAAATAAAGTTATCTTTTCGTATGTTGATCATACGGAACGTGGCGAAGCACAGAACCTTGAAGAGTTAGTTGGCTTAAAAGCAAAATCTCTTAAAATTTCAAAACAGGCAGCGATAGAGAAGCTAAAAGAAATAAATGCAGCTATAATTCGTTTAGAAGAGAAAAAGAAATCAAGTTATTTAAAAGAAATATCTGATGGCTTAGAGAAAGCAAAGGAAACATTACGAAGGCATGAAAGTTCTAAACCTGATGAAGTGAAGCAACCTGAACAAGGAGGTCGAAGCATTGAGTATAAGGAGAAACTTGATGATTTGAATAAACGTATTGATAGAAAAAATGAACTCATCAGAAAATATGAGGAAAAACTAATTACAATAAACTCATTTATTGATGATATTAAATTAGTTGTGGCTCAAATAAATGCTATGGAAGTCCAGGTTGCAGATACACAACAATTTATTCGTGATTTAACTGATAAGTATGGACTTGATCAAGCAAAAACTAATTTGATACTTTCCACACCAAAGGAATACTTTTTAGAGCAGCTTAATAAGGCTGAATTGGAGAAAACTACTATACAAGGGCAATTAGAAAATGAATATTCAGATGATCAAAATACCCTCAAATCACTTAAAAAAGAAAAAGAAAAATTGATTTCTTCAGCCGATGCTGAAGAAAAATTGTATCAAAAATATTTGCGAGATCTTGAGGAATGGAATTTGCAGGAACAACACATAATTGGAAATTCAGAAACTGAAAATTCGATTGAATTTTTTAAAGCTGAAATTTCTTATGTACGTGAGGATCTTGATGAGGAATATAAAGAACTTTTACAGAAACGAGATTCACTTGCGGAACAATTATATCAGATAAAAGAGAGTTTAATAGAAATTTATCAAAAAATCTATGATCCTATTCAAACAGAAATTGATTTATTACTTGGGAATTTGGAAGATGGAATTACATTTCAAGCGGAAGTTTCTATGAGTGATATTAAGCTTGTATCAAATATTATGGATTATATTAATCAACGATATAATGGGAAATTTGGAAGAGGTCATAATTCATCGCAGGAGGTAGAAAAGTTAGTACAGGCGACTGATTTTGGATGTAAAGAAGCGGTAAAAATATTTGTTGAGGAACTTTCGGATGTCATAAAAAGTGATTTTGATACAGCAGACAATAGAGTTGCTAAGCGGCAAGAGTTTTATGATTATATTTATGGGCTTAATTATATTAGTGTGAGTTTTAAACTTAAAATGGGTGAAAGGGATTTGGAAGAATTATCGCCAGGTGAAAGAGGTATAGTACTGCTAATATTTTATTTAGCACTTAGCAAAGAAAGTAAACCAATTATTATAGATCAACCGGAGGATAATTTGGACAATCAGTCAGTATTTAGTAAACTTGTTCCGTGTATTTGTAAAGCAAAACAACAACGCCAAGTTATTATTGTGACACATAATCCTAATATTGCGGTAGCTTGTGATGCAGAACAAATTATTTATTGCCATATGGATAAGGAAAAGTGTGCAATACAATATGAGTCAGGATCCATTGAAAATCCTAAGATCAGGAGTCATGTTATTGATGTTTTGGAAGGGACTATGCCAGCATTTGATTTAAGAAGGTTGAAATACAGTTCTATTGCAGAGAAGGGATAGAAAGTTGGGTAGTGATGAACATTCAGTGATGCGATTTAAGATGTATTTAAAATGAAAAATCTAGGTAAGGTATGTTCAAAACTGTGGTTACTGCATTAAAGAATATCAAAGGTATAGCAGAGTTTAGTGTAGCCGTAACAGCGTTGGCAAATTTCATTGCGCCGATGTTACATTAATTGAAAATACTAATTATAAATCTATGATTTTGGAGAGGAGGAACGTATGCCATATTTTGAAAATATTCAAGAACTTCTAGAGTCAAAAGAAGGCGAGCACATCCAATTCAAAGAAGCTAAAAATCGGTTTGATTTTGGAGAGGCTGCAAAATGCTGCTGTGCTTTGGCAAATAATGGAGGCGGCAAGCTAGTATTTGGCATTACGGACAAGCGACCGCGCAGTGTAGTCGGAAGCAATGCTTTTGACCAGCCAGAGCGTACGCGTATGGGATTGATTGAAAAACTGAGGATCAACATTGATTTTCAACTTTTAAATTATGAAGGCAAACGGGTTCTAATTTTTGATGTAAAGAGCCGACCGATTGGTTTACCAGTACAATACGATGGCGTTGCATGGATTTACGAAGGTGATGCGATTAAACCGATGCCAGAGGACATACGTCGTACTATCTATGAAGAGTCCGGCAGTGACTTTTCCAGCATGATTTGTGCTGGAGCAAAAGTTGATGACTTAGATGAAGCTGCTATTGAAAATTTCCGCACGAAGTGGATTGAAAAGAGTGGAAAGAAACAACTTGCCACTCTTTCAAAAGAACAACTTCTCCATGATTGCGGTGCAATCACTGGTGAAGGCATAACATATGCGGCTTTGATTTTATTCGGAAATAATGCAGCAATCGTCAAATATTTACCACATGCTGAGATCATTTTTGAATATCGCTCCTCTGAAGCATCAGGCCCGGCAAATCAGAGGGAAGAATTTAGGGTTGGATTTTTCGCGTGCTATGATCGTGTTTGGGAGCTTGTCAATCTAAGAAATGACAAGCAGCACTATCAGGAAGGTTTTTTTGTATTTGACATTGCGACTTTCAATGAACGTGTTGTTCGAGAAGCCATTCTGAACGCAGTGAGCCATAGAAACTACCAGTTAGGCGGCAGTATCTTTGTTCGGCAGTTCCGAGACAGATTGGTTGTTGAAAGTCCAGGAGGTCTTCCTTTTGGTATCACGCTTAACAACATACTGGATCGCCAGTTACCGCGTAATCGTCGCATTGCTGAAATTCTTTCTCTTTGCGGTATGGTAGAACGTTCGGGGCAGGGAATGAATCTGATGTTTGAACTGAGTGTACAGGAGGCAAAGCCGCTGCCTGATTTCACTGGCACGGATGACTTTTTCGTTATCGTTACGCTGAATGGATTGATTATTGACAAGGCAATGCTTTCCGTTATCAAACGTATTAGTGAAAAAGGTGCGGAGCTACTGTCTACCGAAGATTTTCTGGTTATTGATGCTCTATATCATACACGAACGCTTAATGAAAAAATGCAGTCGAGGGTAAATCGGTTGATTGAGATGGGCATTGTCGAGCATATCGGTCGTAAGAAATATGTCCTTGCAAGAAGTCTTTATGCGGCAACAGGGAAAACCGGTGTGCACACAAGGCGCGTTGGTCTGGATCGAAATACAAACAAAGAATTACTGTTAAAGCATATCCGTAAGAACAATGAAGTTGGTACTCCATTCAAAGAATTGCAACAAGTTCTACCAGGTCTTAGTCGTAATCAAATACAAGTGCTGATGAGAGAACTAAGAGAAGAAGGAAGAATTTTCTGTAAGGGGAGAACACATGCGGCTAGGTGGTATATTGTGGAGTAACTCCAAAAGATGTTGCTAAAAACCTAATTGCGACTTAGTCGCAATTTAGTCGCAATTAGGTTGCAATTTAGTCGCAATATTTAGGTCCTAATAAGGACAGGTTTTATTATTGATAACTGAAAAGAGAGAATTACATAAAAATGGATACAGACAAAATAACACAGGATTTAAACAGGAGATTTGCAGAACCGTTGCCGGAGTTTCATCGGCGTCGTATTATTTTCTGGTACGATGAAGACCGTGAGTTTGAAGATCAGCTGGATGATGTACAGCTTGATGATGCTACTCTGGTGAGGCTGACTGGACGGAATACCTTCGCAGTGAAAAAGCTGTTATGTGAAGATGATATTGCGTCTAATTTTTTAGTATATCAGCCTTTTGGATTTCAGAACGATGATGATAACTGGTTGATCAATATACAGCTTTACAGCGAAGAATTCAGATCCGATCTGAATTCAATCTGGATGAACGAAATGGGGATGGCAGCAACACCGGTTTTGCGAAAACCGGTAAAACAGTACAGGAAGTTTTTTAATGCTAAGGCTCGTCGTGATGCTGTTATGAAACTGAATTCTAATATATCAACGGCCGCACAGGTCCATTTGGCTGTAATGGCTGTAATTTGCAAAAACAGTGATATGCAGCCGAATCACATTATAAAATCTGTGATTTGTGGTGGCTTAGATCTGGAAGATAATGAGATTTATCAAGGCTTTGTCAATTATGGTGCAGACAATGCATTTTGGGTCATGGTCTTACAGGCAACAGGTTATGATGGAAGTGTGGATGCCAGTCTGGGAAAACTGGTGATTCACATTTTACTCACGGCGGCATCTAGGACGATGCACCAGGATCATCTAGCAGGCATGGACGAGTTTATTTCAACCCCGCATCAGGCCTATTGTTATGATTTTGTTTCGGATTGGCTTCATAGCGATGATAACAGTCGCTTATTTGAACTGGCGCGATATGTAGAAGCGGAAGAACGCTTATATAACCGTTTTGCAAAACTTACGACCGAGGATCTTGTGGCAACAGAATGTTTCCCATGCATCAATGAATGTATTCTGGAAGAGCTGATGAAAGAAATCGGCGATCACATCATTAACATTGATAAAATTAGACAAACTGTAGAAAAGAGACGGACACTGGTATGGTATCAAGATGTTTCATGCTACTATGAAGGAATTTTGCAAGTGGCAAATATGCAGGAATTTTATTTAGAACATTCTTCGGGATTTCATGATGTGGATCCGTGTAAGATCTGGAAAGAATACACAAGTGAATATTACAAGATGGATACATATTATCGCAATTTTCATTTGTGCTTTCAACGTAGCCTGAAAGCGTCCCATCCATTACTGGATGATTTGTTTAAGCAGGTTGCAGAGAATGTGGAAGGTATGTATTCCCATTGGTATCTCGGTCAGCTGGGAGAAAACTGGTCAGATGCTTGTGCGGAAGCATTATCTCAGTATGGTAAAATCTTAGAAATACCGCAGCAGACTGACTTTTATGCAAGTAAGGTCGAACATGCAGACAATCGTGTATTTGTGATCATATCAGATGCATTGCGTTATGAGGTCGCAGCCTCGCTGGTAGAGCAGCTTCAACGTGAAACGCAAAGCAAAGTTAATTTGGATAGTATGCAGGGGATTTTTCCAACGACTACAAAGTTTGGAATGGCTGCATTACTGCCACACTCCAGTATGGATCTCGTAGAGAAAACCAATGGAACTATCGGTGTACTGACTGATGGAATGTCAACGGACGCCGGATATAGAGATAAAATATTAAAAAATGCAAATGAGAGCAGCGTTGCCTTAAAATATGATAATATTATCGGCTTAAAACGTGCTGACAGGCAGGAATTAGTAAAAGGCATGGATGTGGTATATATCTATCACGATAAGATTGATGAGGCCAGTCATACTGCGGATAGTGCAGTTTTCCCGGCTTGTGATGACGCGATCGATGAAATCAAGAACCTCGTAAGAATCATTGTAAATGAATTTGGAGGAACGAAGATATATATTACAGCAGACCACGGATTTTTATATACATATAACCCTTTAACGGAAAATGATAAGGTGGACAGCAGTGGCTTTGCTAAATCCGCTACGGAATATGGACGACGTTATGTTATTACAGAAAAAGATGCAGAAACGGATTACTTGCTTCCAGTGAAAATGACAGACAGCATATCCTCTTATCATGCCTTTGCACCAAGAGAGAATGTGCGGATCAAAATGAAAGGTGGCGGGTTGAACTATGTGCATGGAGGAATCAGCTTGCAAGAAATGGTAGTTCCTTTGGTGGAATATCAGTTTTTACGCAACTCGTATAAAACGTACCAGAAAAACCGCGATAAAATTGATACTAAGCCAGTTCCGTTGAACTTGTTATCGGCAGGACGTAAAATAAGCAATATGATTTTCTCCCTTAATTTCTATCAAACAGAGGCGGTTGGAGGAAATAAGGAAGCTGCGACATATCTCCTTTATTTTATGGATTCCAATGGAGTTCGGATCAGTGATACTTGCAAGGTGATAGCGGATAAAACCAGTGAAAATGGTCAGGAAAGAATCTTCCGTTGCAGCTTTAATCTTCGTTCACAGAGATACAACAATCGAGATAGTTATTATCTTATTATTGCGGACGAAAGTGGACTGCAGGCACCACAGCGTGAGGAATTTCAGATTGATATAGCCTTTGCAGTAGATGAATTTAATTTCTTTTCATAATGGACAGGGATGCACTTAGGAGGATGAAAATGGATGCAGTAGAAGTGAATGAAAGCACTCGGGACCTCATAAAAAATAAGCTGAGGGAGCATTTCGATGGGAAAATAGTTCGAAAAGACTTGACGAAAAAAATCAAAGAGGGTGCGAATGTTCCTGTATATGTGCTGGAGTTTTTGTTGGGACAGTATTGCAGCTCTGATGATGAACAGATCATTGAGAAAGGTGTTCAGAACGTAAAGCGTATTCTGTCGGACAACTTTGTGCGTCCGGATGAAGCACAAAAGATTTTATCAAAGCTTCGCAGTCAGGGAAGTCATACGGTTATTGATCGTGTGACAGTGCATCTTGATTTGCGTAAAAATCGTTATTTTGCAGAGTTCTCCAATTTAGGCGTGAAAGACGTCCTGATTGAGGATGAATATCCGGATAAATATGATCGTCTTCTTTGTGGTGGAATATGGTGCATTATTCAGCTAGAATATGAATTCGTTGAGGAAGATAGAAAAAATGGAAATCCGATACAGATTCGTAAACTGACGCCGATACAGATGCCTCATATAGAAATCGAGGATTTAAAGGAAGGGCGTAAAGCCTTTACAAAAGAAGAATGGATGGATGTAATCCTGCGTTCCATGGGCATGGAACCGGATGCATTGAATGAGCGTGAAAAATGGCTTCTCCTGACTCGTATGATCCCATTAGTAGAAAACAATTTTAACTTGTGTGAACTTGGTCCGAGAAGTACCGGAAAGTCACATTTATACAAGGAAATTTCTCCGAACAGTATATTGGTTTCTGGTGGTCAGACCACAGTAGCAAATCTGTTTTATAATATGGGCAGAAAAACCGTGGGGCTTGTTGGATTATGGGATTGTGTAGCTTTTGATGAAGTGGCGGGAATCAATTTTAAAGATAAAGATGGCATTCAGATCATGAAAGACTATATGGCGTCAGGATCCTTTGCAAGAGGGAAAGAAGAAAAGGCTGCATCTGCATCCATGGTATTTGTTGGAAACATCAATCAGAGCGTTGATGTATTACTGAAAACATCGAGCTTGTTCGATCCGTTTCCACCTGAAATGGGGACAGATACAGCATTCCTTGACCGTATTCATTGCTATTTGCCGGGATGGGAGATTCCTAAATTTCGCCCAGAACACTTTACAAATGATTATGGGTTTATCAGTGATTATTTGGCAGAATTTATGCGTGAGCTTCGCAAGGAACAGTATGGAGATGCGCTCGACAAATATTTTCGCCTTGGAAGAAACCTCAATCAAAGGGATACTATAGCTGTCCGTAAGATGGTTGGGGGCTACATAAAATTACTTTATCCGGATGGTGAATTCGGAAAAGATGAACTGGAAGAAATTTTGAAAATTTCCCTGGAAATGCGTCGCCGTGTCAAAGAACAGTTGAAAAAATTGGGCGGCATGGAGTTTTATGACGTAAACTTTTCATATATCGATTTAGAAGATATGTCGGAGCATTATGTATCGGTTCCAGAGCAGGGTGGCGGTAAACTGATCCCGGAAGGAATGTGTAATCCAGGACAGGTACATACCGTATCTCGAGGAAAGTCTGGTATGATCGGACTATTCCGTTTGGAAAGTCAAATTCTTCCGGGCAATGGCAAGTTTGAACGAACTGGTTTGGGGTCAGATAAGAATGCTAAGGAAGCAACGAATACTGCCTTTAATTTCTTGAAGGCAAATGGTAATCGCATCAGCGGATCCATTAGTACAACAACGAAGGATTACATTGTGAATTATCAGGATATGCAGGGCATTGGCATGACAGAAAAGCTGGCTTTGCCAACTCTGATAGCATTGGCTTCTATCGCTCTTGGAAAACCAGTGCAAAGCTCAACTGTAATCTTAGGGGAAATCACGATCAGCGGCACGATGATAAAAGTGGACGAGCTGGCAAATGTAATGCAGGTGTGTCTCGATAGCGGAGCAAAGAAAGTGCTTATTCCAAGCACATCCTTCGCAGATTTAGCAACTGTACCGCCGGAGCTGATGAGCGCATTTCAGCTGATACCGTACCAAAGCGCGGAGGATGCAGTGTTTAAGGCCTTGGGAGTGGAGTAAAGAAGTACCAATTGTATTAGAGTAAATGGACAGGAGGTGCGAAATGAATTTTCATAAATTAACACCTAAGCGAGATGTAGATGTATCAGGATATGAAGAAGCTTTAGACTTTGTTTTCTCGAATGATGATATCCGAAATATTGCGGTTTCCGGAGCGTATAGTTCAGGTAAAAGTAGTGTAATGGAATCATATCGTGAAAAACACAACAAGAATTTCATTTCCATCTCACTAGCACATTTTGGAGATGAAAAAACGGAATCAGACAATGAAAAGAATAATTTAGAAAAGACACTTGAGGGAAAGATTTTAAATCAGTTAGCACAACAAATTCCGGTAGAAAAGATACCCTTATCTGGCTTAAACATCAAAAAAAGTGATCAGAGTAATTTTCCAAAATACTTTAGTGCTGGATGTATTCTGTTTGTGGCTTGTATACTATATACGATATTTTTTGATAACTGGTGTACTTATGCAGAAAGTGTAAATACTCCAGTTATCCAATGCTTTTTTTATCTTTCTACATTTCCTGTGTTTAGGGCAATTAGCGGGGTAATTGCAATGGTTCTTAGTGGGAAGTTTTTGTATAAGCTTTGTCAGGTACAATATGACAAAAGAATTTTTAGCAAAATAAATTTTCAGGGAAATGTTGTAGAATTGTTTTCAGAAAAGGAAAATTCGTATTTTGATAGATATTTAAATGAAGTAATCTACTTGTTCGAAAAAGCAGAGTTTGATGGAATTATTTTTGAAGATATAGATCGATTTGATCACATTGAAGTATTTGAACGACTTAGGGAAATTAACTTATTAGTTAATGCAAGACTTAGGAATAAGAAAAGTGAAACAAAGGTTGTTCGATTTTTTTATTTGCTGCGAGATGACGTTTTTCAAAGCAAAGATCGTGCAAAGTTTTTTGATTATATTCTTCCGATAGTTCCTGTACTGGATAGCTCTAATTCGTATGATAAAATAAAGGAATATTTGACGGAAGATGGTTTATATGAAAAGTTTAATGATTATTTTTTACAGGGCGTATCTCTTTATATTGATGATTTGCGGATTCTCAATAACGTATATAATGAATTTATTATATACAACATAAAATTAAATACTATTGAATTGGACTTAAATAAATTATTTGCAATTATTATTTATAAAAATCTATTTCCACAGGATTTCGCAGATTTACAATTGAATCGGGGATTTATATATTCATTGTTTGGCAACAAGGAAATTTTGAGAAAAGATCTTCTATCTCGATTTGAAGCTGAATATATGGATATTGAAGAGAAAATTGATGAATGTGAAAAGGAACACCTAAAAAATACTAAGGAACTGGAAATAATTAGCAATAAAAAATACGATAAGACAAATGCTAATTCGAATTTGATGCCTGAGTATCAAAGCTGGCTTGACACAGAATATAAAAAGAGATTTGAAGTAATTGAAAGACGGTCTTCTGGGGAGCTCGATCATTTAAAAAATCGAAAAAAGGAACTGGATGAATTGAGAGTTTCCATAGAAAATTATTCACTCAAGCAATTGCTAGATAAGACGGATATAGATAAAGTTTTTTCTATGGAAAACTCAGGGACGAACGAAAATTGCAATCACCAATTCAGAGAAGTAAAAGAAAACCCATACTTTGGCTTGTTGAAATACTTGCTGTCACGAGGATACATTGACGAAACCTATTTTGATTATATGGGATTCTTCTATGATAATAGCATTTCTGTCAATGATAAAGTCTTTTTAAGAAGTATCGCAGAGCGTAGGATGAAGGTCTTTGATTATAAATTAGATTCTCCGAAATTAGTTGCTGAAAAATTGGAGCCATCAGAATTCCAATATGAAAGTATTTTAAACTATGCACTTGTTGATTTTATATTGAATCATAGTAATGAAGCTAGTATTTCTGTGTTTGTTAAGCAATTGGAGCGTGATGAAAGATTTGACTATATTGCGGGTTATTTGGAAAGTAATTATGATTCAAAGCAACTGGTTGTGGTGATAAATCATTACTGGCCAGAAGCTTTTGGTAGAATGTTGGATTCTGGTAAGGTAGACGAGAGTTTATTAAAAGAGTATAGTTATTTAACAGTTCAATATAGCAGTGAAACTGATTTGGAAAATTGTAATGTTAATGGTTGTTTATCACATTACATATCCTCTGACTGTGAGTATGTATCAGTTTCCTCTGCTGATTGTAGTAAATTGATTTCAGGATTTAAAGTTCTCGATATAAAATTTGAAGAAATCAAATATCAAACTGCTAATAAGGATATTTTTAATCGAGTATATCGTGAAAATATGTATAATATTAATGTAAGTAATATTGAGTTGATGTTAGAAGTAAAATGCGGAATTCGGAATATCGATGAAATCCTGGGAAGTTTGTGTACAATGATTCTATCAGAAGGAGATGAGCCTTTATACCAATATTTATCTGAGAATATGGGTGAAAGTTTAGAGGTTTATTTAAACCTGTATGAAGGAGAAATAGACGATTCTTCTGATGTAATTAAACAAATTCTAAATCATCAAGATATTTCAAAGAATACAAAAATGCAGTACATATGCCAGCTGAATAGTGTGGTAGATGATATATCCAGTATTGAGGAGCCTGATATAAGAAATGAGTTGATAATGAGAAAGTGTGCTGATTATTCTGTAAACAATATCATATATTTATTTAGAGAATATGGGTTAAATGAAGAATTGACTGAATTCATAAATTCACACGATCAGGATCTAGATTATTGTAATGAAGTAGACGATGAAGGCATAAAAGATGATTTTATTGATTCAGTACTCGTTTCAACAGGGCTTTCTGAAAAAAAATATAGACAAATTGTTAGAAATCTTTGTGGTGAGATGGAGAGCTTTGACATTACAGCATTACCGCAGGAGCGAGTTGAAATACTTGTAGAGGAAGATTTAATTGTTATGAATTTGGAAAATTTGAGCTTTATGCGTCAAAATTATCCAAAATGTAACGATATTTTTATTATAAACAATATTGAGAAGTACATTGAATTAGTAAGCGAAATATCAGTTGATAGAGAAGAATTGTTGATGATTCTTAGCTGTGAAGACATTTCTGATAAAGACAAGATTGAATTGATTCAATATTATAATGATCCGATTTCGATTATAGGAAAAAATTATTCTGAAACTTTAACAGGGTATATTTTAAGTATAAATTTAGATTTTGACGATATTCCTGAACTATTAAAAAGATACGAGCATGAATCTGAAACAATAAAAGGTATCCTCTGGAAAATTTTCTGTAGGAATGTTCAGCGTGTAATTGAACATGCTGATTGCATTGAACAGAGAACGAGAAATAGTTTTTTCGTGGAAGATGGTATTTCTATCAATGATAAAGTGGATTTATTTTGTAAATCAATACTGCATATGTCGGAGACGGATATTTACAATGCGCTGAAAACTTTGCATGCAGATAAAATAGTAGATAATTTGACAGGTGGGTCTAAACGTGTTGAAATTAATGATATTAATATAAAAATTCTTGATGCATTGAAAGAGGCTAATATCATTGATCCTTATGAAGAGGCAAGAGATGGGGAACATTATAAAAAAATCCGAAAACGGAAAAAGCAACAAAAATCATCTATATCAGATCGGCTGTTATAAATTAAGTAAAGTAATTTTTTTGAGTTTGGGAAATGTTTCCATATATTTGGAAGCTCTATAAACACTTTCCGAAGATTGTCGACACGACGTGTCGACAATCAAATATATAATCCGGATTTCATAGGAATCAGAGCCCCAGAATTGTTTGCAGTATGGGAGAAAGAAGGCTGGGAAGAGCCGGTAATAGAGAATTGTTATGGAGAAGCAGCAGGAACAACTGTGATATTGTCGCTTAATGAAAAGCGACAATAAAAGTGCAGCAGTGATTGCAGGAAATTCAAAATAAAATGAGGAATGGCAAAGAATATAAACTGGAAGAAATTTGCGTATCAATATTTATCGAGGTCAGGTTGACGGCACTGTTTACCTTAATGATCCTAATACCGCCGCTAAACCGCCGTCAAACCGCCAATAAAGTGCCGGATACCATTGGTGAAATGCCGGATTATGCCAATAAAGTGCCGGATACTACTGATAAAGTGCCGGATAGTTCTAATGGTGAGATGCCGGATAATGTGCAAGAACAACAAATTTATAGAATAGAATACTATTAAAACAGGAGTAACTCGAAAGGGTTGCTCCTAATTTATTTTAAGTGCTGTTTTTAAGATGGGTAATAGAATCCTCAACTATACCTGAAAACAGCACTTTTTATTTATTTCTGCTTTTACTGCACTATAATAAAAACATAGTTAATGTTTGTAATTAAAGGTAGGTGACAGATATGGATGTAAAGGTAGAAGTAAAGAAGGCTGACGGATCGATGGAGCATGTAATGATTGATTCGCAGAGCGATACGATTATGATATCGATGATGTTTAACGATGAAGAAAATGTGGATATTGTGGAGCTTCTGCATGGAATTCTTAAGACTAAATAGCCAGATGTTCAAACTTATCTGGCATTTTGGAGAGGTTTTTATGCCAGTGCGGACTGGAATGCATTTATGAAAACGCTGGATGAGGGTCTTTGCAAAACATATAGTTATACCTATTAAGAAAGTGATGATGGAATGAATTACATTGTTTTAGATATGGAATGGAATTATCCGCTGACTCGAAAAAAACAGGTCAGGGATCCCTTCTTTCTGCGTGGAGAGATCATACAAATCGGGGCGGTAAAGCTGGATGCACAGTTAGAGGTCTGTGATTCCTTTGAAGCCATGATCCGGCCGGAATTTTATCCGTATATCAACAGAAAAGTACAGAAACTGACGCTCATAACGCAGTCGGATGTGGAACAGGGTATTTCTTTTGAGAAGGCGATATATCAGTTCAAACAATGGTGTGGGCCAGATGATATTATTTTAACTTGGGGTTGTGAGGACATTCAGATGTTGGTTGATAATCTTGATTTCAGGGATATGGATTTTGACTGGATCCCGGAGGATTTTGATGCGCAGTGGATGTTTGACGATCAGGTAACCTTGGAGAATCGAAGATATTCACTGGATTATGCCCGGTTTAAATTCGACGTGAAAGGAAGAAATGCACATAATGCGCTCAATGATGCGTATAATACTGCGGAAGTTTTGCAGCATTTGAATGTGGCTGAATGGATCAAAGAAGAACGTGCCTACGTTAGTGCGTAAGATGCTTAGGTACATAACGGATGATTGTTTGTGTAGAATATTCATTTATGATATAATTTTTTTACTTATTACTGTTTGAGCTGACAGAAATGAAGAGGAATGAAAATGGATATCAGCGGCACGAAAAAAAGATTGCTGTTACTCTTGGAGTATTTGTATAAAAATACGGATGAAGAGCATCAAGCAAGTACAAATGATATTACAGTGTATTTAAAAGAGCATGGATTTGTGATCGATCGCAAGACATTGCGAAGCGATTTGAATCTGCTACTTTCGATGGATTACGATATCGTAACAGTGAAAAGTTCGCCGAACCGGTATTTCTGGGGCGAAAGAGCCTTTGAACTTCCGGAACTGAAAATGCTGTTGGATGCGGTTTCGTCGGCAAGATTTATCTCAGAAGATAAGAGTCGGCAGCTGATACGAAAGATCACATCGCTTGCAGGAACGCAGCAGGTGCCGGAGTTGAAACGTCATATTACGGCGATTGGCAAGTCCAAGTCGGACAACAAAAATCTGTATTATATTATTGATACGATCACAAATGCCATCAACTCGGGCAGAAAGATCCAGTTTCAATATGTGGAATATAACGGGCGAAAAGAGAAGATCCTGAGAAATAATGGAGAAGTCTATGTGCTGAGTCCGTATGTTCTGTACTGGAATGAGGACTATTATTATGTTCTGGGTTATTCGGACAAGAGAAGTCGGGTGACGGCATTTCGGATCGATCGAATGAAAATGCCGCAGATCATGGAAGAATCTGCGGCGGAACAGCCTGACGATTTCGATATTACTGCGTATTCCAATAAAGTGTTTCAAATGTTTGACGGCAAAGAAGTAGAGGTCAGACTGGAGTGTGAGAATGGGCTGATGAAGTACGTGATCGACCGGTTTGGTCTGGATATTGAAACTGAAGAACTGACGGAGGATATATTCGTTGCAAAGGTAGCGGTGGAGTTGAGCCCGACCTTTTATGGCTGGGTGTTCCAGTTCGGCGGGAAGATTCGTATCATTGGACCGGATGAGGCGATGCTGGGATTTCAGCGGTTGCTGGATTCCTTTACGCTAGCTCACAGCTAAATTACAATGATCAATAACTTTAGAGGGTGAATTATGTCTGAATTAAGTATGTTTGTGGTCATTGCCATTGTGGTAATTATTATCGCAATCATAGCCATAATAGGAAACAGCATATCTGATCGTAGCTCGCAGGAGTATGAACGTCCGGAAGAGTGTGCGGGTCGTGAGGGAGAATATATTGCAATAAACATAATCAGGAGAGTTCTGCGTAATGGGGACGTTCTTCTGACAAATGTTGATATTTCTTATGATGGGAGAAAAGCTGAGCTTGATAATGTCATCATAAACAAGTATGGAGTTTTCATCATTGAAGTGAAAAACTACGCGGGCACAATCTATGGCAAGACAGATGATTATACTTGGATAAAATGCAAAACCGATCCTTATGGCAACACTTTTACCAAAACGGTAAGAAATCCGATCAAGCAGGTAAATCGGCAGGTATATTTGCTTGCAAGGCATCTTGAGGAATATGGATTTTATGTATGGGTAGAGGGGTATGCATTTTTTGTTCAAGGAAATAGTCCTGTCTGGTGCAAAGAAGTTCTTGGCAGTTCTAACGATATTGATAAGGCGGTACATACATTTAATAAAAATCGATTGAGTGATAGTGACATAGAATCTATCAAAGCGATTCTTTTGGACCCTTGTAGATAAAAATGCAGGGAGAAAACAGGGCCGAGTATGGTTCCAGATGCAGTGTTCTTTATCAAATATTTGAGAACGCTTGGCTTTTCTGCAACCAATGATATTTTTGCAGAAAATGTCTAGTATTTCAGAAATGCGCTTGTTCGAGCGAATTATACGGATTTACAGAGAGGTATCCATGAAACCACAGAATATCTTGAGATATTTCTCAGAAATCTGCTTCTGGACGAGAAACACGAGCTCCACAACCAGGATCTTCACATAATGATGAAAAAAGTGCGATTTTGCAGTGAAATGAGGATATAAAAATAGCGATTTTGCGATGGAGGCTGATTTTATGTTCAGAAGAAAGATATATGACAAGCTTTTAGAGTGGAAAACTGAGTCTGATGGAAGGACTGCTTTACTGATAGAAGGAGCCAGACGAGTTGGGAAATCGACAGTTGTTGAAGAATTCGCTAAAAACGAATATGAAAGTTACATCCTTATTGATTTTTCGAGAGCATCTAAAGCCGTAAAAGAACTTTTTGAAGATATATCTGATCTGGATTATCTGTTTCTCCAACTGCAATTGCAGTATAAGGTCGATCTGCATGAGAGGAGATCATTGATTATATTTGACGAAGTACAGCAGTGTCCCCTTGCGAGGCAGGCAATCAAAGCATTGGTGGCAGATCACAGATATGATTACGTGGAGACCGGTTCGTTGATTTCGATCAAACGTAACGTGAAGGATATACTTATCCCAAGTGAGGAACGAAAAATCAGTATGTATCCTATGGATCATGAAGAATTCCTATGGGCTGTCGGAGATACCACAACTATTCCATTGCTGAAGAAGGTATTTGATTCCGGGAAACCTGTCGGAGCTCAGATCCATAGAAAACTGATGAGAGACTTCCGCTTGTATATGCTTGTAGGAGGTATGCCACAGGCTGTAAATGAATATATAGAAACGAACAATTTCAGAAAAGTAGACCAGATAAAAAGGGATATTCTCAATCTGTATGAAGATGACTTTAAAGAAATAGATCCAACAGGGAAGTTGTCAAGTCTGTTTGATGCGATCCCGGCACAGCTTAATAAAAATGCTTCAAGATATCAGGTTTCGAGTGTTTTGAACGGTGAGAGAGCAGAAAATATTCTGGAATCGATTGCAGAACTGAAAGATTCAAAAACAGTACTGGTATCGTATCATGCCAATGATCCCAATGCAGGAATGTTGAACAATAAAGACCTGGGGAAATTCAAATTATTTTTGAGTGATACCGGATTGTTCACTACGTTGATGTTTAAAGACAGAGATTTCACAGAGAACATCATTTATGAAAAACTGCTGAATGATAAACCGAGTGCGAACCTTGGATATCTATATGAAAATGCAGTAGCTCAGATACTTACTGCTAATGGGGATGCATTATTTTATCATACTTTCATGAATGAAAGCACTCGCAGAAACTATGAGATAGATTTCATCCTGGCCAGAAAAAACAAAGTATGTCCGATAGAGGTGAAGTCTTCCGGATACAAGACACATGCTTCCTTAGATGCGTTTTCCAGAAAATTCTCAGACAGGATACTAGATAAATACCTTATTTATACAAAGGACTTTGCAAAGGATGAGGATATATTCTGTCTGCCGATATACTTGGTGCAGTTTCTGTAAAAGAATATCAAAAGTATCAACTATGTATTCGGCAGGAGTGCTGTTATGGAGCTTTTGGGATTGAAAAGTTCAATGGGAGAATACAAACCGCCTTTTACGATAACCAATAAGATATTATCGTATGTATCATCGATTTCCGAAAAAATAGGACGGATAACCGCAAATCGCAATCTGGAAGCGAAGCCGCATTTAAGAAGAAATAACAGGATCAAGTCGATACATTCCTCTTTGAAGATAGAAGCAAATTCTTTATCACTGGGACAGGTCCGGGATGTCATCAACGGCAAGACTGTCACGGGGGAGCAGAAAGAGATCCGGGAAGTAAAGAACACCTATGATGCTTATGAACACCTTTCAGAGATCGATCCATATGATATCCAGCATTTGAAACGATTTCACGGAATCATGACAAAATATCTTATAGAAGAGTCGGGAAAATTCCGTTCGGGTGAGGAAGGTGTTTTCAATGGTGATCGATGTATTTTCATGGCGCCGCCTGCGCGGCTTGTACCGCAGCTCATGGACGATCTGTTTGCCTGGATGAAAAGCGCACAGGATGATGTTCACCCGCTGATTCTGGGCGGCGTATTTCATTATGAATTTGTATTCATCCATCCTTTTTCTGATGGCAATGGCAGGATGGCGAGATTATGGCATACAGCTATTCTGTCTAAATGGAAGCCGATTTTTGAATATATACCTATTGAAAGTCAGATCGAGAAATTTCAGGATGAATATTATGAAGCTATCTCCCAGTGCCATGCTGCTGGAGAATCCACTGTTTTTATCGAATTCATGTTGTCACAGATCGATAAGATCCTGGATGATATTTCTGCTCAAATCAGTGACAAAAATGAATATCTTCCGGAGACTGTGAGAAAGCTGCTTGAAGTTATGGAGTATGACGTTCCGTATACGAGCAATGCTTTGATGGAGAGGCTGGGATTAAAAGCAAAAGAGGGATTTCGAAGAAATTATCTTCGCCCGGCAATCGAAATGGATTTGATCCATATGACGATACTGGATAAGCTGAATAGCAGAAACCAGAGATATGTGAGGGCGTGACGGGAATTACCGCTGAACGGGTGGGGATACAACGCTCCGGGATAAGTAAAGTGCAGGCAGCCCACATCCTGTCGGATATATTTTTTAAAAAGGATTTCAAGGAAAAGAGAGAACGACATGTGTACAGCATCAACTTACAAAACAAAAGATTTTTATATAGGGAGAACTCTGGACTACGAGTTCTCTTACGGGGAAGAGGTGA
>ERZ857998.1082-NODE-1082-length-33567-cov-6.866346_pt1 | contig 33567 bp, 20 predicted proteins | sample MGYA00519954_ERZ857998 | MGnify/ENA primary metagenome ERZ857998 (study PRJEB31778, sample SAMEA3449424) | human gut metagenome | biome: human gut; feature: human-associated habitat; material: faeces | place: United Kingdom | collected 2010/2012 ...
GTGTGTGTGTGTGTGTACAGCGCCAAGGCTTTCACGTTCTACTCGTTTTTGCATTCCTTACCCCTCGCTTTTTAATTTTTATTCATATTATTATTCTTTATAGTGTTCATTGTTTAACTTGTTCAGTTTTCTTCTTTTTTCTATATTATTAAATTTTTTATTTTTTGTAAATACATTAAATAAATAAAAGAAGCTATACTCCTTACGCATAGACTTCTTTTTCCTGTTTTAACATTTATATAACATTTATTTTTCATTTTTAAATGGAGTTAAATAATCTAATCCTTTAATTAATAATTGTTCTTTCTCAGCTGTTTTTAATGAATCAACACTTAAATCAATAGTATACAAATCTGTTACAACTTTTGCATCTTGAGTATCTTTTGTCTCTATTATTTTAAATTCATCTTTATCATAATCATATATTTGTACATTCTGTTTATATCTTACAATTACATATGATAATGGTGAAAGTTCATATGTCGTTCCGTTAACTATTAAATTTGTTCTTTCTAAAAAGAAGTATAAGTCTTGTCCATCATATAAAAATGCTTTTTCAATTTTGTCTTTACTTGTTGAAGTTGCTAAATTAGATTCTAAATATATATCTCCATCTTCTTTTACAACATCAGAAAAGTGATTAACTCTATACATTAGTCCATTATTAGTTGGATATACAATTGCCATATCTTCTGGGAAAATAACTTTATCTTTTTCATCAGCATAATATACTGGCGTAGAATCTAAAGTAACTTTTCTATCTGTAGCTTTTAGCTCTGTAAGTCCTTCTTTTCTCGTGAATGTTAGTTGTCCATTATATTCTACTTTTTGTCCAAAATACCATTGATAAAAATTATGATTTTCTGTTTTTGTCGTATTCAAATTTCCTATAATAATTGCTACAATTACAATTATTAATATTAATGCGGCAATTACTGATGACATTATTATTGAACTTCTTCTTTTCTTTTGTTTTTCTATTAATTCAGATTCCTCTTCTCGTTTTTCTTTTCTCTTTTGATTAGCTGATTTTTCTTCTGGCTCATTAATAATAATTTCTTCTCTATCATCTATTTCATCTTGTATAGTCGTTTTCTCTTTTTTATCTTTTATAGAAGTATTATTTTGTGAAGAATTTTCTTCACTTTTTACTGCATTTTTTATTTCTTCTTTTATTTCTTCTATATTTTTATTTGTAAGCTTTGCAATGCTTTCATCTAATTTTGCATTGTTTGCTTCAGTTGCTTTTGAAGTTTCTTTGTCATCCACTTTTTGTACATCCGAAGTTTCTTCTTTAGTGGTTTTATTTGTTACCTTTTTTGAAGTGCTTTTAGCAGTCTTATTTTCTACTTTTGCTTGTTCTACAACTTCGGCTTTAGTATCTGCAATTTCATTATTAACTACAGTTTCTTCTTTAGCTTTTGCTCTAGTTCTCTTAACAGTGGCTTTTTTTTCTACTTTTTTAGCTTCTTTGTTATCAGTAGATTTATCATTAGTTTTCACTGCTTTCTTGGATACTTTCTTTTCCTTTGTTTCCTTTAAGTTCACTTTCTCTTCTTTTTTCTTTTGATTTTCTTTTTCTTCCTTCATCAACCGTTCTCCTTTTGTGGTTTGTTATAATATCTTCAAAATTCTTTAAGAAGAAATATACTGCATATACTATTAAAAATACTATTAAACATATTTTTATTACAAGTACATATGTATCATAACTTTCTTCTATCATATAACTTGTAAGTATATTTATTAAATATAGTGCTACTATTTGTGCACTTGTGCTTACTATTTCTAAAATTGCTTTCTTTAAATTAAGTATTGCAAATATTATAGAGGAAATAGCTATCATTAGTAAATATAATAATATACTTTTACTATATATGCAAGCGGTAAATATTACTAAAAATGTTCTTATAAAAATTGATATAATCATTATAATTTGCTTATCACTAAGTCCCATAAACATTCCACTTACCATTACACTTTTTTTGTGTATATTAAATTTTCTAGTAACTAAATACATTATAAAACTTAATAATAATATTATTCCTAAAAATATTGGCAATACCCAAGCAACTTTGCTTAATTCGTAAAGTATTGTATCTAACATTTTATTCCTCTTTTATAAATAATTTAAATTCATTATGTTTAAGCATATAATATCCTATTATATTTGTCAACTTAACAAAATTATCAATAGCAATTATCTCAACATCGCCATCTATTTCTCCAATTACTGGTAGATAATCTTCCATGATACTTAGATTATATTTTTTACTCTTAATTTTTATCATAGAAACATTATCATATTTTTTTAATCCTTTTCGTATGTTTAAAACTTTTACATTCATTTTCGCTACTGTTTTTGTAGCATCATTTATATTTTCTTTTTCATTATTCATGTAATGTACCTCTAAATAATAATTTACTTTCGTCTACATCATCATATTTTCCATTTAAGATATCTTCTACATCTATTAATGTATCTTCGATATCTACCATAACCCCTTTTATTCCTGTATAGTTCTCAGAAACAAACATTGGTTGTGTAAAGTAATTTCTTAACTTTCTAGAACGATAGAAAATCATTCTATCCTCTTCTGATAATTCATCAATACCTAGAACTGCAATTATTTCTTCCAGTTCTTCATATCTTGATAAATATCTTAATGTTTCTTGAACTAAATCGTAGTGTTTTTGTCCTACAACTTCTGCGTCTACTGCTTTACTTGTAGTTTTAAATACATTTATTGCTGGGTAAATACCCTTTTCTGCAACTTTACGGTCAAGAACTACTTGTCCGTCCATATGTGTTGTTATAGCTTGAACTGCTTCATCTGTTATATCATCTGCTGGTATATATATAGCTTGGAACGATGTTATTGATCCCTTATCTGTAGAGTTTATTCTTTCTTCTACGTCTGTTATATCGGATACCATTGATGTCGGATATCCATTTTCAATTGGAACCCTCTTCATTTCTGTTGATATTTCAGATTTTGCTTGTATAAAACGATATATGTTATCTATAAATACTAATACATCTTGGTCTTTTTCATCTCTTAGGTATTCTGCTAGTGTTAATCCACTATATACTGCCTTAGATCTTGAACATGGATTTTCACCCATTTGTCCAAATACCATAGACATTTTATCTAATAAGTCTGATTCTTGCATTTCTTCTATTAATTCTTGTCCCTCACGAGAACGTTCACCTACACCAATAAATACAGCATTAGATTTTAATCTTTTATAAACATTATTAATAATTTCTTTTATTAAAACTGTTTTTCCAACTCCAGCTCCACCCAAAAGTCCCATTTTAAAACCTTTTTGAAGTGGTGCAAAGAAGTCTAATGCTTTTATTCCTGTCCATAATGGTGCATTATTTATATTTAATTCTTTAAAAGAAAGTTTTCTATCATAAACATTTCTTCTTTTTACAGTTTTTAAATCCTTATGATTAATTACATCTCCATATGGGTTAAATACTTTGCCTAATATTGCATCAGAGTATTCTATTTGTAATCCACCTTCCTCTAAAGTTACAGCACCTCCTTTTTTTAGTCCTATAACTCTTTCAAAAGGTACTGTAGATGCTACATTATTATCTATTTGAACAACTTCAAATTTTCTGATACCTTCTTCATCTTCATAAGTTAATATATCATTAAGTTTAACATTATCGCTAAATAATAATACTTTAACATTAAGTTCAGAAATACCAATTATTCTTCCTATTACTTCCTTATCGTTAGCCATTATATCTACACCTTCCTATTATTTTTCGTCTTTTGAATTTTTCTAAGACTTATATTTTTGTTCTTATTTTTTAGAACTTTTTATTCTTCTTTAAAATTTAAATTTGTAAAGTTTTCTAAGACTTTTTTAAAATTCTTATTATTAATTTCTTTTCTTTCTTTTCTTAAATTTTCTTCTTCTATTTCGTCTAATTTTTTTAAAGATTCTTTTGTAATTGTTTGTCTCATTATATTTTCAGAGGCAAAACTATTTTCTGTTGCAATTTTTATTTCATAAGATAAATATAGCACAATTATGTTTCTTAATATACTATTGATATCTCCTTCTATTGCAAAGTCTTCTATATGATGCTTCTTTTCTTGCGAGTCTTCTTCCCTTATGTTTTCTATTGGTAATATTTTCTTTTTTCTAAGTTCGATTCTACTTATATTATAATAATGATTATAGATGATATTTATTTCACTATATTTTGCATTTAATATTACATCATACAAAATATCTTCAATCTCTCCTATCTTATATGGATACTCATCTTTTGTCATTGACAAAATCACATTCTTTTTTTCATTTACGATTTTCTTTCCTATAATAATTTTATCGATATCTGCATCAGCTTTTGCTAAATCATTTACATTTGTATTAAAATTACCACAAAAACCTAAATCATTTCCAATATAAACATTTAAAGGTTTATATTCTTTATTTAACTTTAATATTTTTTTATCTAATATTAAATTTCTATTATTTAGTATATTGTCTGCAAAATCTGTAATTTCTTTTTCATATTCAAAATACTTTTCAGCATTTCTTCTTGCAGAGTCTACTCTAAGTAAAGAATGAAAATTCATTACTTTTACTACATTTCTTATTCTCATTTAGCATCCTCACCTAACATTTTGAATCTTTCTTTAATTTCATCTTGTGTCAATGGAGAAAATTTATCTTGTCTTAGAGCTTGCTCTATTAATTTACCTTTTCTCATTTTCTCTCTTAATTCTGGACTCATTTCGTCCATGTTAGCAAGTTCGTATACTTCTTTTGTTTCTAAGTAACTTAGAAGTTCACGTCTTACACTAGAACCTATTTTTTTCATATCTTCTGTTTGTACTGCTCCACCTAATCTTGAAACAGATACACCATAATTTATAGCTGGCTTTTGACCTTTTTTAAATTGTTTCTCAGAAAGAACTATTTGTCCATCTGTTATAGATATAATGTTTGTAGAAATATAGTCTGTTATATCCCCACCTTTGGTTTCTACTATTGGAAGAATTGTTATAGATCCACCACATTTGTGTTGACATCCTTTTTCTAATAACCTTGAATGTAAAAAGAATATATCTGAAGGATAAGCTTCTCTTCCTGGTGCTTTGTTTGATATTAAGCTTATTTCTCTATAGCTTTGAGCATGTGCTTTTAGGTCATCTATTACAACTACTACATCTTTCTTTTGCATCATATATTCTTCTGCTATTGATAATCCTACATATGGTATTAAACTTTGAACTGTAGTTTTATCATCGTTTGTAGCAGCTACTATCATTGTATATGATAATGCATTTCTTCTTAGTAGCTCATTGTAAATTGATTTTATTTCTTTCTTTGTTTTACCAACTGCTATATAAATACATATAATATCATTTTTATTTGAGTTTTCTTTCATGATTCGTCCTTGGTTTACTATAGTATCTAAAGCAATTTGTGTTTTTCCAGTTTTTTTGTCACCTATTATTAATTGTCTTTGTCCTCTACCAATTGGATAAATTAAATCTATTCCAGCAATTCCAGTCATCATTGGTCTATTAACTGGTGTTCTATCCATAATAGGTACTGTTGGTCTTTCTATATCTATATATTTAAATTTTTCAAAGGCTCTACCTGTTAATAAATCTACCCCGAATAAATCTGTAACTCTACCTAAAGCTTCTTCTGCGAAGATTGCTCTAAATCTTTCTCCTGTTGTATTTACAGTATCGCCAATTTTAATTGGCTCATCTTCTTTAACAACAGCTACTATTACAGAGTTTTCCTTTATTTCGTTAACATAGCCCATACCTTTGCCTCTAATTATTACTTTTTCATAATAAGTAACATTTTCAAGACCAGATACTTCTATAATATAGTCTTTTAGCCTAATTACTTTTCCTGTATCAAATACATTTTTCTCTTCTTTGATTTTCTTTAATTTACTTTCTACAAGATTGCTAATATGCTCGCCCATTTCTTCACCCTTTTTCCTTATATACTATAGTCATATAATTTGTCTTTGTATTCTATAATGATACCTTTTGACATGTTCTTAAATAATTTCGTTTTTACTTTAGAACTTAAATAATCATAATTTTTGTTATCTCCACCAACATATACATATATCGTAGGAGATATTTTATCCATTCTTTCTTTTATTTTGTCCAACATTTCTAAAACATTAAAATTCTTTATTGTTTTAACTATTGGTTCTACATATTTTTTATTCTTTTCGTTTAATACACTCTCTACCAAAACTAATTGTTCTTCTGGTGTTAGTGTTAAAGATTCATATATTGCATTTTGTGTAAATAATTTAGAAAACGCTGAAAGTTCTTTATATTCTGTAGTATCGTCTTTTTCGTGTATTTTTATAAAGTCTTTTAGAATCTTTTCTTCATCAACATCAAATTCTTTGTTTAAACCTTTGTAATTCTTAAAGAATCCTGCCTCTCTAAACTCTGGAGTTGGGATATCGTATACGATTTTTTCTTCTGGCTTTTTAGTTTCTGGTATTTCTACAATTTCCCCATTTTCTCCTTGTTGTTTAGCTTCGTTTAAACGTTTAATTTGTTCTGATAATATTTCTATTTCTTTTTCTTTTTCAGCTATTATATAGTCAAAATCTTGTAGTTTATCTAAGAAGTACTTTTTAGTACTATCATTTATTCTTTTTACTAAATTCTTAAACATAAAGAATGTGAAGATAAACATTATTAAGACTATTACAACCGCTGGTATTATTAGTTCCATAACTTTCACCTACTATACTGTTAAAGGATTATAAAATAATAATAAAAATATAAATGCGAATAGTAGTAATAAGAATATTGCAACTACTATTAATATTGTCATTACTGAATGTACAATATCACTTTTTGTTTCTGGATTTCTACCTACAGCTTCTGCTACTTTTGAACCTAAAATTCCAATTCCTATACCTAAACCAAGGAATGTTAGGCCAAGCATCCAACCGATGCTACTCATTGTTGCTACTAAAATTTGTTCCATTTTTTCATCCTCCTTTAATAATTTCTATATTTTGCTTGAATATTTGTGCTTATTGTGCTTCCATCATGTAAGCTTCCTTCTACTTTTAAAGCGATCTCATGCCCATATGTTTCATATTTAAGCAAACTTGACCAACCTGCTGTTTTTACAGCTTCTTGTATATCTACTTCTATTTCGTTTTCTTTTACTCCATCTACATATAGTGCGACTTTTGCGTAATCAAAAGAATAGTTTTGATCTAATTTTAGATTAAAATATATTTTCTTACTACCTGTAGCTACTTTTGTTATATCTAATGTTGCATTTATCTTTGTAGTTCTTACAGATAAAACATCTTCTATATTATCTATTATTTCATTTTCTTCAGTTATTTCTTTATATCCTAATGTTATTTTATATTCTGTATTTGGCTCTAAATCTGTTACTCTATATGTAGTTGAATTCTTGTCCAATGCTATCATGTTTTCATAATTTGAACCTTCTACAAATGCATATACAGTTTGATATTTATTTTCTGGATCAGATACAGCATACTCTATGTCTATATAAGAAGATGTAGCTATTGCACCTCTTAAGCTTACACTTTTAGATAAAGGTGTTTTATTTGTACTTCCACTTCCAACAACTGTTCCATCTCCATTAATATCTCCTACAGATGTTCCTGAACTTGTTCCAGTTGATCCTCCTTGATTATTAGTAACACTTCCTCCAATATTTGGATTTGAATTACTTGAATCTGCAACTGTATCTTCAGAATTATCCTTATTTGATTGAATTTGCTCTTGAGTATCTTGTTGTTCTTCTTCGTCATTATCATCTTTTTCTATATATTCATTTGAACTTCCAATTATTTTCTTTAAGTCTATTTCATCATTACCTACTATTAACTTTTCATTTGCAATATCAAACTTATAAGAATTTGTTGAAAGCACAATTGGATTAATTGTTTTTGCATAAATTTGGTTATTCAATAATAATGTATTTCCAGATTTATCTAAAATTATGTATAAATATTTTGATGTTGATATACTTCCGGTTTCATTTCTTATAGAATTACTTATAATTAAATATTGTCTATCTGCTATTTTATAAAATGCATCATCAGTTGAACTCTTTATTTCTGTATCTTTTGAATATTTTTCAACTTGTCCATCTAAAAGTACTTTAAATACATCTCCATACAAAGTAATCTTTGAATTCGTTTCATTAAAACTTACCACTTTTGAGTTTAATTTATATGTTTCCTTTGAATTATCCAGTGTTAAATAATAATTTCCGTCCCATTTTTTGGAGATTATTCCTGTTTCTTCTGATTCAAAAGGTTCATACTCACTATCATATAAAGTAACATTACTTTCTATTTTATATTCCTCTACTTCATGGTTTAAAGCTAATCGTAGACCAAAAATTAATAATATAATTATTGTAATTATTATAAGTGCAAAAATTGCAAATCTTTTTTTATTTCCTGCTGTTAATGCTCTCAAATTATTCACCCCTATTTTAATCTTTAGGGGAATTTTCTATAATTCCCCCATTCTAATTTTAGCTTAATTGTTTATATAAATGTGTTCTATTCTTTTTGTGTCTACTATTTCGCCATTTTCATTTATAAATTGCATTTCTACATAATATCTACCTTCTGTTGGTAAGTTCTTATTTAACGTAAATGCGTAGTAATCCTCATTATCTAATTCTGAGTGTATTAGTCTTGGTATAAACTCTTCTGTGTCACTTTGATTATATCCACTCGTATTATATATTGAATATTGAATGTATCTTATGTCTGTTATTTTATAGCTCTTATAGAACAATAAATCTATTTTATTTGATTCTGAACTATTATTTATTGATTTAATGTCTCCTACTGATACACCACTTTTATTTATTGGCTCTACTGTATATGTATTTTTATTATTATATGTGTATGGCGGTTGTCCGTCGTTTGTATAATCTAAATCAAATGCAATCTCTAATGTATAACTTTCATCTGTACTTGCATCATTTAGTTCGAATGTATTATTTACGTCATCTGTTGAAAATTCAACTTTATATTCTTCTGGTGTCACATCTTCATATCTTTCATTGTATATTTTAATTGTGTATTTGTCATCTACAACCATTCTGGAGTTATCATACATAGTAACTTTAAACACAACTTTATTTCCTACAATAGTTTCTCCATCTTCTGTTTGTGTATCCATACGATAACCATCTATACCTACTAGAGGCGCTGTTAATGAATTTAAGTAAAATTCTTTTTCGCTTGTTCCTAACTCAATTTCTTTTTGTTCTCCATTATTATTTATTTCTGCAATCGGCGTAATGAATATTTTATATCTTGTTCCAAAAGTAAATTCACTTCCAGGATTTACATTAACCAACTCTTCCATAATTTCTTTTGGCAAATCATCATAGAATTCTAACATAAAATCTGTATAATCTTGAGTTTCATTGTTCCATTTATAAATTCTATGTCTTACCTTTTGATATCCTAATACTTTATCTAGGGTATAATTAATTTTTAAATTTTTATCTTGATATGATTTTGCCTCATAAATTACACTTATATTTTCTACTCTTACATTAGCTAATGTAGAAAAATAATAATATTTACCTACTGTATCAAAATCTGTGTCATATAAGTATTTTTCTATAAATTCTTCTGAACCAGTCTTGTTTCTAATTAAAGCCTTAAATCTTATGTAATAGTAAGATTTTGGTTCTAGCCCAGCTATTTCAATTGTTTCATTAAATTTATCTAATGGTATTTCTATGTCTTTTACTTTTTGACTATTTCCTAAATTTTCGTCTGTTTGCCATAATTCAACTATTATTTTATTATCTTGAATTTCAATATTTTCATTATTTGTTATATTGGCATTAAATTTAACTCTATCTAGTTCCTCATAAATATCTAATTCACTTGTACTATCTTCTTTTAACAAGCTAATTGCTGGAATTATTAAATCAAAGTTAATTAAGTTACTTCCATCTACTACTAATTCTTGAAGATCAATTTCTTTTTGTAATACTACATCATTTTGATATTTAAATCCATTTTCTGAATAATTTAAATTGAAGTTTTCAGATTTATTATCTATAGGATTTGATATTCTATATGTTCTTATTGTATTGCTATTACTATCTTGAATTGTTGACTTAAACATATTTGCACTTATTGTTGTTGTTGGTACTACATTACCTTCTTTATTAATTGAATAGTAATAAATATCTTCTCCAGACTTATATGCTTTTTGATAAGCTACATATTGACTCTGTGTATCATATCCTGTAACCCCTGTATCATAATAGGCTGCAACTGTTACTCTTGTTTCTTTATTTAATAAATCTGCTATATTATTAAGGCTTATTGATAACATTTTGTTATTTACTTTATTTAAATCCTTAACTATTGTTATTTTTTGTGTAGCAGTATCTGTAAAAGCAACCTTCACTGCAACTATCCTGTTTATCTTTTCTTCATCTCCTGAAATAGTAATATTTACACTATTTACATCTAATTCTACTGAATATTTTACATCTGATATATTAGTTTTACCTTCAAAATATTGGTATGCTAATAAAATATCTTCTGTATTTTCTGTTTTTACAGTTCTTTGAACTGTCCTTATTTCCAAATTACCTGTTATTAGATTTTCAAAAGTTATTTCTTCAAATACATTTTCTGTATTAGCATTAATTGCTTTAATATCTTTTTTGTTTGTTGAATTAATATATGCTGTAAACTCATTCTTTTCTAAAGCATTATCAATATCTGCACATTTATACTTATAAGTTACTGAATTTTCATTAGAAATTGATGGATACATAATAATTCTTGGTGATTGTTTGCTTGGTGTTACCTCTTCAGATTTTAGCGTAACTCCATCTTCTACTAAAGGCCATTCCGTTTCGCCTTCGCCGTCATGATTCAAATCCAAGTATACTTTATATGTAAAATAATATGTGTTACCTCTTCTTGCTTCATCTGTATCTTGTATTCCATATTTTGTACCATCACTAATATCAAAAGTTGCTGAAGGTATAATTCCGTCTTCTCTTACATCTAATTCCTGGCTTGAAATTGCTTCTCCTGTTACACTGTCAATCATTGTATATATTACTTTTGTTGCATAATTTTGGCTGTTATCATATCTTGCTTGCACTTTATATCCAACTACTGTTTCTGCATCTAATTCTGTTCTAGATTCTTCTTTATCACGGTTTCTGATTGTTGTTACATCTATAGCTTTTTCTTGTTCATCTGGATAATCAGGAACATATCCGGTTGAAGTTATAACACAATAACTGTTTCCTAACCCTTCTACTAACGGAATTGTATTTCCTCCACCATATGTGTAGTCAGTTGCATTTAAAACTTGAATTGTATATTTTAAATCCTTAAAATCTTTATTATCTGCACCAAAAAATGAAGGTGTTATTGTTTTTACATTATCATAATAATCTTCTTTTATTTTACTTGCATATGGATCCTGTGCATATTCATCTTTTATTTTTACAGTCCTTATTGGAGTTCCTGGCATAGAAACCGTTCCATCTCCATTTTGAATTGGTTGTCCTGCATATATTCTAAACTCTAAATTAGCAAGTGTTTTTGCCTCTAGGTCTTGCAACGTTGGATCATCTGGATTATTTGTATCTATACTTCCACTCGTATCTGTTACTAGCTTTTTCAAATTAAAGTTTACTTTAAATGCATTTTTTGTATCTTCTGTGTCTTGTATAAACGTTCCTATTAAAGGATCTGGATTTAATGTTCTTATAATAGCACCACCAATATAACATTCATCTATTGGATCGTTATCATCTTTTAAGTCTATTGTTGTATATATTCTAAATTTATAAGTTTCATTACTTCTTAAGTCATTAACATCTATAGGAATTGTTAATCCGCCTTGATAAATGATTTGTCTTGTATATCCTGTTGAATCTGTATAAGTTATTATTAATTTGTTTGTTTCATCATTACTAATAGTATTATTTGGGTCCTCAATTATTAATTTTCCTTGTATTCTTTCATATGTTATAGTTTCTTTTTCAAATCTTACTGTTGGAAATGCCACACCGTCTAATTTCATAACATCACTATATTCGCTTTCATATTCAACAGTTTTTTCATTATCATTAAATACAGCTATAACTTTAAATGTATAAGGTACTCCTCTGAATAAGACTTTTTCATCTACGTTTACGACAATATCTTCTTTATTTGCTACTTCTCTAGTATATACAGGAGTTCCTTCATCTAAGCTTATTCTTGTATCATATATTTCGTATCTATATTTCTCTATACCATTATCTGTATCGGTTGAATTTAATAACTTTAATGTAAATGTTGATGTTCTTTTATCCATTTCAAAATCAGGTCCACTAATTTCCGGTTTATTTTTTAGTGTTTTAAAAGTTTTCTCTTGTTCAAATCCATTAGATATTATTTGTCCGTCATATAAGACATTTGTTAATTTAATAGTATAATCTGTATTTGAAAGTAGCCCTATAAATTCTGCTGTTGACCCTTCTGTTGTTCCATTTCCTACTTCATATGTCTGATCTATTGATCCAGATTGAGACACTAATGATAGTTGTGCACTTTTTACTTTTGAATCTGAATCTACTGTTATTTTGAATTTTAAAGAATTATTTGTAAATACATCTTTTTCAAAAGATATTCCTACACTCTTAGTTTTAAATATTTTATATACAAAATTTTTGGTATAAGTTATTCCATCTACATCATATCCTGATTCAATTACTAATGTATAGTCTGTATATGGTGTTAATGTTGAAACTGAAATATCAATGTTATATGTACCTAATGCTTCTTCTTTAGCATATACTGTTTTTCCTGTTGCATTTTCTAATATTTTAATATAAGGGTCTCTTACCAATCTTGATTCATTATCTTCTATAGTTATCTGTGCTTTTAAACTTATAGAATCTACTTCAAAGCTCTCAACTTTGAATACTGGTGCTACCAATTCTGGTAAATCCTCTATAACTTCTTCAGTGCCACCTGCAATTGATCCTGAGCTTGAGCCAGTTCCAAGTGAATCTCCTGTTCCTGTTGTTTCTCCTGTATTTATTGAACCATCTCCAGATTGAATACTTCCATCCCCATTTGTATTAGAATGTACATTTTGATTTGTCTTATCATTATCTTCTGAATTCTGTACATTTTTATTTTCACTAGTTTCATTTTGCATTTGTTCTTCTGTTTCATTTTTACTTTCTTTTTCTTCTTCTTCCTGTATCTCTATATTGTCATCAGAATCTATTACCATGTTAGCTAGGTTCATTCTTGTTTCACCATTTTTGCTAACTGCTTTACTTTGTAGATTTATTTCTATATTATCTGGTAATTGTAAATTCACATTGCTAGAAATAGTTTGATATATAATTTCTTGATTATATATTTTGATAACTTGATTATCTAAATATTCTAATTCTAAATAACCATTTATTTCTTTAGTTGTTCCATCATTAAATGTAACTGTCATTCCATTTCCAGCTATTAAATATTTATTATCAGAAATTTTCCATATTAAATTAGTAAATTGTAGTTTTCCATTTATATGATTTATCCAGTAGTTATCACCTTGTTTATTTACTACTTGGTTTGCAGAGATACTATAATATGTAATTGGATCTTGGTCTATATTAGCAAGGTTTATTAATACACCTTTCTTTAAACTACTTATAGATCCATTATTATAGTGTATAAAGTTATCTTTTCCTGTTGTAACTTCATCTCCGCTAGTATCTTTAAAAATAACCTTTTGATTATTTTTAATTTTATATTCCTCATCTGCATTGAAATAATACTTATCTATTTTTTGACTCTGACTACTTGCACTTTGCAAGATATAGCCTGGGTCTTCAAATGTTTTAGTATTTTCTTTTTGTACATTGTAAACATTATAAATTAATAATCCTGCTAGAATTATTCCAATGCCTACTATAAAAAATATGTATTTTTTCATAGCCTTTCCCTCTCCTATTTGTTTTGTTTATATCAAAAAAATGTTACCATAGAAATTTTTTCATTTCAATATATAGAATTTTCCATTTTTTTTAATTTCATTTTTTTTACTTCTATCTATTTACGGAAGCTTATTTTGAAGTTTTTTGCTTCTATATTTTTTAGAATATTAAATTATTATGACATTTTAAAAAATATTTTTTTATTGCCATTGTTCTTTCATTGTATCTTGTAAAACCCTTAGGGATTTGGGAACATTCCTTTTTTCCCGAAGAGGGATTTGGGGAGGGTTTTGGGGACGTTCCTAAAATCCCGATTTTCTATTTTTGGTATAATTAGTTTTTACATAAAAAAACAGCACCTTTTAATTTTTACAATCTTAAGATGCTGTTTTTTAGTTATTTCTTATTTTTTTGCCTTTTAGTAAATACTACTGCATATCTTAATGTTACTGTCTCTAATCCTACTAATGCAACTAATGCAAGTATTAATCCTATTGGTAATTCTCCTGTTTCTGGATTTATTTCCTCTATTTCTTTTCCTGTTGCTTTTTCTACATAGTGTACTATTACTTTTGCTGGTTGCTTATAGTAGTAGTTTACTACTATTTTCTCTTCTGTCATCGTTCCTGCTGCATTTGTTGGTAACATGCTGTTTTCTTCTTCATCTGCTTCTACTAGTTTATAACTTAAGAACTCTTTTGCTTTTATGTCATATTCATCTCCTACTTTTGCTTATCTCTATTTACTCCATCAATCTCTATAATATCTTTATCTAGTACAGCCTCAATATAACTTCTAGTAATTTTCATAGCTCCATTAACACTAATATTTACTGCTTCAGGCCAACCACCTTTTACAATCAGTTCCGCTAATCTTTTTAACTCTACCTTTTTTACGAGCTTTTTTTTCACTTTATTTTCAAATAAATCTTTTAAAGAAGCCTCTCCTGATGAATCTCCAGATTCATATAAAGACATTGTATACATTTTCATTCATCCAATAGCATTGTGCATTTTTTGACTACTTTGTTGTGCAATTTTTGACTTTAAAAATCTTCATTTAACAAAAAGTCAAAAACATTCAAATGCTTTATTCCATTAGTTGACATATCCACATCATCTAAAGATATTACATATTTGGGATAATTGTCTTGTATACTCTTATATGCTCCAAATTCCCTATTTATTGTTTCTTCGGAATTTAAATATAAGCTTACTTGAATATACTTAATCTTTTTATCTTTTATAGCTACAAAATCGACTTCTGCATCTTTTAATTTTCCTATATAAACATCATATCCTTTAAAAATTAATTCATTATATACCAAATTCTCTAAACAAATTGAATAATTAGTTTCTTTATTTGTATTTTTTATCTTTTTCACTCCAAGATCTGATACATAATATTTATTTAATGTTTTTAAAATACTTTTACCATGTATATCATATCTGTATACTTTGTTAATAATAAAAGTCGAACATAATGCTTCTATATAGTTATATAAAGTTTCTGCAGATACTTCTCTATATTCATTTTTTAAATATTTCAAGACATTAGTTGCAGAAAATTCTCTTCCTTCAGTTTCTAAAATATATTGCCATACTTTATTAAATAAAGTAATATCTTTTACTCCCAATCTCTCTACAACGTCCTTTAAAACAATAGAATCATATACATCTGATATATAATTTAATTTAGTAATATCCTCTTTAAATGAAAACCTTTGTGGTAAGCTTCCCCATTCAAAAATATCAAACAATAATTTTTTATAATCATTTGTATTTGTTATTTCTAGTGCTTCAGAAAAGTTCAGTGGATTTACTTTAAAACTAACATATCTACCTGTTAAGTCAGTTGAAAGTTCTTTAAATGTCATCTTGCTGTTTGAACCAGTTATAAAAATACTACATTGATTCGTTATACGAAGTGAATTTATTCCTTTTTCAAAATCTTTTACTTTTTGTATTTCGTCTAAAAATATATAGTATGTTTTATTATCTTTAATTTGTTGTTTTATATAATTATTTAAATCTATTGCATTTTTTATAAAACTGTAATCTAACGATTCAAAATTTATATATATAATATGGCTTTCATCAGTTTTATCTTTTAGTAATTCATCCTTAATTTGATTTAATATTACTGATTTACCAGCTCTTCTTAAACCATATATTATTTTAATTAAACTATTTTCTTGATAAAATGGTCTTATTCTTTTTAAATAATATTCTCTTTTTAACATAGTTTTCACCTCTAATTTAATTATAACAGATTATTTTATTTTTTCAAGTTATTTCGATGTATCGAAATAACTTTCTTTTTTTGACATTTTTTTCGTTGTATCGAAATAATTTTCTTCCTTTAACATTTTTTGCTGTATCAAAATAATTTCAATATTATAAAAGCATCCATTGAATGCCTTCTTTAACTAAAAGTTTGCATTTCAATTGATGCTTTATATTTTATTATTACTTGTCTTTATTTATTTTTCTTTTGTCTTTTAGTAAGTACTACTGCATATCTTAATGTTACTGTCTCTAATCCTACTAATGCTACTAATACAAGTATTAATCCTATTGGTAATTCTCCTGTTTCTACTGCTATTATTACATTTGCGTTTGATGTATTATCTTTATCATTGTTGTCTACAAATCCTGGTACATTTTGTGTATCTACTATATTTATTACATTGTCTTTTTCTCCCATGTTGGTTTCTGCTGTATTCCAATTTAGTACTACTGTATATTCTTTTGTTTCTCCTGGATTTATTTCTGGTATTATCTTTCGTAATACCCCTTCTTGTTCTTCCCAAGTTCCGTCATTGTTTGCTAAACTCATTCCTTCTGGAATGTTTTCTTCTATTGTTGCATTTCCGCTTACTTCTCCTGTGTTACTTACTTTTATCTTGTATTCTACTTGTACACTTGTACTTTCTGTAGATTTTCTGTAGATTTCTACTTTTTCTAGTTTTCCATTTGTTGGAGCTCTTCTTTCACCATTTACAATGATTCCTGTTATTTCTTTTTCTACTCCTATATTAAATGTTTTAGCTTCGTAGTAATAATATAATTCTATCGTATTATTTACTACATCGTTTCCTTCTTCGTCTTTTACGATTTCTACTTTCATAGTTCCGTTTGGCTCTTCTGGACTTTCGATTAATGTATAATACTCGAATTCTTTTGCCTTTGTCGTGTATTCTTCTTGATTAAATCCTTCTATTGTAACTTGGCTACTTTGCATTTCTCCTGTTTCTTCATTTAGTTCTTCTAATTCTTTGCCAGTTGCTTTTTCTACATAGTATACTATTACTTTTGCTGGTTGGTTATAGTAGTAGGTTACTACTATCTTCTCTGCTGTCATTGTTCCTTTGCTATTTTCTGGTAACATACTGTTACCTTCTTCATCTTCCTCTATTAGTTGATAACTTAAGAATTCTTTTGAATGTATATCATATTCATCTCCTACATGTCCATTATGTATTGCAGGCTCTTCTATATCTTTTCCTGTTAAGCTATCTATATGATGTTCTTCTACTACTGCCCTTTGTGTATAGTAATATGTTACCACTGTTCTATTATTTGTTATATTTCCTTCTTCGTCTGTTTCGACTTTCATCGTTCCACTTGCATTTGATGGTACTTCTACTAAATCATAATTTTCAAATTCTTTTTGTTCTGTTGTGTATTCGTCTCCTTCATGTTTTGTATTATCAACTATTTGGTCTGTTAGTTGTTTATTTGTATATATGTCTATATAGTTTACTTCTAACACTGCTTTTTTGATGTAATAGTAGTTTACAGTTACCAACTCTTCCCCCATTATTCCACTTGCGTTTGTTGGAAGTGTTTCTTCTAATGTAACTGTAACATTGCTCATTGGACTTCCTGTTGTAAATGTAGTTTGTAATTGTGGTTTTATCCCAAATGTTACTGTATTTTCATTTCTTCCTATGTCGTAATTTACTTTTTCGTTTCCTGTTGTTGACTTATCTTCTACACTATGTATTACAGATAATTTTCCACCTACTATTAAAAGTGATTGACCATATTTATATCCCCCATTATGTGTTCCACTAATAATATTTCCATTTTCATCATATGCAGTTTTTATATAGTTCCATTTCATTGTTACATCCGCATTCGGGAATTGTGCATTAGGATTTTCTCTTGTCTGTGTTGATCTATTCAATTTATTATCTTTTTTGTATAAATTTGATACCGATATAAATTGATATACATTTCCAATTTGTGCATTTTCTGTTACCTCCAATGCTAATTGCAATCTTACTCCCGACGAAGCACTACATATTCCACTTATAGATTCAAATAATACTCCAATGCAAATTGCATTTTCTCCAAGTTGCTGCTTTAAAGCCTCTTCATTTACAAAAAACAACAACTCTTCCTCTTCTGCATCTTTCATTTCTTCTTCTGATATCCAATTAGTCCCATCTTTTTTTGCCGCATACAGCATTTTAAATTTCATATCACTTGTAAAAAGTGTATCAGTTGCCTTATTAGTTACAACATAACTAGAACCATTTATATTAGTTATATTAAAAGCTACCCCATCAAATTTCATAAGTGCATTTATATCGTATATATCATCTTTTTGCTCATTATTATCCCCACAAGTTATATCTAATCTATTAAAAATTTTTTGTCCTATTTGAGCTCTTGAATCTCCTTGATTATAATGTGAATATAATTCATTTAACTCTTCATCTTGTAACCAATGATATTCTGTATACGCACCATCCCCATAAATCACATTTTGTACTTTACTTAAATCATCCGTAGTAATAATTTGCTCTTCCATTTTTGTTCCACTAATACTATAAATTTCTAACTCTTTATCCTCTACTGTCAAATAATAATTAAATCCTGCTTCACTACTTTCGTCGGTATATGGTACAAAAATTTGAAAATATACAACTGAAAAACACCCTATATTTTCTGTATACCTTATAGTTGATATTTTATCTTGTTCTTGATATACATATTTATCTGGAAATTCTCCGTTAAATTCATATCCAGTTAATTTCGTCCTAATTATATCTCCATCTTGTTCCATGTTTACTGTGCCTGAATTATAACAATTATATTCTCCTCCTCCAAAGGCTCCCGGCGCATCCGTTTGGTGTGCAGCATGTCTCGTTACTGCCATATTTCTATTTGGAATATAGCCATTAACAGTTGTAGCACTTAAATTATATTCATTCATTCTATAATTATATAAAATAGGCGTAGAAGAATCTGTAATATCTTGAACTTGATTAGGATTATCAAATGCTATTTTTTCTAGTTTTAATTGTATATTTAAATTAATTTCATCTTTCGGATATTCTATACCTTTAATTCCTTTTTGATTATTTGTATTATTATATAATTGATATACTAAAGAATATCCATATAATTTTCCATTTTGACTTGTTTCATTTTCTTCTAAAGTTATTTCTTTAGCTAATCTCTTATTTCTTTTTAGTTCCACATTATACCTAGGTGTCGCACTTACTTTAACATCTTGAACATTATTTATCGTATATTTCTCTTCATCCTCGTTTCCTTCTAACCAAAATTTAAATTCTGGTTTTATTTTGGTTTGATTTTGTGCTCCTTCTACTTTTAATACTAACACCAATGTTTGTTTTCCCGGTATAGTATTATCTGTAGTAGACATCGCATATTTTCCTGTCAATACTAGTCCATCACTACTTACTTTGCCTGAACCTTCAAGCCATCCCATTGATTCTAAATCCCAAGTTACAACGTTTGCACAATTTGACGGAATAGAGGCTTCAACATTTATAATCCCTCCTGTTAAATTTGATTCTGTAATTCCACTTTTTAACGCCATTGTTAAATCTACAGTCCATGTTACTTGGTCAAACGAACGTACAATATTGTTATCTTCTGAACTGTCATTACCTGGCTCATCATTTGCATCCCATGGTCCAGTTCCTGTCTTGGTTTGAATTATTTGTGCAGATGAAATATATCCTTTATCTCCGTTTATAGTCCCTCCTGCATTATATTCTTCCTTACCACTTCCTAGACTTTCATTTTCCTTGTTATTCCAAATAAAAATAAGCGCAAAAACTCCTAGTAGAATCATTATTGCTACTAGTATTCCTACGCTTATTAATATTTTTTTGTTTAAATTACCTGTGTGTGTACAGCGCCAACGTTTTCAGGCTTCACAATTTTATTATTCTCATTTTCTCTCTTCATCCGTAACACCTACTTCTCCTATAATAACTTATTATATTAATTCTACTTATTATATTAATATAAGTAAATAGAGCATTGCTTCCAATTCTTGGTGCAATGCTCTATCACTTTACGGATACTATTTTTAGACATTTTATATTATTTTTTAATTACATATTGTATAATATTCAATTTTACTAACTCTATCCTTATCTTTACTTTATTTTTCTAAATTTCTAAGAATCTCCTCAATAACTTCTTCTGCTAAAACAAAGTCTGTATTTATAAAACCTATTTCTGGTCTAAGTCCGTCCTTAGTATGAAAATCAGAACCAGCTGTAACAAATAAGTTGTGTTCTTTTGCAAATTTATTCCACTTCTCTGTTTCATTAAATTTTTTGTCATATCTATCTACATACAAATAGTTAGCTTCTAATCCATCAGGTTTCATATCATTAACAATTTCCAAAATATCTTCATCGTTCAAATTATCTTCATGCACATATGCTACTGGATGTGCTAAAACCACTTTTCCATTTGCAGCTCTTATAATTTCTGCAGCTTCTTTTGGAGTTGCACTTTCCCTTTTTACATATGCAGGACAATTTTCGTTCATTATTGTTTCTATAAATTCTCCTTTACTTGGAATATGCCCAAATTCTGCTAATAATTTTTCTTTGTTTTTTGGATTGTTTGTTGCATCTAAAGCTATATGTGCTTTTGTTACAGCATCTATCTTATCTAATTCTTCTACATTTATATAATATCCTAGTTCTTCTAACTTTTTAGCTACATCATGTAAATAATTATGTCTCGCATTTCTAATTTTACTTAATCTTTCTTTAAACTCTTCATCATTTAAATCTAGATTATATCCTAATACATGTACTCCTGCTTTTTTCGCTTTAGTAGAAATCTCGACTGCATTTATTATCTTTATATTTTTACTTTTTGCATATTCAAATAATTCATCATTATATGCATCTACTGTATCATGGTCTGCTATTGCAATTACAGATACTCCATTTTTACATGCTTCATCTATTACTTCTTTAGGCGTTAATGCTCCATCTGAAACTGTTGTATGAATATGTAAATCTATTCTTTTTCCCATTCTATCTTCCTCCTTATTATTCAAGTTCAGGTCCCTCGTCTTCTTCTAATTCTCCTCTTTCCTTTGTTAGTTGCTCGCCCCATCCTGTTATTCTTCTATAAAAAATTTCTTCTAATTCATGTTCCTGAAATCTTCTAAAGTTTGCTGGAGTTGCTGCTTGCGTAAGAAAATCGAACAATTCTTCTGGCGTATTTTCTCTTATTACTCTAGTTCTGCTCTTTTGTAGTGTTTCTTCCATTCCTTCTGTAAAGTTAAATGCTGTAAAAGCTGAAAGATAATCATAAATAAAGTTATATGCCTCGTCATCATATTGCCATTCTTTTCTAAGTGATTTTGGTCTAATTGGTAAATATGGTTTTCTTTCTTCTAGTTTTGCTAATTGTAATTCATCTGGTACTTGTTCTACTAGTTCCATCAATTTTGATTTTTCCATAATATGTGCATCTATTGGCAAAAATACTTTTGGAAATTCTCCGTCTTTTAAATTTGTTGAAATTTTCACAACATCACTTAAAGATTGTAATGGAGAAACATCTGATGTACGCATATTATATTTCTCTAGTAATTTGCTTAATTCAGCTTGTGCTTGTTCAATACTTCCGTCCTCACAAACTAACCACATGTCTAAGTCAGGTAATCTGTTTATAATTTTTCTTGGCTTTAATGAATCTATCATATTTGGGCATGGTTTACATACTATTTTTAAATCTGGCATTATATCATAATTTCTTTCTAGACAAGATTTACACTGCCATATGGATTTTTGTACAGGCTCCCCATCTCTTACTAATTGCCTGTTATATCTAATTTGTTCCGAAATAATTGGAATTTCTCCATTTAAATTTTCATCCAATACATAAAATGGATAGCCAGTTCCAAATGAGCCTCTATTTACACTTACTGAAGAAGCAATCATATTAAATGCTTCTATATTCCATTTTAAAAATTTTCTTTTTAAGTCAGTATTTGTTTTTTCAAAGGTTGTTGAAGATTTTTCTACCTCTTCCACAACATCTTTTATTGTTTTTGATTCGTTCATAATCATCCCTCTATTCAAATTTATAATTGCATTCCTTGTTCTCTATCATATATTTCTGTTATTTTTTCTAGAAGTTCTTTTTCTTCTGGAAACTTTGTTGGTTTTGTTCCTCTTTTACTAAATTTTTCTTCATAATATTGTTCTGCACTTTTTCTGTCTCTTTCTCTTCCAACAATTACAGCTGTTCTTGCATCTTTAAATTCTCTATTTCTACTACTATATATTCTTAGTGGTCTACTTGGATTGTCACTTCTTGTATAAACTTCAACAATATCTGCCATTCCAGATTCTTCAATCGCTTGGATATTTTCTAGCATTTCATCATATGCTTTATAAAAATGATCTTCCATTACCAACCTTCCCCAGCCTTTTTGTTCTACTTGTCCTTCATATCTTTCAATTATTGACATCAAGCAATTTAGTTCATTAACGGCCATTCCTCTTACAACTATTTTGTACCCATGCATTTTGCTCATCATCTTTGTTAATAGTTTTAAGTTTCTACCTGTTCCCTCAAAAATAACATTATACCTACTAGCTACTGCAACATCAAATAAATTGTCTGTCCAAAAATTACTTTCTTGATTAGTTACTTTTGTATAATATTCTGGATATTTTTTTGCTAATTCATCTATTCTAGGATGAAATGGTTTTAATTCATCACTATTAATGACAACAGCATTATTATCCTTAAACTGTGCACAGGCATATCCGTTTAAACCTGTTTTTCCAGAACCTGGAGGTGCAATATCTATTATTGCTATAGGTTGCTCACTTGTTTTCTTTCCTGCTAACATAATCGCATTTATTTTGTTTCCTATTTCGTTGCGTTCGTCTTCTGAAAGCTTATATTCAGTACATACTTCTTCTAATGTTTTATTTTCTTCCATATTCTATTCTCCTTCTATATTAATATAATCTTTTTTTATTTCTGGTCCGTATTCTGTTATTATTTTCTCTATTACATCCTCTTCTCCAATATACATTTTATTTCTTTCATCTATCAGTTTTTTCATTTTATCGTCTTCAGCTGTATATCCTTCTCTAGACATTTTTGCAATTTTAGCTGCCATAATTTCAACAGCTATTTCTAGATTTGTATTTTTACTCATATCACTCATACTTTTTCTCCTTTACTTCTCGTTTTATGGTAACTACTATGATATCATAAAATTTCTATTTTTTCAATCTATATCAAAAAATCAATGTTCTATATGTCTAATAAATTTATACCAGTTATTATATCATCTTTAGCACTCATAAATTCTTTACTAATATTTTATAACCTTTATATAAAAAAGAGGATATCTAATCCGAATACCCTCTTTTTTTGCATTTTTGTTTTAAAGATTTTTTAAATTACATATTTCTTAATTATGAATACTCCTCCACCTAGTGCTATAACTACTAGTGTTGCTATTCCGATATATAATTTTGCATCACCTAGTGCTACTGTAAGCATTACTGGAGCATCATCTATATCATCTTCATCTTCTTTAAAGTTGTCTGGCACAGAGTCTATGTCTGGTGTATGACTATCATTATAATCTTGGCTTATTTCTGCAATATTTGTTTTTAAGCCCATATTATCTTGTCCATTTATCCATGTTAAGATGATTGATACTGTTGCACTTTCTCCTGGTTGTAATAATGTATTTTCTAATAATTTTGTTGCAACTCTTTCTTTACCATTTAAAGGCTCTCTTGTATACCAATCCGGGTTATCTTCTTGTACAAATCTTAAACCTTCTGGGATATAATCTGTTATTTCTTTTGCATATCCAGCAATTTCACCTTCATTTGTTATCTTAATTTGGAATTCGAATTTTACTGTTACTTTGTTTATATCTCTTCTTCCTAAGTCTACTTTTGCTGGTGGTTCTGGGGCTTCATCACCTGTATGTCCTGTTTCTTGTACATTTTGTGTTCCATCTTCATCTATTATAATAGCTTTACTTACCCATTTTTTTAGGGCTAAATCGAAGTATTTAACTTTTACAAATTCTTTGTCTAAGTCGTCTTCTTCGTTCCATTCATTGTTATTATCTGGTGTAGAATCTATATCATCAATTGGATCTCCAGAACTATCACTATCATCTGCAATTTCTGCTGTATTTACTAAAATTCTATCTGATGTATTTGGTTCTGTTACTTGGAAAGCAATTTGTACATCTCTATAATCAGGATTATTTTCTGTTAGTCCTTTGTCTGGATCATATGCCTTTATTAGATTATCTCCATCATTTTCTTCTTGTGCTTTAGATAAATAATCTGTTGTTACACTTTGTCCATCTTCTGATTCTTGCCATCTATATTCTCTATTTACAGGATTATCTGGTAAAAATCTTAATCCATCTGGAATATCATCTTTTACTTCTGTTGCATATCCATCGATTAATCCTTCATTATATATTCTTATTGTATATGTAACTACATCGCCATTTTCTACTTCTACTGGGTCTTTTGTATGGTCATATTTAATATTTCCATCTTCACCAATACTTAATTGTGGTATTCTTGTAGTTACTGCTTGATCATCTACTGCTGTAATAAATTTTCTTAAGGCTAAATCGAAGTATACTACTCTTACTTTCTCGAAGTCATCATCATCTTCTTGTCCTGGTATATATTCGTTGTTTATTTCGTCATCTTTATAGTTTGGTAATTCTTCGTCACTTGGTACTTGTACATTGTTTGTTTCTGAATCTCTATCTATTACATCATTTCCATCAGAATCTTTTGCTTCTGTAATTTCTGCTAAGTTTGTTAATTTTTTACCAAACTCTGCTGTATCCTTTACTCTACAAGCTATTTTTACATCTTTATATGATAATGTTGTTCCATCAAAAGCTTTTAATAGGTTTTGCCTTGATGTAGTTTCTTTTGCTTTTGATAAATAATCTGTTGTAACTGTTCTTCCATCTTCTGAAACTTGCCATTCATATTGTATATTTGTTTCATGTTCTGGTAAAAATTCTAATTCTTCTGGCAATTTATCTACTATTTGATTTGCATATCCATCTATAGAACCTTCGTTATATACTCTTATTGTATATTCTACAACATCTCCTCTTGCCATATCTAATGGTTTCTTTGGATGATTGTATGTAGCTGTTGTTGCTGTTCCATTTGCTAAGTTTGTTACATCTACAGATGGCTCTCTACCTATTAATGTTGTTCCATTTTTTCCTGATATGAATTTTCTTAATGATAAATCAAATTCTTGAATAATAACTTTTTCAAAATCATCATCGTCTTCTTGTCCTGTAATATATTCTTTACCAGAATTTATTTCGTCATCTTTGTATGTTGGTAAATCTGCATCTGCTGGTAATGTAAAGTTTCCATTTGGTACAGAATCCCTATCTGTTACTACTCCTCCCTTGCTGTCTGTTTCTTGTGTAATTTGAGCTAAGTTTGTAATTTTCTTTAATGCTTCTGTAGAATTCTTTACTCTACATTTTACTTTAACTTCTTTATAATCTAATGTTGTTCCATTATATGCACTTATTAAATTATTTTCATTTTGATCTCTGTCTGCTGCTTCTGATGAATAAGCAAGTTTGTTAGTTTTAATTACTCTATTATTGCTTGGTTCTATTCTCCAACCATAACCAGCATTAAAGTCTGTTTCTTCTGGATAATTTTCCACATTATTTATAAATTCTAATTCTGCTGGTAAATAGTCTGTAATTTCGCCTACATAGCCATCTAGTTCACCTTCGTTATATACTCTTATTGTATATGTAACTATATCTCCTGGTTTTACTGCTACTGGTTTTTTGTTATGGTTATAAGTAGCTGTTGTAACTTTTGCTCCATCAATGTTTTTATTTAAATTTGATACATCTACTGTTGGCTCTCTATTTATTTCTTTTCCATTTACTTCAGAAATAAATTTTCTTAATGATAAGTCAAATTCTCTTTTTGCAACTCCAACTTCTTTTTCTCCACTTAATGGAGTTTCTTGTTTTTCAACTGCAACTAATGGTTGTACAGTATCTGGATTTTGTGTTGTTGTCCAGAATCCTTTTGATGAAGTTCTATATGAACCTGTATAACTAAATTTTATTTTTGTTATATCATCTATATTTGATGATGGGATTGAAATATAGAAACTTTGTCCTACTAAATCTTTTATTGTTGTTCCTTGTGATACTGCTTGTTTACTTGAATTTAATAATGTATATTTACCATTTAAGTCTGTTCCATCTTGGTCTGTGAATTTTGCATTTAATTCGAATGGTAAATCATTATTTTTATTTATTTTATATGGTCCTACTATATAATTTCCACCATCTAATTCTACTGTTGGGTTAACTTCTGTAGCTAATGTTATTGGTTCTTCTACTTTTCCATTATGTGTTTTGTAATATTCAATGTTTTCTGTACTTTTAGCTGTTTTTACCATATATTGATATAGTTTTTCCATTGCATCAGCTCTTGTTTGGTTAACATCTTCTATTGTTGTATAAGAACCTACTCCTTTTTCAGCTATAGCTACAGGTTGGAATGATGGCTCTCCTGCATAATCTACATGATATATATCTGCATTCTCATTTGCTTTTGTATTTGTAAAATACCATAATGCCATTTGTTGTACTACATCTATATCATCATCTGTTAATTCTCGTTTTAATGAATCGCTCATCCCAGATGCGTTTAATAGATCTTCTCTATCTTGTGCAGCTTGCTCAGTTTTTTGAGCTTGTACTTCTACTGAATCTCCTGATTTTGCATAATATGGTATATATGCATGGTCTAAAATCCATGTAGCGGCATAATAATAGTCATCGTTTTCGAAAATTGCAGGTACTAAACTTGCTTTATCTGCAAAGTCTACCATTTTATCATATGTTTGTTTAAATGAATTTGGTGTTGCTGTGTAAAAACCTTTTTCGGCTTTTAAACAGTATATTGTATTGTCAAAATTCATTGTTGTCCCGTCATTTTCGTACACAATAACTTTCCAAACTTTTTTATTTCCATTGTTTATTCTATATCCATATTGTTTTCCGTTTGTTTCTCTTCTATATTCACTTAGTCCAAATGTAACTGGATTTGTAGCTGCAAATACTGATGTTCCCATAGCTAATGCTAAAAGCATAACTATGATGCTTACAGCTATTTTCTTAATAAGTTTCATAGTTTCGTTACCATCCTTTTTCTCATAATACTGCTAAGTGTATTTTACTATATTCTAAATAATAGTCAATAGCAAAAAATAGCAGTTTTTTATGGTTATTTTTTTGTGGCTCGAACCTGCTTACGGATACAGTTTTTGCTATATTCCGTCAATTTTTTTAGTCCACATTACAATTATATTACATTTTTGTTAAGTTTACAATAATTTTTTATAAAATTCGAGGTTAGTGGGATTTGGGGACGTTCCTTTTTTCCCACAATAGAACCTGCCAAATATATGTAGCTTTCTTTAAACGCAAAAAGGACTCCTAAAATCCCGGTTTACCCGGGATTTTAGGAACGTCCCTTATTCCCTATAAAACATATCTTTTTATTGCCCAAATTCCACCTGTTAACATTGCTACTATTACAAATCCTAAACCTATATATATTTGTGTATCACCTAGTGCTACTGTTAACATTACTGGTGCATCATCTATATCGTCTTCACCATCTGTAAAGTTATCTGGTGTTGAGTCTATATCTGGTGTATCACTATCATTATCATCTTGGCTTATTTCTGCTATGTTTGTTTTTAATCCCATATTATTTGGATCATTTATCCATGTTAATAGGATTGATATTGTTGCGCTTTCTCCTGGTTGTAGTAATGTATCTGCTAATTGTTGTGTTCCAACTCTTTCTCTTCCGTTTAATGGTTCTCTTGGATACCATAATGGGTTGTCTTCTTGTATAAACTTTAAGCCTTCTGGAATATAGTCTGTTACTTCTGTTGCATATCCAGCAATTTCACCTTCATTTGTTATTTTAATTTGGAATTCAAATTTTACTGTTACTTTATTAATGTCTTGTCTTCCTAAATCTACTTTTGCTGGTGGCTCTGGATCTTCATCTCCTGTATGTCCTGTTTCTATTATGTTTTGTGAACCATCTTGGTTTGTAACAATTGCTCTACTTACCCATTTCTTTAATGCTAAATCAAAGTATTTAACTTTTACAAATTCTTTGTCTAAATCATCTTCTTCGTTCCACTCGTTATTGTTATCTGGGGTAGAATCTATATCGTCTACTGGATCATTGTTTTCATCTCTGTCATCTGAAATTTCTGCTGTATTTACTAATATTCTATCTGATGTGTTTGGTTCTGTTACTCTAAATGCTATTTTTAAATCTCTATAGTCTGGGTTTGTATCCGTTATTCCTAATTCTGGATCAAATGCTTTTATTAAGTTTGCACCTTCTGTTTGTTCTTGCTCTTTAGATAGATAATCGGTCTCTATACTTGTTCCATCTTCTGATAATACCCATCTATATTCTTGGTTTATCTCGTTGTCTGGCAAGAATTCCAATCCATCTGGCACATCATCTTTTACCCTGCTTGCATAACCTGCCATCATACCTTCATTATAAATTCTTAATGTATATGTTACTATATTACCATTTTCTACTTCTACAGGCTCTTTTGTATGATTATAATCTATATTTCCATCTTCACCAATACTTAGTTGTGGTATTCTGTTTGTTATTTCTGTATCATCTACTGCTGTTATGAATTTTCTTAATGCTAAATCGAAATATACAACTTTTACCTTTTCGAAGTCATCATCATCTTCTTGGCCTGGCACATAGTCTTGGTCTGATTCGTCATCTTTATAATTTGGTAAATCTTCATCTGTTGGTACTTCTACATTATCTGTTTCAGAATCCCTGTCTACTACATCATTTCCGTCTGAATCTTTAGATTCTGTTATTTCTGCTAAATTTGTTAATATCTTACCAACTTCTGCTGTATCTTTTATTCTACATGCTATTTGTACATCTTTATAATCCAATGTTGTTCCATCAAAAGCTTTTAATAAGTTTTGTCTTGATGATGTTTCTTTAGCTTTTGATAAATAATCTGTTGTAACATGTCTTCCATCACTAGATACTTGCCATTCATATTCTTGGTTTATTTCATGGTCTGGTAAAAATTCTAATTCTTCTGGTAAATAATCTGTTATTTCATTTGCATATCCATCCATTGAACCTTCATTATATACTCTTATTGTATATATTACGATATCTCCTCTTTGCATATCTATAGGATTTTTTGGATGATTATATGTAGCTGTTGTAGATGTTCCATCTGCTAAGTTTGTTACATCTACTTGTGGTTCTCTACCTGTTAATGCTGTATCATTTTTACCTGTTATAAATTTTCTTAATGCTAAGTCAAAATATACTACTTTTAATTTTTCGAAGTCATCATCATCTTCTTGACCTTTGAAGTAATAATCATCATCTGTTAAATCTTCTTGATTATTATTTCCAGTATAATCTTCCATATTATCTTTATTTACATCTGGATGTGTTCCTGGAACAGAATCCCTATCTGCATTTTCCTCGTTTGTTATTGTTACATTTGATTCTGCATCATATTCTTCTGAAATCCATGCTACATTTGTTAAAATTTGTTCTTTATTAGTTGGAACTGCTGTTACTGTACATTCTATTTGTATTGTTTCTGAATCTAATGTAGTTCCATTATATGCATCAAGATTATCTGTATTTGATGTTCTTCTTAATTTTAATAGATTATCTGTTTCACTATAAGAATCCAATTCAAAATTTCCAGACACTACTCTATTAAATACTAAGCCTGTTGGTAATTGGTCTTGTAACTTTGTTGCTCTACCTGGTTTTTGTCCTTCATTATATATCGTAAGATTGTATATTACTTTGTCACCTGTTGTTACTGCAACTGGATCTTTTCTGTGCTTATAACTTGCTGTTGTTCCAGTTGTAAGCGATGTTGTATCTATAACTGGTACTCTAGTATTTGCAACATTTTCTCCATTTACTTGTGTTATATATTTTCTTAATGCTAAATCAAAATATTTTGCTTTGTTTTCTACTGTTACTGTTATTGTATTTCCGCTTAAGCTTATATCTGCTCCATTTTGTGCATTTGTTATTACCGCATCTGACATTTTATATGTATTATTTTCGAATACTTTTGTTACTTGCACTGTTATTGGTGCTGTTATTATCTTTTCATATCCTGCTGGAGCTTTTGTCTCTTCTATTGTTATCGTGTCTGTTCCTGTAGCTGTTACTGCAATTGGTCCTATATTTATTTCTCCACTTGCATTTGTTGTTTGTGTTACTTCTCCATTTGGTGAATTTATTTTAAATTCTGCACCTTCTAATTTATTACTTGTTCCTTCTTCTACTTTTATAAGTTTTAAATTATATTCACTTGTTTTAGGAATTAGTTTATTTTCTACTGTTACTGTTATTGTATTTCCTGATAATGTTAAACTTGCTCCTGTTTGTGCATTTGTTATTTGTGCAGTTGACATTTTATATGTATTATTCTCGAATACTTTTGTTACTTGTACTGTTATTGGTGCTGTTATTATTTTTTCGTAGCCATCTGGTGCTTTTGTTTCTTCTATTGTTATTGTGTCTGTTCCTGTAGCTGTTACTGCAATTTGACCTATGTTTATTTCTCCACTTGCATTTGTTGTTTGTGTTACTTCACCAGTTGGTGAATTGATTCTAAATTCTGCCCCTTGTAACTTTTTACTTGTATTTCCTTGTTCCACCTTTACAAGTTTTAAATTATATTCGCTGTCTTTTGGTATTAATTTATTTTCTACCGTTACTGTTATCGTACTTCCACTTATACTTATACTAGATCCCGTCTGGGTATTAGTTATTACAGCATTTGACATAGTATATGTATTACTTGATAGTGTTTTTGTTACTTGTACATTTATAGGTGCTGTTATTACTTTTTCATATCCATCTGGAGCTTGTGTTTCTTCTATTGTTATTGTATCTGTTCCAGGTGTATTTATAGTAATTGGTCCTACATTAATCTCACCATTTGAGCTTGTTGTTTCTGTTACCGTTCCATTTGGACTTGTAATTCTAAATGTTGCACCTTGTAATTTGTTTGTTGTATTACCTTGTTCTACTTTTATAAGTTTTAAATTATATGAACCTTCTTTTGGAAATGTTACTTCTTTGTTACCACTAAAAGCTTTTGGTGTTCTACCCAATTCTACTATTGGTTGTACTGTACTATCTCCAGATTTAGTCCAATATGTAGCTGTTGTTATAGTATAATTTCCATTCATAGAAAATCTTAGACTTGTAATATTTTCTGAATTTACTGTACTAATTGGTATTCTTAAATAAAAATTACTTCCAACTAATTGTGCTAAAGCTTGGCTTGTTTGACTCTTATTTGAGTCTAATAAAGTATATTTTCCGGCTAAACTTTTACCACTTTGGTCTGTTATACTAAAGTTTATAGTATATGGAGTGTCATTGTTTTTATCTATTTTAAATGGTCCTACTATATAATTGCTTCCACTTACTTCTACTGTTGGGGTAGTATTTCCCATAGCTATTGGTGATGAAGTACTGTTAGAACTTGCTGTTGCTTTTTTTGCATTTTCTACAAGATATACAAACAATTTATCCATTTGGTCATATCTAGTTTGATTAATATCTTCGATTGCTTGGTATGCACTTGTTCCACCACTAGTTTTAGTTGATTGTAACACTGTTTGGAAAGATGCTTCTCCTACCATATCTTTATGGTATGTTGAATCATCATAATTTGTAAAATACCATATCGCTAATTGTTGTACTACATCTATATCATCATCTGTAAGTTCGCTAGTTCCTGTTATTCCTGCATTTTGTAGTAATGTTGTTTTATCTGTACTTGCAGTAGATGCACTTGGTATATATGAATGATTTAAAATCCACACTATTTGATTATAATACTGTGATGGTACTGGTAATGGACTCATACTGTTTTTATTCATAAAATCATATGATAAATTATATGTTTCTTTAAAAACTCCTGGTTCTGAAGTATAGAAACCTTGTTCTGCTTTTAAACAATAAAGTGTTCTATCATAATTTATTGCACTACCAGAATATGTTACTATTTTCCATACATATTTATCACTTACTTTATAACCATATTGTGTACTTCCTACTGGTTTTCTATATTCTTGTAATCCAAACTCTTGTGATGCAGCTTGCACTTTTCCTGTTAACAATGCAAGTAGCATTACTATTATCCCCATCATTAGTAACATTAATTTTTTGTTTAATAACTTCATACAACATCAATTCCTTCTATTTTTTCTAGCATATATTATACCTCGTTTTATAGTATAAAGTCAATTACATTTTTGGCTTATATTTTCCCATTTTCGAACTACTTACGGCTCAATATTTTTGATCTAATTTACATTTATATAACAAAATAGAGAGAACCTATATAGTTCTCTCTATCTTATTATATTCTTATTAAGCTTTTTGCTCTTCTTTTTGTTCTTCCTCATCTTGACCTTCTACATGAATTTTTAGATTTTTATATCTATCCATTCCTGTACCGGCTGGTATTAATTTACCTATCATAACATTTTCTTTTAACCCCATAAGCTCATCTGTCTTACCTTTTATTGCAGCTTCTGTTAATACTCTTGTTGTTTCTTGGAATGATGCTGCAGATAAGAAACTTTCTGTAGCTAATGATGCTTTTGTTATTCCAAGTAAAATTCTCTTTCCTGTTGCTGGTCTTAGTCCTTTTTCTTCTAGTTCTTTGTTTATGATTTCTAAATCATTTATATCCACTAATGAACCTGGAAGTAAATTACTATCTCCATTGTCTTCTATTCTTACTTTCTTAAGCATCTGTCTTGCAATAACCTCAATGTGCTTATCATTTATATCAACACCTTGATTTCTATATACTTTTTGAATTTCTTGTACTAAATATTCATGTACACCTTTTGGTCCTTTTACTAATAGAATTTCATTAGGGTTAATTGAACCTTCTGTAATTGGATCTCCAACACCTATTTCATCTCCATTTGCAACACAAAGTTTTGCACCAAATGGTATTGAATATGTTTTTGCATCGTCGCTTCCTACTACTGTTACTTCTTTTTTCTTCTTTTCTTCTGAAACTTTTACAGTTCCATCAATTTCTGAGATTATAGCTAATCCCTTTGGCTTACGAG
>ERZ857998.1084-NODE-1084-length-33542-cov-4.010870_pt1 | contig 33542 bp, 14 predicted proteins | sample MGYA00519954_ERZ857998 | MGnify/ENA primary metagenome ERZ857998 (study PRJEB31778, sample SAMEA3449424) | human gut metagenome | biome: human gut; feature: human-associated habitat; material: faeces | place: United Kingdom | collected 2010/2012 ...
GCGCTATTGCCGTGGCGGCATACAGCTACATGTCCCTGGTTCCGCTCATCCAGCCCCCGATTATGAAGCTGATGACGACCAAGGAACAGAGAAAGATCAAGATGGTCAACCTTCGTCCGGTAAGCCACTTTGAAAAGGTGGTATTCCCGATTGTCGTAGCCATCGTCGTATCCCTGCTTCTGCCTCCGGTAGCGGCGCTGATGGGATGTCTGTGTCTCGGTAATCTTTTCGAAGTATCCGGCGTAACGGCAAGACTGTCCGACACCGCGCAGAATGCGCTGATCAATATCGTCACCATCTTCCTGGCGACAGGCACAGGCTTGACAATGTCCGGCGACAAATTCCTCCGTCTGGAAACGATTGAAATCATCGTGCTCGGTCTGATTGCCTTTGCGGCAGGCACGGCAGGCGGCGTCCTCTTCGGACAGATCATGAGAATTGCATCGGGTAACAAGATTAACCCGCTCATCGGATCGGCAGGCGTATCGGCCGTACCGATGGCAGCACGTGTATCCCAGATAGTCGGTCTGAAAGACAACCCGTCCAACTACCTGCTGATGCAGGCGATGGGGCCGAACGTAGCAGGGGTTATCGGCACTGCCGTAGCGGCAGGCACCATGCTGGCACAGTTCGGAGGCTGATTAGTATAGCTGATGAGTCTGATTGAATTAAAACGAAAACGCTCCTTTACGGGGGCGTTTTTTGCTGTGTAAATTGTGTAAATTTTGAAAAGGAATTGGGGGAATGGGACGGTTGGAGTGACGGGGCGCCGATCCTTTCGTCCTCAAAGCTTTAGCGTGATAGCTCCTTTGCTGACGCTTTGGATGATTGGCGGAAGCCGGAAATCAGCTAATAAAAAAACAGAAAAGATTCACTTTTCCGTAAAATGTCATTCAGAGCAGTTATAAAAATGCTTTATGAGAAAAAGGTAAATGGAAATATGAAACGGAGCGAAGAATCTATTATGCCTTTGACACGGAACGGGTTTCTTTATGGCATTATTAAATCATGCTTTTCGCTTCCCTCATTACGGTAGCAGATCCTTCGCTGCCGGTCTGGATGACGCCTTTCGTTCTCCGTCATTATGACGTTTTCCGTTCCCCATCGTTAGTGACGTGCTTTCCCAAAATCGTCATTCAGAACGGAGGTAAGAATGCTGTGTGGAAAAGACGGGAAACGGGACAGTGGCACGAAGCGAAGAATCTATGCCTCTGGTGACAAGCTTACGGCTTCCCTCACCACGGTAACAGATCCTTCGCTGCCACTCTTAGCTTCTAGCTGCTAGCTGCTAATTGCTAGCTGATAATAGCGATTGACTATCTGAATTCGATAAATCGACTGCCCATACGGAACAGTTATTCCTGCTTTGCTTTTGCAAGGATGACAGACAAGGAGAGGATCATAAATACAGATACTGTTTTCTGCATAGTCCTGATGACACTAAGCGGTATACCCGTCGGGAACGATATTCAAGGCGGGCGGTGATTAACCGATATTTTGCCGGGGATTCCGTTTTTGATTATTAAATCGATTTTTATTCATATAAAAATATCATATAAGTGTCATGAAGGCGTATAGATAAAATATTGCAATTTGAAGAAAGATAAAATATTATATAGACAAAAGTGAATATGATATAGATTCTCATATTTATTTTTATCTATTAATGAAAGGATGTGCTTTATGCAGGAAGGAATTAATAATTTATTTGCAGGGGCTGTTTTTCTGGCCGGTGTGCTGTCCTTCTTTTCGCCCTGTGTATTTCCGCTTCTGCCGGTTTACTTGGGAAAGCTGGCGGAGGATCCCGGGACGAGGTCGTTTTCTTTTTTCGGACTGAAGGTATATGTATCTCCGCTGGTAAAAACTGTTTTCTTTATTACGGGACTATCGACGGTATTTTTCAGTCTCGGGTTTGGGACCGGTTTTTTCAGCCACATTTTTTATCATCCCTATACGCCGTATGTCATGGGTGGTATCGTCATACTTCTCGGGCTGCATCAGATGGAGCTGATTAATATTAATTTTCTCCAGCGGCAGAAGAAGATCGAGCTGGACGGGAAGCGTCAAGGCGGTATTCTCGGCGCGTTTCTTCTGGGGCTGACTTTCAGTTTCGGCTGGACGCCCTGTGTGGGACCTGTGCTGGGGGCGGTGCTTGCTGTGGTGGCTTCTGAAAATGGAAGCGCTCTGTATGGCGGTCTTTTGATGGCGGTGTACGCTGCGGGGATGGCGGTCCCTTTCCTGATTCTGGCAGTGGCATCTTCCTGGCTTTTGAAGTACAGCAGTCACGTGAAGCGCCATATGGTCTTGCTGAAAAAGATTGGCGGCGTGCTGATCATTCTTATGGGGATCCTGCTTATGCTTGGCAAGCTGGATATGCTGGCGGCAGTTATTTCTTGAAATATTTCACAGATTTGTAAACAGGAGGTTTATCATGATGAAAATTTCTTATAAAAAGTTTGGAGCGTTTGCGGCAACAGCCGTTTTGGCAGGGATTCTGGCGGGATGCGGATCCGGTATGAATGCGGATGCAAATGACATGGCCCGCCCCGCGGCGATGCAGCAGGAAAAGGCAGCCGGCCGCACACAGAATTTTATGGATGCAAAGGATGCGGATTTCATGCTGACCGATGTAAATGGAAAGGAACACAGACTTTCCGATTACAGGGGGAAAAAGGTGTATATCAAGTTCTGGGCTTCCTGGTGTTCTGTATGTATGGCTACGCTGGCTGATACGGATATGCTGGCGGGAAGTGACGATAAGGATTTTGTCGTTCTTTCCGTTGTGGCGCCCGGATTTGGCGGTGAAATGAAAAAAGAGGATTTCGTAAAATGGTATAAAGGTCTTGGCTATAATAATCTCCCCGTGCTTCTTGACGAAGACGGCGCGGTGACAAAGAAATACGGTATTCGTTTCTATCCGTCGGCGGCTCTGATTGATACAGAAGGAAATGTGAAGATGCTCCGGCCGGGACATATGAACAAAGAATCGCTTGCCATGGAGATGAAGGGGATTTCGTAAAGGAGGATTATGATGAGAACGGCAGGAATTTTAGGAAGTCTTGCGATCATTGCGGCAGCCGGTTTCGGCTGGTATTCGATGGCAATGACTCCATCTTCAGGCAGCGGGGGAAAAGCGCCTGTGGGGGTAAGCCTTGAAGAAAGTATGAAGAAAGAAATGGCGGTGAAAACAGTGAATAAGGAAAATTTACGGGATATGTACCTGGCGGGAGGCTGTTTCTGGGGACTGGAGGAATATTTTTCCCGTGTGGACGGCGTAGTGGACGTGGTTTCCGGTTATGCCAACGGGAAAACGGACAAGACGGATTACGAACATATAGGGCAGACAGATCACGCGGAAACGGTTCATATTTCTTATGATGCTTCCAAAGTTTCCTACAGGGATCTGCTGCTTTACTACCTCCGGGTGGTGGATCCTACAAGTGTGAACCGTCAGGGAAATGACCGCGGGCGCCAGTATCGGACGGGCATTTATTACACCACTGATGAAGAAGGGGCGGTGGCTCGGGAAGTACTTGATGAAAAGCAGAAATCCCTTTCCGGTAAAATCGCTATCGAGGTGGAACCGCTCCGTCATTTTGTGCCGGCGGAAGAGTACCATCAGGATTATTTAAAGAAGAACCCCGGCGGTTACTGCCATATCGATGTAAGCAGGGCGGCGGATCCCGTGATTGACGGCTCCCTGTATCCGAAGCCTGACGAGGAAACCCTCCGCAGCCTTTTAACGGCAGATCAATATGCTGTCACGCAGGAAGGCATGACGGAAAGAGCTTTTTCCAATGAATATTTCGATAAATTTGACCGCGGCATTTATGTAGATGTGGCGACGGGAGAGCCGCTCTTTTCCTCCCGTGACAAGTTCGAGTCGGGCTGCGGCTGGCCGAGTTTCACGAAACCGATTTCTGCCGATGTGGTGAATTACAAAGAAGACCTGAGCTATAATATGCGGCGTACAGAAGTGCGGAGCCGTATGGGAGAATCCCATTTGGGGCATGTGTTTGATGACGGTCCCCGGGACAGAGGCGGTCTCCGGTACTGCATCAACAGCTTGGCGATCCGGTTCATTCCCGAAGCGGATATGGAAAAAGAAGGCTACGGTTATTTGTCCGGCGTTTTATAATTTTAAGAAATATTTTTGACTAAACCGTGCCTTGCGGTATAATATATAAATTGGTAAAGCAGTTATACTTAAAAGGCAGGGTAAAAATATGCAGATGATTGATTTGTCCGGCGTCAAGGACTTCAATGCCGCTCGTTTCCTCATTTATTGGCTGGTAGCGACAGTCATTGCCATTCTCGTGGCATACAATATCGACCCTCAGAAAAAGCTGGTCTGGTTCAGACAGCGCAGTGACAACGGGTTCATGGTCCGCCGCGGCTGGTTTGGGAATTTCAGCCTGCTCGGCGTCCCCCGTTCCAAGATGGGCTTTGCCATTACGGCAGGTATTTTCATCGGGGCGGGTATTGTGTGGGCGTTGCTTATCTTTATGATTCTTCCGGTACTCGGCTATCATGTGTAAGCCTTGTTTTTCCTTATTAAGTAAATATGTTTTCTGCGTATGGCACAGGGGCAGGAAATAGTATCGGACCTGGTATTTTCCGGGTCCGTTTTTTGTAAGGCTGTTTATTTGCGGGGAGAGATTTATGACAAGCACGGAAACAATTTTTAAGGAACTTTTTGCAGGGGTTATGGAGATGTCGGATCCCGCTGTCTGGACTATGTTCGCCATCGGCGGGATTCTGATCTGGCTCGGAGTGAAAAAGGATTATGAGCCGGTGCTTCTCTTTCCTATGGGAGTGGGCTGTATATTGGCAAATATACCGGGGCATTTTGCCGTTATCCCGGTGGGAGGCGGGGAGCCGGGCTTTTTGCAGGTTCTTTATGAAGCGGGAATTGCCAATGAGCTGTTTCCTGTCCTGATTTTTGTGGCGGTAGGCGCGATGTGTGATTTTACGCCGCTTATCCGCCAGCCTTATGTCATGCTTTTTGCGGCAGCGGCCCATTTAGGTATTTTTGCAGCGGCGCTTCTGGCATCAGCTTTTGGATTTCCTTTCAACCAGGCGGCGGCGATTGGCATCATCGGCGCAGCGGACGGTCCGACGACGATTTTTGTGGCGCAGAAATTTGCTACAGAACTTCTGGCGCCCCTCACGGTGACGGCATTCTGCTATATGTCCCTTGTCCCGATTATCCAGCCGCCTATTATCAGACTGCTGACGACAAAGCAGGAAAGACGTATCCGCATGGCATATAAAGAAGAGAAACCCGTGTCATGGACAGCACGTTTCCTTTTCCCTTTTATGGTGGTGCTTTTTGCAGGTATTCTGGCTCCTATTTCCGTACCGCTCATCGGCGCGCTCATGTTCGGCAATATGCTGAAAGTATCGGGCGTTGTGGATTCTCTGGCAAGTACGGCACAGAATGAACTCGCCAATCTGGTGACACTCTTTCTCGGTATTACGGTAGGCGCTACGATGACGGCGGAAAATATCCTTACCCTTGATGTCCTGAAGATCCTTATCCTCGGTGCGGCGGCGTTTATTTTCGATACGGTGGGCGGCGTGCTTTTTGCAAAGCTGGCAAATCTCTTCCTCAAGCAAAAACTGAATCCTATGATCGGCGCCTGTGGTATTTCCGCGTTCCCCATGTCGGGGCGCGTTGTTGCCAAGATGGCTTTGAAAGAAGATCCTTCCAATTTTATTATCCAGCATGCCATGGGCGTCAATGTGGCGGGACAGGTCGCTTCCGTCGTCGCCGGCGGCCTTGTGCTTGCTCTTATTCCCGTTTTGTCATAAAGGAGGAACCATGTCAAGTTTAGACGCTTCCGTTTATCTTCTGGTCATTGCGTATCCCCTGCTTTTCGTGGTGATGGCTGTTTTTATGGGACTGACGTACTTCCTGCGAAGAGTATTTCCCGGAGACTGAAGAAGCGGGATTTCCTTCCTGCCGTGGTTTGCGGGGAGGATGAAAAAGTTTTATACTGTATCTATGTGAAAATAATTCTCTTTTAGGAGGCAGAAATGAAAGAAACATACAGCAGAAGCAAATCCGTCTGGCAGCGGATGAATGCCCGTGAGCGCAAAGCCGCCATGGCATACGGTGAAAAATACAAGGCGTTCCTTGATACGGCACGCACGGAAAGACTGGCAGCAGCGGAAATTATCCGCCGTGCGGAAGAAAAGGGATTTAAACCTGTCTATACCATGAAGTCGATCAAAGCGGGAGACAAGGTATATTGGAACCAGAAAGATAAATCCGTTATTTTGGCGGTGATTGGGAAAGAACCTGTCCATGAAGGCATCAAAATCGTGGGATCCCATATTGATTCGCCCCGTCTGGATCTGAAAGCCAATCCGGTTCATGAACAGGACGGCATTGTGTACTTCCGTACCCACTACTACGGCGGGATTAAGAAATACCAGTGGACCTGCATTCCGCTGGCGCTCATCGGCGTGGTATTCACAAAAGACGGTAAAAAAGTGGATATCAATATCGGACTGAAAGACAGCGACCCCGTTTTCTATGTATCCGACCTGCTTATCCATATGGCACAGGACCAGATGAAAAAGACTCTGGCGGAAGGGATTACCGGAGAACAGCTCCAGGCTGTCGCGGGTACCCATTCTGAAGAAGGGCAGACACCGAAAGATGCCATCATGGCGCTTTTGAAAAAAGAATACGGGATCGAAGAGGAAGACTTCGCCGCCGCCGAATTGGAACTTGTTCCCGCCACAAAGAGCCGCGACGTCGGATTTGACCGGTCCCTCATCGCTTCTTACGGGCAGGACGACCGCGTATGTTCTTACGCGAATCTGGAAGCCATCCTGGACGCAAAAACAGGTGTGAAGACCCAGGCCGCTCTTCTTACGGATAAGGAAGAAATCGGATCTTATGGAAATACGGGCATGGAATCTTCCTATTTCGTGAAATTTGTAATGAAACTCCTTGCGCTGCAGGGACAGGGGAGCCTTCTTGATTTCTATGAAACCATGGAAAACAGCGAGATGCTTTCCGCCGATGTGAATTCCTGTCTTGATCCCATGTTCCCGGAAGTTTCTGAAAAAGATAACGCTTCTTTCTTAGGATACGGGGTTAACCTGACCAAGTACGGCGGTTCCCGCGGCAAGTCAGGCAGCAATGATGCCAATGCGGAATTTTTGCAGAAGGTCAGAAAAATCTTTAATGATGCCGGTGTATGCTGGCAGATCGGCGAGCTGGGAAAAGTCGACCAGGGCGGCGGCGGAACAATTGCTTTCATGATGGCGAACTGGGGCGCGGAAGTGGTGGACTGCGGCACGTCCATGCTGTCCATGCACGCTCCCTGCGACCTGCTGTCCAAAGCGGACGCTTACGAAACGTACCTGGCGTACAAGGCATTCTTTGAAAGCAGGTAAGGAAAAGAGGGAATCATCGTCTCGAAAGGGGCGGTGATTTTTTCGTGGGAAATGACGCTTATCTGTTTCATAAGAGCTCCGTGTATCCCTTGCATGGAAAGAGAGTATTTCTGCTGTTGACTGCCGGCCGGTGCTGCGTTAAGATATCTGACAAGACAATCATGGCAGGATGTTGCAGACACAGGAAGGATAGCAGTGCAGGAGGAATCAGAATGGATGAACATCAGTCCGGCGTAAAGCTGGAAGAAGCGTTGAAAGCAAAAAAAGAACTTGATGCAAAAGCGCAGAAAATACTTGAGGAGAAGGAAGCGGACTCCCGTATGAGGACATATACGGGACCGTTAGGCAGGGCGGTAGCCGTACTGCTGTGCGTGTGGACAGCATTCCAGCTGTATTTCACGACCATCGGAGCAATCAGTGCCGTCAATCTGCGGGCGATCCACTGTATCTTTCTTCTTGTTTTTACATTTTTATTATTTCCGACGTTTAAAAAGGAAAAGCGGAAAAGAAAGCTTCCGCCCCTTTGGGACGTGGCGTTTATCCTTTGTTCCGCAGGCAGCTTCCTGTATCTCATTTTGAATTATACCCGTATCGCCCGGACGGGGGGGCGTATTTCCGATATGGAGGCAGCCATTGCCTTAGTCGCGGTGGTTTGTGTTTTTGAAGCGGCCCGGCGTGCATCGGGAAATCTGGCGGTACTTGCGGGAATTTTTCTTGCGTATAACTGGTTCGGTGCGTACCTGCCCGGCTATCTCGGTCATAACGGTTTCACTTTGAAGCGCGTGCTGATTACCCAATTCTGGGGAACGCAGGGTATTCTCGGCACGGGCATTGGCGTTTCGGCGACTTATATATTTCTTTTTGTTGTTTTTGGCGCGTTTCTGAAATATTCGGGCTTTTCCAAATTCATTAATGATTTTTCGCTGACCCTTGTAGGAACGACTTCCGGCGGCCCCGCGAAGGTGGCGGTCATCGCGTCGGGCCTTATGGGGATGATTAACGGTTCCGCCATTGCCAATGTGGCGACGACAGGAACGATTACGATTCCGCTTATGAAACGGACAGGGTATAAAAGCGAATTTGCAGGCGCCGTAGAAGCGGTGGCCTCTACCGGCGGACAGTTTACGCCGCCGATTATGGGGGCGGTCGGTTTTGTCATGGCGGAGTTTTTAAACCTGTCATACACCTATGTGGCACTGGCAGCTGTCACACCGGCGCTGCTCTACTATATCGGCCTGCTTCTGGCGGTTCATTTTGAAGCGAAGCGGCTCGGTCTTTCGGGAATCGCCAGGGAAAATATTCCCGATGCATTGTCGGTGATAAAAGAACAGGGACATCTTGTCCTTCCCTTGGTGGGCCTTATCGGGCTGATGTTTACGGGATTCACGCCGCTTTATGCAGCGGTTATTTCCATTTTCATCACTGTGGCGGCAAGCTGGTTTCATAAAGAAACAAGAATGACAGGAGATAAGATTATTGCCGCTGTTATTGAGGGGGCGCGGAGCGCCGTTTCCGTAGGGGTGTGCTGCGTCATCATCGGCGTCATTATCGGTACAGTCACACTGACATCCATGGGACTCCACATGGGCTACCTTATTTTGTCTCTTCTGCAGGATAATAATGTATACCTTGCCGGGTTCCTTGTCATGATCATGTCCGCTATTCTGGGGATGGGCGTTCCCGGCGTTGCGGCGTATGTCATTGTCCAGGCGGTTGCTGTTCCTGTCCTTATCAAGGCGGGGGTGCTGCCTCTTATCGCCCACATGTTCTGTCTGATTTATGCCTGCCTTTCCAATATCACGCCGCCTGTGGCCATGTCAGCCTATGTGGCATCTGGGATTGCCGGTTCTGATCAGACAAAGACGGGACTTATGGCGGTGCGTCTCGGGCTTATCGGTTTTATTATTCCTTTCTTTTTTCTGGATAATCCTCTTCTTATCGGTGTCGATCCAGCGGCGGCCGCAGTGGAAACCCTTTGGGCTGTTTTCAGCGCGGCGGTGGGGACGTTTGCCCTCGTCGGCGCATTGGAAGGCTGGATTCTATGCAAGTGCGGATGGGCGGAACGGACTGTACTTTTCATTGCTTCGCCGCTTCTCCTTTTTCCCGGAACAATGACAGACTTTGCCGGATTTGCAGGGATTGCCGCAGTTATAGGATTCCAGTTCCTGCAGCGGAGAAAAGAAATTTGATTTCCCCTGACACAGGGGTATACTTATGATAATCATTTATTTTCTGCAGCATGGGAGGATGGAAAAATGAACATGAAGCATTTGAAAAAAGCGGCGGCGGCAGGCATCATCGACTCCCCCCTTTAGCCGCAGCAGGGATGATAGCAGGCTGCGGCGGAGAAAAGAAAGCATCGGCGCCGTCATCACAGCCGGCAGCGCAGACGGTGAAAATTAATTTTCCGACGGCCGGCGCGTCAGGCGCCCTGTATGCGGTGGGGGCGGCAATCACCAATATGTGGAACAATAACGTTCCCGGTGTGCAGGCAGCGAGCCAGGCTTCCGCAGGCGGAATTGCCAACCTGAATATGGTTTCCGACGGCGAAGCGCAAGTGTCCATCGCTATTTCCAGCAATGTGTACCAATGTTTCAACGGGACGGACAGTTTCAAAGATCATCCTTATAAAGATTTGAAGGTGATTGCCGGTCTTTATATGAATCCGAACCAGGTGGTGGTCACTGCCAAGTCGGGCATTCAGACTTTGGCTGATGTAAAAGGAAAGCATTTTGCCGTGGCGTCGGCAGGCTCTTCCGTATATAACGAAAGTAATGCCCACTTCACCGCGGCGGGACTGAAATTTCCTGATGATATCCAGGCGGAGTACATTACCTTTACCGATGCTGCCGATATGCTTCAGAACGGATCCATTGACGGCGCGTGGATCATGAGCGGCGCTCCCGCTTCCGCCGTCACCCAGGCTTTGACCGGCGGCGCACGCCTGGTAGATATTGATGATCAGCTCGTGGAAAAACTGAAAGCGAAGTATCCCTGGTATGCAAGTTATACCATCAAGGCGGGGACCTATCCGAACCAGGACAGGGACGTCCGTACCACGGCGGTTAAAATGGTTATGTTCACCCGCGGGGATATGCCGGAAGATGTGGTGTATAATCTGACGAAAGCGTTCTGGGAACATATCGATGAACTGGGGCAGGCACAGAAGAACCTGAAAGGCCTCAAGCCGGAAGACGCGGTGAAAGATATTGCAGGCGTGCCGCTCCATCCCGGCGCTGAAAGATACTACAGGGAAATCGGTGTATTGAAATAAAGAATAGAAAGAAAACATCGTCTTTAGAGGGACGGTGTTTTTCTTTTGGGAATGTCCGGTGAACATGTACCGGCAGCGAGTATTCTCATTATGACGCTTTCCGTTCCCTATTGTTAGTGACGCGCTTTCCCAAAATCGTCATTCAGAGCGGAGGCAAGAATGCTTTGTGAGAAAGATGGAAAACGGGATAGTGGCACAGAGTGAAGAATCTATTACTTCTGCTGACGTATTACCGTTTTCCTCACTGCGGCTATAGATCCTTCGCTCATGCTCAGGATGACGCTTTTCGTTCTTCGTCATTATGACGCTTTCCGTTCCCCATTGTTAGTGACGAGCTTTCCCAAAATCGTCATTCAGAGCTTTGGCAAGAATACCGTATGAGAAAGCAGGGAGGCAGCAATATGATACAAAGCGAAGAATCTGTTACTCTGATGACAGCTTACCATCCCTGTCAGTCCTGTGACTGCTGCCATTTGCTAAAGAAAGAGGGTCGCTCAAATTTAAAATATTTTTTTAAAACTATTGACAAGGAAATCCTCATTCGCTAAAATAATCACAATATTTAAAAGTGCTGACGGAAAAAAGTAAATTTCCTTTCCCGGCGCAGAGAACCGATGGATGGTGAAAATCGGTGCGGGCAGGAGGTCGAAGTTCTTTCCTGAACTGCTTTGCTGAAATAACAGTAGGCATTGCCGGAGTGGCTCACGTTAAGCGGCTGAGAGTTGATCTGATGAAGTAGGGTGGTACCACGGAATATCCGTCCCTTGGGTGCCGCCTTTTTTGTTTCTTTTTCATCAGATAAACAGGGTGGTACCGCGATGAGTCCCGTCGTCCCTTGCAATTGGCAGGGGACATTTTTTATAGGACAGAAGTGCAGTAGAAAGAGAGGGCTCTCAAATGAAAAAATGGATGAAACTTACGGCGGCGGCAGTGGCAGCAGCTTTGCTCTATGGATGCGGAGGAAGCGGTGACGGAGAGAAGAAAACGGCTGACGGGAAGAAACAGATTGCTGTGGTGCAGGTGATGCAGCATGGTTCTCTTGATGCGGCCAATCAAGGATTCCTTGACGGCTTGAAAGAAAGGGGCTACGGAGCGGACAAAATTTCAGTAGACCAGCAGAATGCCCAGGGAGACCAGTCAAATTTAAAGACTATTGCGTCCCGTTTCAAGTCCAATCGTCCTGATCTTATCTGCGCGATTTCCACACCTGCCGCACAGGCGGTAGCCAATGAAATTCATGACCTGCCCATTATCGGGTGCGCCATTACTGATTTTGAAACGGCGAAACTGGTAAAATCGAACAGCCGGCCGGAAACGAACGTGACCGGCGTCAATGACCGCGGCCCTGTGGAGAAGCAGGTGGATATGGGACTTAAGTTCCTTCCCGCGGCGAAACGTCTTGGACTGATTTATTCCTCCAGCGAAGTGAACAGCCAGATCCAGGCAGACCAGGCGAAAGCCCATGCGGCGTCCCTCGGCCTTACTGTGGTGGAACGGACCGTTTCTTCCGTTAATGATATTCAGCAGGCAGCGGAATCCATGGTAGGGCAGGTGGATTTCATCTATGTTCCCACGGATAACGTGATCGCTTCTTCCATTCCCACTTTGGTCAAGGTGACGGATCCCGCGAAGATTCCCGTATTCGTAGGTGCGGACAGCATGGCGAAAGACGGCGCGCTCGGCTCGCTCTCCGTAGATTTCTACAAGTCTGGTGTACAGGCAGGACACATGGCGGCGGATGTGCTTGACGGGAAAATCAAAACACAGGATACTGCCGTAGAGGATCCTGAAGTGCTGGAAGTCATCATCAATAAGAAATCGGCGGAAACTTTGGGGCTTGCGATTCCTGAAGAATATAAGAATGCGAAGATGGTGGGATAAAAAAAGCGGGATAGGAAAATAAAAAGCAGATACGATATGCGGAATGATCAATCCGGCATAAAGCATTTTCTGTCCCATGTTACAAAGATTTGGTATTTCAAAAAATTTTACAGACCGATGATTAAAAGAGAGTTGTGAATGATTTCTTGTTCCCACAGCTCTTTTTTGATGAATGTATGAACATTGGGAATAAGGAATTGAAACCGAAGAATACAGCTTGGTTTTCAAAATCGGGAATCTTATATTCTGTTATACAGCACATTCAAGTACAATAGCGGTGTTGTATAAAACTTGATTTTGATTACAGATCCTTACTATTAAGGAATAAATAAATTATGTATTGTCACCAAGTGATAGAAATATTAGCTGTATATTGTAAAAAATATGGCATAGTGATATTATAAAAGTGGGTATTCTTAAAGCAAATGGGTTTAAACATTAAGAATTTAACCCTTATATCCTGCATGTAGGAATCACACAAAATTATATAAGGAAAGCAGTCGTGGGGAATCCGGTTAGAATCCGGAACTGTCCCGCAACTGTAGAGGGAGTTTTGCGGCTGCAAGCCTTTCACAGAGGGGCCGCAGGATGAGGAACTGAGTCAGAGTGCCACCTGCTTTCTATGAGATTGGCGTAACTTGCGAGGCATGAGTTAATGCATAGGAAGCTGGTGCTGTATTTTTGGTATGGCAGAAGTCTTCTATGTATCTTTCTTATGTCTCGTTTTATAAATTTATGGTATGAGCGTACCATAAGTTAAAAATTAAAAATAAATTTTTTGTGTGCGGGGAAATGCCGCGGAAGCGGCGCATATCTGTTTTATATTCTTTTAGTTATGAGGAGAATCAGGATGAAGAAGACATTGGTAATGGCGGCTGCAGCAGTTTTAACCGGAAGCATGGCATACCCTTCGCTGGCAGAGGAGTATGTTTTTGAGATGGCGCCCGTTGTTGTCACAGCGAATCGCATGAATGAAAATTTGGTGGATGCCAGGGCCGATATCAGTGTAGTTACGAGCCGGCAGATTGAAAAACTCCATCTGAATACCGTGGAAGATGCGCTGCGTACAGTTCCGGGGACACAGTATCTGAATTATGGCGGAAATGGATTGAATGCCAATTTAAGCGGGATCCGGATTAATGGAAGCAAGGATATTATACTGCTTGTGGACGGCGTACGTGTAACCGATTTCAACGGCGCGAATAATTCAGGGTATATGTATTCTTCTCTGCTGAATAATATGGACAATGTCGAACGTATCGAAGTGCTGCGCGGCAGTGCCGGCGCGTTGTATGGAAGTGGCGCCAAAGGCGGTGTGATCAATATCATCACCAAGAATCCCGGGGAAAAGAAAACGACCGTGGATATAGCCAGAGGAACCGGCGGACGGGAAATATATAAGCTGACCACTATGGGGAGAGTAGGGAAGTTTTCCTACATGGCCTATTATGACAAACTGCTGATAGGTGATACCAAATCCGGTGACGGAAGGCTATGGCCCGGGCACACCCATACCTTATCGGACGGAGTGAAATTTGCTTATGATTTTACTGATAAACATTCTCTTTCCTTAAGTTATGACAAAATGAAGTCAAGATATAGAGGATATGATTTTGTGTATTCAAACCGGTATCATGGCGATTATAAGTCCGATATGCTGACTCTGCAGGATAAGATATCCATCGGGAAGCATTGGGATAACCAGTTTACTTACCGCCGGAATAAAGTAAAGACAAATTATTTTCAGGATTATGACATGAATGCGCAGTCCAATTGGGGGATAAGCAGCGACTATACTTATGACATCATCGGCGAGCAGGTGAGCTTCCATGATGAATGGAACCGACTGACTTTTGGTGTGGATTATTCAAAGGGAAGGGACAATGTTCTTCGGGCGGCAGGATTTGACGTAAATGGGAATCCGGTCAAAACGAACCACTGGTATGAAAATTATTCTTTTTATATACAGGAAGATTGGAATTTCCTGCCCCGGTGGTCTCTTTCCGGAGGCCTGCGGCATGACCGCCCTGAGACAGATCAATACACTGCCGATTTTTCCAGTCATACATCCAAAAGCTATCGTTTGAGCTATGAAATTACACCTAAGGATACAGTGTATGCGGGACGCAATGATTTCTACATTCTGCCGGGGCTTGATGTTCTTTATATTCCCCAGTATGGAAATGCCAAGGTCAGACCTGCTTATGGATATACGGATACCGTCGGCTACAGCCATGTATTCAGCGATAAGACCATGTTTACCTTTAACTGGTTCAGAACAAAAGATGAACAATCTATCGGATATGATACTTCATCAAAAAAATATAAAAACTTTAATCAGGGTGTTTCAAGAGGATGGAATGCCCAGCTGATTTCGCAGATCGGGAGTAAATGGAGCGCCAATGTAGGATGGGCGCATTTGTACTCCAATGTTCCCGGGGATAATTTTTCTCTCGGATATTCGCCGAAAGATAAACTTACTTTTGACATGATCTATCACAATAAGAAGTTCACCGGAGGTCTGGACGGATTCTATTTTATCCGGAGAAAGAATCCGGTAAACAGTGATTTGAAAGGGTGGCCGAACGATAAATACGGAATTTATAATTTGAGCTTTAATTATGAACCGAGAAAAGATTTTAATTTCTATCTGAAAATCAATAATATTTTCGATAAACTTTGGGCGGAGCATACAGATGTCATCTGGAGCGACCATACGCCGGGAACATGGTATTCCATGCCAGGGCGCACATGGCTGTTCGGCGTGAAGATGGAAGTGTAAGGCATAGATCGTTGTAGTGGAGAAAAGGCGGGATAATGATGAAATATGTGTATGGCAGAAAAAAGTGGCTGGCAGCCGGTATAGCAGCATTGCTTATTAGCGGAGCTGGAGCAGTTTCGGATGTACTGGCGGCGCCGGTTTATACTTCCGGAATCACGACCAAGGCAAAAAAAGATAAGGCAACTTTCGGAAGTGCCTATAAAGTGGAAAACGGTGTTAATAAGTATAACTTGGAAGACGGATCAAAAATCAGTATCCACGGCACTTATCACGCTGAGGGTATTACGCCGGGGAAAGGAACGACATCCGTTGTCACCGTGGGTGACGGGACAGGAACGCTGTCCATTGATACTTCCAGCAGCGAAGCAGGAAATTCGCAGGGGGCGGGGATTCTCGCATCTGACGGGAGCCGGCTGACCATAAACGGGAACCTGCAGATTAAGACTTACGGAGGCAGCTGTTTTGCCGACGGTATTTACATGATGCGTGCCGGCACCGGTACGGGGGCCAAAGCGAACATTACTGTCAACGGCAACGTATATATAGGGGATCCGGCAGCCGTTGGAGAACCTCCGGATTCCTCTTCCCGGGACGCGAAATGGGGAGTCAATGCGGCGGAAATACATGGCGGTTACGGGCCGGACGGCCATGTTCCGGGATGGGCGGATGAATATACCGGTGCCCGCTGGCAACCTACGGGGGTCGATGTGGATATGTCGGACGGCAGCTCCATTGATCTCAACGGCGATGTGTACTTGGCTGTCCGCGGCTCCGCAATGAAGACGGATCCTTATTACAAGTCTGCCGGCATGGATGACTATGATATCGCTGTTATTAACGCCAATAAAGGGAATGTGACCATAGTGACGCCGACAAGCGATAAAGAGAGTTTTTATGCCCTTGCCAGTTACGGTGGCACTATCAATGTGAATATGGCAGGAGCGGATGCGGCTTCCCATAAAGTGAATATCAAGGGGAATATCATTGCCATGCGGGATGATAAAGACCACAACGGACAGCCTTACTTTTTCCAGAATGGCCGTATCAATCTGGCATTGGCAAACAGTGATTCCCAATGGATCGGTGTGGTGGACAACAGCGGATCTGATCAGGCAGGAGAAGTAAATCTCTGGCTGCAGAACGGAGCCGTATGGAAACACAGCTCTCCATCGCGGACCAATGGGCTTCAGGTAGAAAAAATGCCCCAACCGAGCGTATTCCACTATGGGAAATATGACGGAGTATCCCATGTGAACCAGTTGGTGGGCGGAAACTCCGCCGATAAGGCAGGCATCATTTATCCTGAAGAAGTATCGGAAATCCACGTGACGAATTATAGCGGACATGTCAAAGTTATTTATACTCACGAGGGAGATGGCGGTACGACCGCATCTTACCGCGGAGGCGATTTCCGGATAAAGAAAGCAGCTGCCGGTTCGGGAATTGTTGTATCCACTAATAACGCAGGTATTGATATGAATAATGATGATGCTGTATGGAAAGCATTGAACGCGGTGGCGGGGAAGATATATTATGAGGGATCCGTGGACGGCGAGAGTAATCTGGCGGGTAAGGCAGAAATCGCGGAAGGGCTGACCGCGTCATCAGCATCTGCCAAATTAGCGGATATGAAGTATAAGAAAGACAACCACGGGCAGGGATATGTAGAAAAAGGATCAGCACCGAACCCGAATCCGAATCCAAACCCGAATCCGAATCCGAATCCAAACCCGAATCCGAATCCGAACCCGAATCCGAATCCGAATCCACCGACACCACCGGTTCCACCGATTGTCCATGGGGATAATGAGACGGCGCTGATGAAAGGTGGACGCAGCGTGCTGACTGATTCCGCTTTGGAGTGGAGAGATGACGCCATGCAGGGGATGCTTCGTTTGGACATGCTCCGCTATCGAAGCGGCATGGAGGGTGCATGGGGAAGAGTTTATGGCGGCAGATGGAAATATGACGGAAACGGTATCGGAATAAAAGAAAACTATTGGGCAGGCGAAGCCGGGTACGACCGCCGTTACCCCAATAACTGGCGTGCAGGTATATCTCTGGATTACAGAGATGGAAAGGGCAAGTATGATTTTGGCGGAAGAGGCGACAGCAAACTGTATGCCCTGTCGCTCTACGGCTCGAAAGATCTTGCCCGGGGCGCCTTTGTGGATATGATCGTCAAAGGGGGTTATATAAAGAATAAGTTTACCCTGTATGACAGAGGAAGAAATCAGTTTACGGGATCATCTACCGCCAGAGGTTACAGTGTGGCAGGGAGATATGGAAAGCGCTTCGGAATGGGAGATTTCTACTGGCAGCCGCAGATCCAATTCACCTGGGCGCATTTGGAACCTGATGAATACGATGTTTCCAATAAAAGCGCCGTGATGACTGTGAAGGGGCAGTCTTTTGACAGTTATGTGGCGAGGGCAGGTATTGAAGCAGGACGTATCGGTTCTTTCGGTGATCTGTATGTAAGAGCGGGCATTGCCCATGAATTCGGCGGCAGAATTAAAGCGTCCTATTCCGCTGCTGACGGAGGTACTAAGGAAACCAGCTATGATTTTAAGGATACCTGGGGGGAATTAACGGTAGGCGGCACGTATAATCTGTCACCTGTAAGCCGTATTTATATAGATGTGACAAGAGGATTTGGCGGGGACTGGAAACGGGAGTGGCAGCTGAATGCCGGTTTCCGGTGCGAGTTCTGAGAAAGGCGGTGCGGAAATAGTGTGGCAGACAGCAGGTATCGTGACGGTTCCGGCTGCGGTATAATACCCTGCTGCAGGGAAGCGGGGTATATATTTCATATTTCTGAAAAGAGAAAGATGGAGGAACAGATTATGAAAGAATATTCGAAATGGAAATCGGGGAAACGGTTTCTGACAGCGGCAATTACATTGTCATTACTCGGCAGTCTTGGTTTGTATAGTCCGGCGGCATATGCCGAAGAAGATTTTGAGGAGTACACTGGCAGCATAACAGGAAAGGAAGATAACGCGTCTGAATATGTTATGGCCCACATAACAAAGGATGGCGGGAAAAATTATAAATTTACCGATGATTCTCTTATAAAAACGAATCAAGGCGTCAAAGTGGGAGATTTGGATTATCCTGTAAATATTGACGCATCAGGGCATGTTTTAAAGTTTTATGGACATGTAAATGACAAACATACCCTTGTTCATGCGGTGGAAGCAAACTCTAAAAAAGGGGTTACTATTACTGCTAAAAAGTTGATTATTGACGCAGGGAATACAAAGAGTCGCGCTGAAGGAATCAGTGTAGGCGGGCAGGGCGGAACGAATAAGGATGCACCGTACAGGTTGACGATTAATGGAGATACGGATATCAGGGCTCATGGCGCCAATTACGGACTGGGCATGTATCTGTGCGGCAATGCGGAAGTCACCATCAATGGGAACGTGACGATGAATACCCATGATGAAAAGAATCCCTGGGCGGTTTATGTGGAAAATGACGGTGGTTTCAGCTATTATGGCGGTTCCGCCATCTATGCCGGAAATAATTATGAACTTCAGTTGGGACCGAAGCTGACCGTTAACGGACTGGTGGATCTGAAAGTGAATGCCAATGGTGTATTTGCCAATGGCGGGCATTCGGATATTTACTTCCGCGGCGGAAATATAGAAATCAATAAAGATAATACCAAAGGATATTATGCGCTTCTGGCAGAGTGCGCCACTACCACGATGAATATGGAACGGGATGAAAATAAAGTGCCTGTCAGAGCCGGGAGTGCCAAAGTTACGATAAAAGGGAATGTAGGCGCATCCGCCGGCGCGATCAATGTGGCTGAGCCGGAGCCTTATACCCGTGTCAATCTGGGGCTGGCTACGCCTGATTCCAGCTGGACGGGGGTCGCTTATAATGCGTTTAAAGATGAAGGCAATGACGCCGGCGGCAAGAAATTTTTTGGAGAAATTAATCTGTGGCTGCAGAATGGTGCCTCCTGGACGAATGAAGCCTGGGGCGAACCGCCTGATGCTTATTTCGGAGAGGATTTTTCGGAAAGTCATCTGAAACGGCTGGTCGGCGGGGAAAGCGCCGATAAGGCGGGTCATATTTTCCAGAAACCCGGAGAGGATGAAGACAGCGAAGGCATTAATATCCGCGTAGACGATTATAAGGGATTTACAAACGTATACTATGGGCATAAGGATGAGAAACCCACGGATATCCTCGGCGGGACTTTTACCGTGACTAAAGCGCAGCCTGGATCGGGAATTACTCTGATTACCGACAGCAAGGGTCTTAATGTGGATTCGTCCAAAGCAACAGATAAGAATCTGGCCAGCGCAACGCTGAATGCTCTGGCGAATAAGCTGTTTTATACTGCGTATAAAAATGGGGAAACCAATCTTGCCGGTAAAGTAGAAATTGCCGAGGGCCTGACGTCTTCCAGCCTGTCCAAACGTATGGAAGATATAACGTTCAAGGAATCCAATGGTCAGGGGCAGTACCTCTATACACCAGCTTCGGATATTCCTGAAGAACAGACAGAAACAGCATTTACCGATACTATCACCGGCGTAAAGGCGAAGGACATGAAATATGTCAATACCGGTGTGCGTAAAGAAGACGGTACATACAAATTTACAAAGGATTCTGAAATTACTGTTGCCGCAGGCGGACCTGCAGTAAAAGTAGAAGAAGATGTCATTATCCGGGCTGATGGAAAAACGCTGAAAATGAAGACGGTGGAAGGCAGCGGTACAGTCTACGGAATCAACCAGTCTACTGCGAAGAAAGCAGAAATCACCGCGAAGAACCTGGATGTAGAAGTGACAAGCATATCCCGTGCTGAAGGCATCCATATGGCAAACAGCAATGCAGCTATCCGGCCCGAAATGACGATTAATGGAAATGTCAATCTGAAAGTAAGCGGAACAGCCAATACGCTGGGTGCTTATATCCAGGGAAACAGCAGATTGACAGTTAATGGAAATGTGACAGCCGATGTGGACGGACACAATGGCGGCTTTAGTTATTATGGGGCAACCGGACTATACTCCACCAGTAATATGGGGCCCAATTCTATGGGAGCTGATATCACAGTCAATGGAAATGTAGACCTGAAAGGCAAAGCCCATGGTATTTTTGCCAATGCCGGCGGCAGCAAAGTGACAGTCAACGGCGGCGGCAGCATTGAAGTGGACAAGGCATCGACAAATCCCTATGCGGCTATCCGTGCAGAAGACGGTATTGTCAACATGAATGTCAAGCTTGACAGCAACGGAAATGCCGTAGGAAGCCTTGACAAGAAAGTCAATATTAAGGGAAATCTGGCGGTAACGACCGGTGCTGTCAATGAGGTGGATAAGAAAGGAACTTTGTCACAGATTAATCTGGGACTGACCACGTCGGATTCTACACTCCAAGGGGTTGTGTATAATGCATTCCCCGATGAAGGGAAGAAAGCAGGAGAGTTGACCTTCAAAGGGGAGGCCAATCTGTTCCTTGCCAACGGTGCCGCATGGATGAATGAAAAGTATGGAGATACCGGAACATCCTGGGGCGGCAAAAACTTCGAAGGCAGCCATCTGACAAGACTTGCCGGCGGAGTAAGTGCGGATAAGGCAGGACAGATCTTCCAGAAAGACACAGGAAATATCACCGTAGATAACTATAGCGGTTACACGGATGTATATTATGCGCACGAAGAAACAGCGCCGAAAGCCATGATCGGCGGAGATTTCATCATACGGAAAGCGGCATCTGGCTCCGGCATATCCCTCATCACGGATAATAAGGGGCTGAATACATCTTCCAATGCATCTGCGGATAAGAATCTGGTCAGTGAAACACTGAACGCTCTTGCGAATAAACTTTTCTATAAAGCGTATGCAGACGGAGAAAAGAATCTGACCGGTTTTGTAAAAATTGCAGAAGGTCTGACCAGTTCTGAAGCAGTTCTCAAAACAGGAAATATCACCTTTAAGAAAGATAACGGTCAGGGGCAGTACCTTTATGAAACCGCTTATCCGAATGAACAGGTCACGGATCCGATTAATAAGACTATAGACGGCAGTACTGCTTCTGAACAGGTATACAAGGAAGCCGGCGTTTATAAATCGGATACGGATACCTATAAGTTCACAAAGAATCCGGCTACTGTCAACGGAGATTCCGGTGCGGCTGTCGATGCAGGTGCGAAGGATATCCATGTGGACAGCGGAGAAAATACGCTGAATCTGAATGGAGGAAATACTGGCGTCGGTGTCAAAGCAGAAGGAGGAAAGACCGCTGATATTAAGGGCAATGCCAATATTACAGGCAAGACCGGTGTAGTTGCCGACGGTGCGGGAAGTAAAGTGCTTCTTTCCGGAAACTCTAATATCACTGCCGAAGGAGATGGTATCGTGGCCTCTGGCGGCGGTATTGTGGAAGCAGCAGGTATAACCAATGTAACGGCAGGAGCTGGCGGCAAAGCTGTTCGTGCGGGCGGCGGATCTTCAGTAAGTCTTCAGAATGGCAAACTGAAAGGAGATGTGGAAGCCGATAACGGTACAGTTTCCCTCCACGGTGCGGAAACAGAAGGTAATGCCACTGCAGCGGCGGGCGGCAGTATCAATCTGACCGGCGGCAGCGTGGCAGGGCAGGTGACGGCCAAAGATGGAAACAGCCAGGCCATCATTAAGAATGCCACGGTGAAGGATCTTATCGGATCCCATGGCGGTACGGCATCTATAACCGGCGGCATAGTCACCGGAACCGTATCAGCTGATGACGGCACTGTTAAAGCGGAGAGTACAAAAGTAAATGAATCCGTTAATGCTAAAAACGGCGGTACCGTGGAATTAAAACAAGGCAGTGCAGGCCGTCTTGCGTCAGAGGGCGGACGGATTACTGCAAACGGGACAGCCGTGAAAGGCGATGCTTCTGCTAATGCGGGCGGAACGGTGGAAATGACCGGCGGCAGCGTAGGCGGCAACACCATGGCGGATAACGGAACGATTGAAACAGAAAATACGGATGTTGGAAATGGCGCATCCGCGCTCAACGGCGGAAAACTTAAACTGAGAAACGGAACCGTTTCCGGCGGGATCAAAACGGATGCCGCGTCTGCATCTGATGTTGTTATGGATCGGGTCGGGGCGTCCTTGCAAGGCGATGTATCCGGTGAAGGCAAGACGAACGTAACTCTTTCTAATGGCGGAAACTGGAAAGGAAACAGCGCCGGCAGCGGAGAAACGAAAGTTAAAGTAGGAAGCGGCGGTACCTGGACAGGTGCCAGCATGAACGGTGATACGGATGTCGATCTGGAAGGCAAATGGAAACAGACCAACAATAGTAAGGTTCGCAAGCTTATTTCCAACAACGGCGTTCTTGATAAGACGGCTCCGGAAAGCGGAAATACGGATATAGGGCAGCTTAGTGGCAGCTTATCTCTCATTTATGCCCATAACAAAACGAATCCGACAAAGGTACTTGGCGGCGGCACTTTCATTGCGGCAGCCGATGCCGGTTCCACGGTGGATATGATTACCGATAATGCCGGACTGGATACAAACTCGAAAAAGGCAGCTGACAAAAACAGGGTCAGCGAAGCACTGAATGCATTGGCAGGCAAGCTGCAGTATACCGGATATCAAAATGGAGAAAGGAATCTGAAAGGTAAGCTAAGAATTGCGGAAGGGCTGACATCCAGCAGCGCCGGTCTGAAAACGGAAGCATTGAGCTTTAAGAGAGATGGACAGGGATACTTTGATTACACACCTGCCAAGCCGGATAAGCCGGAAATTGAAACCGGGGATTACGAAACTTCTATCATGAGCAGTACCAGAAGCGCTCTGACCTCCTCTATCCTTGTATGGCGGAATGATATGAATGATATGTATAAGCGCATGGGAGATCTCAGAATCGGTGCGGAAAGCGGTTTGTGGGCAAGAGCCTACGGCGGCCGGATCAGTTATGACGCCAACAATGCGTATATGAAGGACAGCTACTGGGCGGCCCAGGTGGGGATGGATAAACGTCTGGCATCAGGCTGGCATGTAGGCGGCGCTTTCGGATACACTGACGGCAGCGCAACATACAGATATGGTGGAAAAGGCGATCCGAAACTGTACACATTGGCGGCCTACGCAACCCGAGTGTCGGAAGACGGACAGTATGTGGATGTCATTGCGAAAGCAGGAAAACTTTCCAATAAGTTCACTGCCTACAACAAATATAATGCACCGGTGCTCAGGAATTATGTAGAAGGCAAGTATGATACATACGGATATGGCATCAGTGCTGAGTATGGCAAAAAGATTCGTATGGGCAAAGGCTTTATAACGCCGCAGGCGGAACTGACATGGAGCCGTCTGTCATCGGACAGCTTTGATGCAGCGGCGCCTACCGGTGAAAGCATGCGTGTCAGCCAGTCATCAGTCAACAGTTTAGTCGGACGCCTGGGTGTAGTAGCCGGAGTAGAGAGTGACAAAGGCAATTTCTATGCCAAAGCAAGTCTGTTCCATGAATTTGACGGAGACGGCCATATCCTGTTCAGTGAACCCGGAAAGACAGGCAAGCGTTCCTCGTTCAGCCTTAAGGATACCTGGGCAGAAATTGCACTGGGCGGCAACTACTACCTGAGTCCGAGAAGCATGATTTATGCAGATTTCACAAAGAGCTTTGGCGGAGATTACAAGGTAGACTGGAGAATCAATGCAGGAATTCGCTTCAGCTTCTGAGCATGATGTCAACTTCCAAAAGGGGAATGAAACAAGATTTTGTCATGAGAACTGAATAATAAGAAGAAAAAATAAAGGACTGCTTTCCTGGGGACAGGACGGCAGTCTTTTATACTTGGGAGATAATTAGATAAGTATGCGAAACAGAGCAAGTTAACATTGTATTTAAAAAGGATTTATAAAAAATAATTAAAATTACCAATTGGAATATCATTTATTGTTGATATGTGAAAAGTAATATAGTATAATTTAAAAAATGAAATTAGATAATCATTTGAAATTATGAGATACAAATAGCTGTTTCTTAATAAATAATGGTTATCCAATAATTTAATACTATATGAGGACAAAAGCTGAAGAGCTCATGTGGGGAATCCGGTGAGACTCCGGAACTGGCCCGCAACTGTATGGGGAATTGTGTCATAGTAAGTCTTTCACGGAGATATGACAGAATGAGGAACTAAGTCAGGGTGCCACTTTGTTTTCTGATTTTCTAATGACTTGCGAGGCATAAGGTTAGATGCATAAGGAAGCCGGATATGGGAAATCCGGTTCAGATTTAGAATTATGAAATCTGTGCATCTTTTTATTGTCTCGTTTTTTGTTGCGTTTAATGGAGTGGATGAAAGGGAGTGCCGGGCATGGATAATTTGAAATACTTTTTGGAGTGAATCCGGTTCATGTGACACGGGTTTCATGACCGCGGTAAGCGGTTCAGATCCGGATGGGTATGTTTTAGAAGAGGATGAATTGCCTGCTATCGGGCAAGGCCGGGATGCTAATCGAGTATCCGGCGGAGAGTTTATGTTTGAAAAATAGGGAGGAATTATGAAACGGAATAAGGTAAGTAAATTACAGATGAGGCGGCTGGCTGCCGGTGTTACAATTGCGCTGCTGGCGGGTACATGCCAGGTGATGGCAGATCAGTCTACAAATCCGATCAGTGAAAGTGAAGTATTTACTGCAGACCGTCTGGCACAGGTTGTTAATAAAAATAACATGCCGAAAGAAAGATTCAAGTCCGTCGCAGCAGGTATTTTAGGATATACGCATGATAAGGCCTCAATTAAGACAATTAATATTGATATGGCGGGTCATGACCTGACGCTCGACTTGACGAAAGTTGCTGATTTGGGGACCGATTATTCTGCATACGGGATCAAGGCGAATAATAAGACAACTATCGTGGTTGACAGCAATAAAACCAATCCGGGGAAAAACGGTACGATTACCATCAAAGCGAAAACGCTGTGGTCGCCCTCAGGAGACAGCGGCAGCAAGTATACTGCTGCACATGGTATCGCAGTGGGTAATTTTAGCCAGAGATTTAATAAAAAAGTAAGTGAAGACCTGGTGAAGACGACGATCAATGCTGATGTAGTGATTGAAGAATTGCGCGGCGGTTCTATCAAAACGACAGGCATTTCGTCTATGGACTGTTCTGATTTAGCGATTAATGGAAGATTCACAATCAAGCCGGGCGCAATTAGCCTTATGCAATGGAATCGGGGCGATCAGTCAAAAACTTATGGCATATATATGATTGGAAGCAATAATACTATTTCTATTGCTTCAGCGGATATTGATGATTCAAAGAATGGGTCACTTTCTGACCTGATTAAAACGGACGAATCGCTTTGGGGCGGCAAAACAGAGAAGAATGTTCTTCGTATTGGCGGCGGTACGCTCAAAGTCAAAGAGAATCAGAAAGAACGGTATCTTATCAGCGCCGCGAAAGGATTCCGGACATTTATCAATGTGAATCAGGATGGAAGCGCAATCGGAATATCAAAAGCGGATTTGCAGGGGACGATTCGCATGGATGCTGGGTCAGAAGCTTATGTTGGTCTTACTGCCGGATCGAAATGGGTCGGCGGAACACAGGCAGATATAAAAGGAAAGGTGAATCTTTTTCTTTCAGAAGGTGGTGAATGGAACACGCTGAATGCGGGACAGGGCAGCCGTGTAACCAGGTTTGCCGGTGATGCAAAAGGCGGTGCAATTTATCAAAAAGATGCGGGACAGCTTGTAATTGAAAATTACAGCGGCGCGGGAAAAATCTATTACGCCCACGAGAATGCAGGCATAGCGGCGGAAGACTACAAGGCGGGAGACACCCATATCGGATCCGCGGCAGAAGGATCACGCATTACAGTAGTTACAGATAATAAAGGAATTGTTGATACAGATAAAGACCAGGTGTATAAGGCTTTAAATGCTTTGGCGGGAAAACTGTATTACGATGCTTATAAAAACGGAGAAAAGAAGCTGGCGGGACAGGCAGAGATAGCCGAAGGACTGACGGCGTCATCTAAAACATTACAAATGAGAGACCTGCTGTTCAAAAAAGAAAACGGACAGGGGTATGTAGAAGATAAACCCGTGCCGCCGGCAAATCTGGATGTAAGTGAACAGATTGTTGAAGATGGTCTGGGATCGGGGAATATGTATTGGATGAATAACGGGTATAAAGATGGTGAGGATGATGATCATCGTTATGTCCTGAAGTCCGATACCACGATCAAGGTTGATTTATCAAATCCCAAGACTCTGACATACGGGGGAAATCAAGGTGCCAATGTAGCAAATATCATATGGGGAGATCCGGATTATACAGCGGATGGCTTTATTGATATGAACGGACATAAGCTGACCTTGGTTTCTGAGGCAAATCATTTAAGGCATTATGCGTCGGGAATTTTGTCACATGGCGGTGATCTGGAAATAAAGAACGCGGCAGGTATAGATATTGACATACATGGCGATAAAAATGCAAAGAGCGGTATTTATGTCTGGGGACAGGGCAGAAATGGAGCGAGCCTCACTATATCTAATGATAATCAAGCGGAACATGCTGTGAAGATACGTAATACGGCAGCGGAAAAAGACGCAGCTATACTTGTGGACGGCAGGAGTGTAAAGGATGGCGGAAGCGCAAAGCTTGTTATAAAAGGTTTGGTAGATGTTGAGAATGATGATGTCAGCGTAATTCAGGCAAATAAGGGCGATGTGTCAATCGGCGGCGGGAAAATAATAGCCAAAGGGGATAAGGCGTCCAGTTTGAAGATAAATAATGACGGTAAAATCCAGATCAACGGCAATTTGTCGGACAGAAATGTTCTTACGGCAGGAGCAGTCAAACATGATGTACAGATAGAAGGGAATGTACTTGCTCAGAAAGGAAGATTGGGACTGGTTCTGAATACGGACGGATCCTACATAAAAGGGTTGATAGGAACAGATGCCGGAACAGCTGGTCAAACGTACATGATGCTTTCTGACGGAGCCTCCTGGTACCATGAAGGAAAAGGAGCCCGGACAGACGGCATTAAAGAAAGTAAAATCAAAAACCTTGAGGCTGATGGCGGCAACATTTACCAGAAAAATGAGAAACCGATAACCATTGAGAACTACAAGGGAAATATGAAACTGTTCTATAAGCATGAGAATGCGGGAACGAAGGCAGCCGACTATAAGGCGGGAAACACCTATATCGGATCCGCAGCAGAAGGGTCACACATTACAGTGGTCACGGACAGGAGCAATATCAATACGGACAATGAAGACCAGGTATATGAAGTACTGAATGCTCTGGCGGGAAAACTGTATTATGAAGGCTATATCAGAGACGAAGAGAATCTGAAAGGGGAAGCGACAATAGCGGAAGGACTGACCTCATCATCCCAGACAGTGAAAATGAAAGACATGCTCTTCAAGAAAGAAAACGGACAGGGATATGTGCAGGGAAAACCCACGCCGCCGCCACTGGTTAATCCGGTACGCCATCAAATCGTGGAAGCGAACTATTTTGCTGAAGAAGCGCGGGATTTCTGGTCTAAAGCGGGAGTTTATGACGGAAAAGGCCACTATAAATTTGATCATGACTTGTCACTGGTAACCCATGCGGAAGATGATCCTGTAACAACGGTAAACGATAATAAGTTCGGAAATATCTACTGGAATGGTGATGTGGTCGGGGATATCGACATGACCGGACACCGGCTGGAACTGAAATCCATTACGGAGCGCCTGCCGAAGAAAAACCCCAATGCAATTACCGTCTACAGCGGTACATTAACAATCAAGAATGTCAACGGAATGTACATCGAATCCGATCCGAAGGGAAGCCTTTATGGACGAGGAATCCTGGTAGCAGGGGTACGTGGTGACGAAAGATGGAAAAGCGGAAGCGGCCATGCAAAGTTAATCATAGAAAATGATGATGATCCGGCACATGCAGTAAAAATCCGTGTAAAAGACACGGGGGAAGATTTCGGTGCTATTGAAGCGCAGAAACATAATGGAAGTGCGCTCGTAGACATTAAAGGACTTGTGGATATTGACTCCAAGATGTGGAGAGCTGTTGAGTCTCACGGAGCAAAAGTATCTATTGGAGGAGGAACGATCAGAGGAACAGATGTCGCATCCTTGGCTGCTTATACAGGCGGCTCGATACTCGTCAATGCAAAGCTGAATGATGAGAATAAGGTAGAAGCTACTTCTGCGACCCGTCCGGTAAAGATTACCGGGGATGTCAGTGCTGAAAGCGGCGGTCATGTCATGCTGGGACTGAACAATAAAGACTCCTTCTTGAAGGGTCTGGTAACCACGGATATATCGGGAATTAATCCGGATACGCAAAAATGGGGAAAGATACCCGGAAAAGTATCTATGGTGCTGGCAAATGGAGCAGTCTGGGAACACAAGCAGGTAGGAGTAGGATACTATCACAAGAAAGGCGCAGATTTCAACTACAAGAATCGCGGTAAGGGAGAATCTATTGACAGCCATGTAACAAGCCTGCGCGCGGACAAAGGCATACTGCTGCAGAATGATCCGCATAAACTGACCATCGATAAATACGAAGGGAACATGAAGCTGGTCTATGAACATGAGAACGCGGGTACGAAGGCGGAAGATTATAAGACGGGAGACGTACACATAAAAGAAGCTGCTGAAAACGCATCAGTAACGATGGTGACGGACAACAGCGGAATTACGATGACTGACGATAAACAAGTGTACGATGCATTGAATAGCCTGGCAGGAAAACTGTACTATGAAGCATATGCAAAGGGAGAAAAGAACCTGAAAGGGCGTGCAACGATAGCGGAAGGCCTGACCGCATCATCCGCGACGTTGAAAATGGCAGACATGGATTTCCGTGAAGCAAATGGACAAGGATATGTGAAAGAAACCAACCCGAATCCGAACCCGAATCCGAATCCGAATCCCAACCCGAATCCGAATCCCAATCCCAACCCAAATCCGAACCCCAATCCGGATCCCAAGCCTCCCATTATCTACGGAGATAAAGAAACCCAGATGATGAGAGGGAGCAAGACAGCGATGGTATCCTCTATCCTTCTGTGGAGAACGAATAACAATGACCTTGAGAGACGGATGGGAGATATACGGCTTGGAAAAGAAGAAAACGGAATCTGGGCCAGATACCTGGGCGGGAAGAACGAACTGGATAAAAAGAACGCCAGCTTCAAACAGACCTACAACATAGCCCAGGTAGGCTACGACAAGAAAAAAGGAAACTGGACAATCGGCGCAGCCCTGGACTACGGAACAGGAAAAGACACCTATGCCAATGGAACAGGGAAAGAAAAACTGGCAAGTTTGGCATTGTACGGAGCCATGCAGAAAGAAGACGGACAGTACCTTGATATCATCCTTAGAGGAAGCCGTGTGAAGAACGACTACACCGTATACAACGAAATGAACCACCGCCTGGACGGGAAGTACAGGACAAACGGCCTGTCGCTGAGCATGGAATACGGGAAGCGGATGAAGAAAGAAAACGGCTTCTACATAGACCCGAGCATTGAACTCACCGCAGGGCACTTAGGAGGAAAAGACTATGACGCCGTAAGCGACTATGCAGGGGGGAAGAAAATGCACATCCACCAGGACGGAATAAACAGCGTGATAGGGAGAATCGGACTGGGGATAGGAAAAGAGACAGAAAGAAGCAACCTGTTTGCGAAGATAGCGCTGGCCCATGAATTCGGAGGAAAAGTGAAGAGCATCTTCAGTGCGGAAAACGAACCGACGAGCGGGACAGAAGTAGACCTGAAAGACAGCTGGGTAGACGTAGAAGTAGGAGGAAGCTGGCTGGTGAACAGGAACACCTATCTGTACGGAACCTACACGAGAAACTTCGGGGCTGATGTTTCCAGCAAATGGAGGATAGATGCGGGCATCCGCTTCAGCTTCTGATATAGCCGGAATAATCTTTTACAAATAGACAGGAAGGCAAAATAATATCAATATTAGGAAAACAGAAGGCCTGCCGGTTTGTTATCGGCAGACCTCCTCTCTGTTTATAAAAGATGATATGGAATGTGTTTTGTCGGAATTGTGTTGCCAATCATGAAAGCGGTTTAGTGTTTTCGATTATATGAATGATCTGCTGTAAGTATGTTATGCATGTTTATGTTTTATTTTCAGTATGTACAGAAAAGAGGAGAAATAATGAGATCCAGAATAAGTAAAACTTGGCCGTGTCATTTAAAGAGAGCAGTGCTCCTGAGTCTCTTGTCGGGATTGTTTATCTTGCCTTCCCAGATAAATGCGGAAACATCGGGCGAAGAATATAAGAATCATCAGATTGCTGAAGCCGATTGGAATGGTGCGAAAGCAGAGCAGGATTTTTGGTCAGGAAAAGGCATCCGAAACGGTTCTGATTATACATTTAATAAAAATACCATTATATCAACCGAATTGAGCAAGGGAAATCTTGTTTTTCATAAGACAGATCCGGGTATTATGGATCAACTTTATGCTTTTGGCGCTTTGGTCTGGGGAAGCAGCAAAACCGGAACTGTCAACATGAATGGGCATGATCTGTCCCTGCGTGCAGGGAAAGGTGATTTACATAGAATCGGAGGATCTTTCCAATGGGGTGGCAGAGGATCCGCCGGGTTATTTGTGCGCAGCGGCAATCTGACGATGAAAAATCTGGGAAGTTTATCTGTCAGCGGTGTTGATTATGGCATATACTTGTTTGCGGAACGGTCTGATGATGAAGCAGCTAATTCCAATTTATGGATTAGAAATGGAGGAAGTGCTGACCGTGCGGTTAAGATACGGTCTGAGGGGAAAGGAATCTATCTTCAAAGCACTCCCGGAGCGGCTCGTCTTACCGTAGACGGAGACGTCGATATAGAAGCGCCTTCCGGCATAGTTGTTGATAGGGGTGAGGCGGCTGTCGGCGGAGGGAAAATTGACTCCAAAGGCGAAGCAGCGGTTTCTGTCAATGCTAAGAGTAAATTTTACATGAACGCAGGTGTGGACACTGAAGGGAATGTTACGGTATCCCATTCCGAAAGAAATGTACAAATTCTGGGGGACATACGATCAAAACAGAATTCGAGTGTTTTTATCGGGCTTGGAAATTCTCAATCTGTATTGAAAGGGTTATTTACAACAGATTTGCACACATGGCCGTATAACGAGTGGGTGCTGACAGGAAGCGGAGGATTTCTTGCATTAAAAAACGGCGCGACATGGGAGCATGAAAAATATGGAACCGGCAGAGATAAAAACGGGAGAATAGATGTCGGAGACAGTCATTTGACGCGTTTAAATGCCGATGGCGGGGTTATTATTCAGAAAGATAAGCGTAAGATACAAATAGATGATTTCCGCGGAAATGCGAAACTGATATATGATCACCAGAATGATGGAACGAAAATTGAAGATTATACCGCCGGAGATTTTGTTGTTGACAAAGCAGGACAGAATTCTTTTCTGACCGTTATTACGAATAACAATGGTCTGGATATGGGAAATAAGGAAAAAGTTTCCCAGGCACTGAATTCTCTTGCGGGAAAGGTATATTATTCCAGCTATGTTACGGATGAGCGTAATCTGAAAGGGAAAGCGGTCATAGCGGAAGGATTAACGGCTTCATCAGCGGAACTCGGATTTGGAAATATTACCTTTACTAAGGAGAAGGGACAGGGCACTGTAAAGAGTGAAGATGTAAAAATTACCGCCCAGCCGCCGGCCGAACTGAGTCCGATTACAGGGGATGCAGGCAAAGATAAGTACTATGCGGAAAAGAAAATACGCCAGGCAGACGGAACCTATCTCTTCAAAGAAGACGCCGACCTGCAGATGACCGACGGACAACCGATGGTCAGCAGTGAAAAGCCGGTAGTCATTAAAGCGGAAGGGAAGAGACTGGCATTTACCTCTGCCGGAGATCAGAACGGTACCGTTTCCACCGTGCAGCAGAGTTCTAAAGACAGTCTCAGCATAACGGCCAAAGAATTGGTGGTGAAAGCGGGAAATAAGAGAGGCCGTTCCGAAGGTATCCACCTTCAAAACGGAAACAAACAGAATGCTTATAAAACAGACATCACCGGAGACGTAACCATACAGTCAAAAGGCAAAGGCTATGCATTGGGCGCCTACGTGGCAGGAAATGCCAGCCTGAATATCCATGGAAATCTGAGCATTAAAGGAGAAGACGGTACATGGGGCGTAGAGAATACAGCCAATCCGGGAGGCGCCTATGCCCATTACAGCACAGCCGGACTCTATGCGGGATCCAATTATGCCATCCAGAAAGGCGGTCATATCACCGTTGACGGCGATGTGGATCTGAAAGTAAAAGGAACCGGCATCCTGGCCAATGGAGGCGGCTCAACCGTCGTTGTCAAAGGGGGTGGCACCGTTTCCATCGAGAACAATAGTGGAGCGGAGCACTACGCGATGGCGGTGGAAGGCGGCAAAATAGACTTCAATGTAGATGAAGAAGAAACAGAAGCAGGCACAAAGAAAGTAACAATCGAAGGGAATGTGGGAGTTCTTAACGGAGCTGTAAATCCGGCCGAACCGCAGAAATACAGCCAGATATACCTTGGACTGGGGACAGGAGATTCCCTGTGGAGAGGTCTGGCCGTTGACACCCACACCAAACAGAACAATGCGGATGGATTCGAAGGACAACTGAGCTTGTTTATGAAGAACGGTGCGACCTGGATCAATGAAGCCTATGGAAAGACGCCGAAAAACTTTAAAGGAAGCAAAGTATACTACCTTCAGGGAGGAAATAGCAAAGAAGAATCGGGAGTCATATTCCAGAAAGACGAAAACCCGATCCGTATCGAGACCTATGCGGGGAACATGAAACTGATCTATGCGCATGAGAATGCAGGAACAAAGGCAGAAGACTACAAGGCAGGAGACACCCATATCGCCAATGCGACTGAAAACTCATGGATCACCATGGTCACAGACAGAAACAACATCAATACGGACAATGAAGACCAGGTATATGAAGTACTGAATACCCTGGCGGGGAAACTCTATTATGAAGCATATACAAGAGACGAGAAAGATCTGAGAGGGGAAGCGGCGATTGCCGAAGGTCTGACGGCATCATCCCAGACAATAAAAATGAAAGACCTCCTGTTCAAGAAAGAAAACGGACAGGGATATGTGCAGGGAAAACCCACGCCGCCGCCAC